>Ga0079224_100010089_pt1 | contig 12932 bp, 9 predicted proteins | sample Stecom2015_FD_80414 | JGI IMG/M metagenome (GOLD analysis project Ga0079224, IMG submission 80414) | Agricultural soil microbial communities from Utah to study Nitrogen management - Steer compost 2015 | ecosystem: Environmental > Terrestrial > Soil > Agricultural land | place: USA: Utah... | reverse complement strand
CCCCTGGCCGACCTGCGGTCCGGCGCGCACAACACCGCCCTGCTCTTCCGGGCCGGCTTCGGCGCCGAGCCGGGCACCGGCGACCGGGGCTCCCACCCGGGCCGCACCGGGGTGATCGCCGACCTCGACCCGGGACGCAAGGACGCGGTGCACCCCGGGCGGACCGCGGCCACCGCCCTGGGGGCGCTGTTCGGCGAGGCGGGCCGGGTCCGCGACGAGCCGGTCCTCCCGGTGGCCGCGGACCTGCTCGACGAGGAGCGCCACGGGGCCCTGGACGCGGCGATGCGCCGCACGCTCACCGTGGTCGCCGCGCCGCCGGGCACCGGTGCCGGCCGGCTGGTCGACGCCGCGGTGCGCACCGCCCGGGCCGACGGGCAGAGCGTCCTGGTCGCCGTCCCGGAGGACCGGCTGCCGCCGTTCCCCGGCGCCGGCCCCGGCGGCGGGCCCGGCGCCCCGGTCATGCGGGCCGGCGGCCCCGGGGCGCGCGCCGTCGAGGCCGCGGTGCTCACCCGGCTCGCCGAACCCGCCGGGGAGACCCCTGACCACGTGGCCCGGCGGCGGAGCCTGCGCGACGACTGGGCCAGGGTGCGCGAGGCGTGGCGGGCGATCGACGCGGCGGCCTCCGGAGGGCACGCCCTGGCCCTGCTCGCCGCCGAGCGCCGCCGCCTCGCAGAGCAGGGCTGGGACCCCGGCGCCCTGTTCGGGGCGGCCGACCGGGAGCCCGGCTACTGGCTGCGCCGCGCCCGGCGCGCCCGGGAGGGCGGCTTCACCGCGCTCGCGCACCGCTCCGCGATCCAGCGCGACCTGGGCGTGGAGCCGACGGAGGAGAACCTGGACCGGCTCTGCCGCGCCGCGGCGCTGGAGGAGGAGTGGCGCACCGCGCTCGACCGGCGCGGGCGCACCGCCCCGCTGCCCGAGCTGCTCTCCGGCCTCGACGCCGCACTCGCCTGCCACCTGCTCTCCGGCGCCGCCCACCTGGAGGCGGCCGAGGAGCGCAGGACCGCCCGGGGCCGCTCCGCCATCACCGACCGGCTGGAGGCGCTGAACCGGCCGGACGACCCGTGGGGCGGTTTCGCCCGGCTGCTCGCCGCGGTGCCGGCCTGGTCGGTCGCGGTCCGCCGGGCGCGCGCCCTGCCCCCGGCACCGGGCCTGTTCGACCTGGTGGTGGTGGCCGAGGCCGAGCGGCTCAGCACCGCCGAACTGATCCCGCTGCTCTACCGGGCCAAGCGCGCGCTGGTGATCGGCGACCCGGCGGCGCCCGCCCGGGCCGCCGCCCTGGACCCGGAGGAGGAGCGCGCCCTGCGGGAGCGCGCCGGGCTGCCCGCCGACCGGCCGCCCCGCTGGGGGAGCGCCGCGGGGTCGGCGTACCGGGCCTGCGCGGCGGCCGCGGAGAAGGCCGGCGGGGCCGTGCACCGCCTGGACGGCCAGGACGGCGTCCACCCGGAGATCACCGGGCTGGCCGCCCGGCACTGCTACGGCGGCCGGCTGCACGCGCTGACCGACCCGGAGGAGCTGCCGGTCCGCTCCGGGCCGGCGGTGGAGTGGCGGCACGCCCCGGGCGACTGCGAACCCGTGCCGGGCGGCTCCGCGGTCAACCGGGACGAGGCCTACCGGGTCGCGGTCCTCCTCCAGCAGCTCGACGGCTCGCTGCCGGCCGGGGCGCGGATCGGCGTCATCGCCCCGTTCCAGGCGCAGTGGGCGCTGCTCCGCCGGCTGCTGCGCCGGCGCACCTTCGCGCACGAGGTCCGGGTGGGCGGTGCCGAGCACTTCCGCACCGCCGGCCGCGGGGAGGGGCCCTGGGGCGCCCTGGACGGAGGCGCGGTCGACGTCATGGTGGTCTCGGCGACCGGTGTCCCCACGGGGTGGCGGCCCTCCCCGGACGACGCCCCGAGCCGGGCGTGGGCCGCCGCGCTCACCCGCACCCGGGCCCGGCTGATCGTGGTGGGGGACCGGATGCACTGGTCCGGGCAGGACGGGACGGGCGGCATGCTGTGCCGTGCGGCGAGCGCGGAGGAGGCGGCCCCCGGCGCCGCGGGGGCCGCGCCGGGCGCCGGCGGGCCGGCCTCTCCGGCGCTGCGCGCGCTGCTGCCCGCGCTGCGCGCCCGCGGAGCCGAGGCCGAACCGCACCCCCGGGTCGCCGGATACCGTGCCGATCTGCGAGTGAGCACCCCCGGTGGGACGCTGCTCGTCCTGGTCGACCAGGCCCGGACCGGAACCGGGCTGCGCCGGCTGCTGCACCTGGGCCGGCTGCTGGAACGCCGCTCCGGCGATCAGGTGGTGTGCGTGCCCGCTTGGCGCTGCCTCAGCGACCCCGACTCCACCGCGGCCGAGATCCTCGCCGGCGCCGGCCGGGAGGGGCGGAGCCCGCGCGGCGGCTGACTCCGCGGTCGACCGGGGCGCGGCCCCTCCCGGTCGACCGCGCTCCCGCGGCGTTTCCGGTGGCGGCGCCGGGCCGGTCCCGGCGCGGCGGGGCCGCCGACGGGGCCGTTCGCGCCCTCCGCGCGGTTCCACCGCCGCGACCGGTTCCGGACCGGGCCGCCGGGACCGGCGCCTTCTCCACCGCCCGCGCCGCCGGTCCCCGCGCAGGCCGGTGCCCCTTCGGCGCCCCCCGCCCACCGCCGGGAACAGGACGCCGGCGGACCCCGCCCGCCGCACCGCCCGGCTGAGCGCGCGACCGCCCGCCCCTCGGGGCCGGGCCGCCACCCGCTCATCGCGCCCTTCCCCGGAAGCGAGCGGAGGAGCCCCGGTAGCGGTAGGGGCGTGCCCGCCGACGCTCCCGGTGCCGCTCCGCTCCCCGGACGCGTCGGGGCCGGCGGAGACCGGTGCGGTGCGGCCGGAACCCGGGCGGCCCGGGGCGGGGCACCGCTCGCCTCCGGATAGAGTGCGCTTCGGTCCGTGCGGAGCGGGCCGCGGAAGGCGTACGGAGAGGCCGGGCCCGCGGGGTCCGGGGACGAGGGGGCGGGGTGCCCGAGGGCCACACGCTGCACCGGTTGGCGGCGCACTTCACCGAGAACTACGCGGGATCCCGGCTGCGGGTGTCCAGCCCGCAGGGCCGGTTCGCCGACGGGGCGCGGCGCCTGGACGGGCGGGTCCTGGAGGAGGGCGAGGCCCACGGCAAGCAGCTCTTCCTCGGCTTCGACTCCGGCGAATGGCTCCGCGTCCACCTGGGCCTGTACGGGGCGTGGACCTTCGGCGACGCCGACGGGGAGCGGTACCTGGGCGCGCCCCGGGCGCCCGGCGGGCGCAGCCGGGACCTGGAGCGCGACGCCGACGGGTTCGTGCTGCCGCCGGACCCGGTCGGCGCGGTCCGCGTCCGGCTGGTCAGCGGCACCGGCTGGGCCGACCTGCGCGGCCCCTCGGCCTGCGAGGTCATCGGGGAGGACGCCAAGCTCGCCGCGCAGGCAAAACTCGGCCCCGACCCGCTGCGTGCCGACGCCGACCCCGACCGGGCCTGGAGGACGGTCTCCCGGTCCCGGACCACCATCGCGGCGCTGCTGATGCGCCAGGACGTCATCGCCGGCATCGGCAACATCTACCGGGCGGAGGCGCTGTTCCGCGCCGGGATCGACCCCTACCGGCCGGGCCGGGGGATCGACCGCTCCGAGTGGGAGGCGCTCTGGGACGACCTGGTCGAGCTGCTCCGGATCGGCGTCCGCGAAGGGCAGATCGTCACCACCCGCCCCGAGCACCGGCCCGACCCGGACGCCCGCCCGGTGCCCCGGCCCGACACGCTCTACGTCTGCTACCGCACCGGCGAGCCGTGCCGGGTGTGCGGCACCGGGGTGCGCTCCGCGGAGCTGGCCGGGCGCACCCTCTACTGGTGCCCCGGCTGCCAGAAGAAGTGACCGGGGCCGGTGCCGCCCGCGCCGCCCCGGCGCGGGCGGCGGCCGGTCAGCCCGCGGCCGGGTGCTCGGTCGCCAGCTCGACGCCGGTGCTCTCCTCGAAGCCCTCCAGCAGGCGCTCCGCCTCGGCCGGGTCGTCGGCGGACTCGACCTCCTCGGCGGTGCGCATCAGCAGCTCGGCCTTCTCCTCCACCTCGCCGCGCTCCAGCGCCTCGCCGGTGTCGGCGCTCTGCCCGCCGAAGGCGCGCACCGCCGCGTAGTAGATGTCCGCGACGCCGCGGCACACCCAGTCGCCGTCGCAGATGCCGTACAGGTCGTCGCGGAACACCCCGTCGATGCGCGCCCGGTTGTCCTCGGTGAACCGCTCCTGCAGCTTGAAGTTGCGGTAGCCGAAGTCGTGCCGCACGCAGCCGGGCAGGAAGTCGTTGCCGAGCGGCTGGTCGGGGGAGTAGGAGCAGCCGTCGTTGGACCAGTCCAGCTGCCCCTCGTAGGGGCGGTCGGCGCTGACCGAGGTGAACTCGCCGAGCGAGTAGTCGAAGACGTAGGTGTCGGTGATGCCGCGCAGTTCCTCCGGGGGGAGGGTGTCGGCGGCGGCCGGAGCGGTGGACGCCGCGAGAGCGGCCAGGGCTGCGAGTGCGGTGGCCGCGATGAGGCGCGGGCGGCCGGCGGGGGAGACGCGCATTCGTGTCCTATCCGTTTGCATCGGGACCGGCCCCGGTCGGGGCCGGCCTGAAACAGGGGAATCGGGTGGTGCGAATCGGATTCCCGGGGCGGTGGAGCAGTGCGGGCCATGGGCGCCCGCATGTTCGGCAGAGGTGATTCTGCTGGTCGGGGGTGGGATGCGCAGGGCGGGACGCCTGTGCATTACCGGGTTTTTACCCGGCGGCCGGTGACTTTACCTCGGCGGCGCGTTCCGGCGCGAGAGGCGCGGGCGGCCGGATTCGGCGCCCGGACCGGCGGCCGCGCCCCGCGCGCGGACCCGCGTCAGAGGGAACCGGGAAATCAATCATCGCCGTGGTGAGCTCCCCGGGCGGAAACGGTGAAAGATCAGTGTCCGAAAGGTAAGGGCGGTATTTTTGCGCTCCCCACCTGCACCATCATTCACCAAGGTGATTTTCGGCGCGAAAGCGCATCGGGTGGGACAGCTGGCGTGGATTGTCCTCGGCTCCGCTTTTCCATCTGGGTCCGATAAGGCGCGGAAAGGACACGTTTCCATTGACGGCCGATCACGGCGCCGTCGCCGCGGAAAAAAGAAAATAAGGTCCGGGCGAGTTCCCGGAGTGCCAGCGACCCCCGGATGAGGTGGACAGTGTTCACGAGGACGTCCAAGAGGTTCCTCGCGCCCCTGGCGGCGGCCGCGGCGGCCGCCGTCGCCGCCGCGGGGTGCGCGCAGAGCGAGCGGGACGCCGGCGGCGACCCCAACGAGAACAGGCCCCTGATCTTCGCGGGCGCGGGCGACCCCCGCTCCCTCGACCCGGTGCTCGCCAACGACGGGGAGACCTTCCGGGTCACCCGACAGGTGATGGAGACGCTGCTCGAGCACGAGCCCGGCGGCACCGAGATCGTCGGCGGCCTCGCCGAGAGCTGGGAGTCCGACGAGGAGGGCACCGAGTGGACCTTCCAGCTGCGCGAGGGCGTCACCTTCCATGACGGGGAGCCGTTCGACGCCGAGGCGGTCTGCGCCAACTTCGACCGGTGGAATGAGTTCACCGGCGGCTACCAGAGCAGCAACCAGACCTACTACTGGCAGGCCGTCTTCGGGGGGTTCGCGGAGAACGAGGACGAGGACCTGCCCGAATCGCTCTACGAGTCCTGCACCGCCGACGGCGACAGCACGGTCACCATCGCCGTCACCGAGCCGTCGGCCGCCTTCCCCGGCGCCTTCAGCCTCAGCTCGTTCGCGATCATGAGCCCCGCCTCCATCGAGGCCGCCGCCGGCCAGGAGGTCGGCGGGGACGAGGGCTCCCCGGTGCTCCCGGAGTACAGCCAGGAGGCCGGCGTGATCGCCGGCACCGGCCCCTACACCTACGAGTCCTGGGACCACGACGGCAAGGAGGTCACCCTCCAGCGCTACGACGACTACTGGGGCGAGCCCGCCGGCGTCAAGACGCTGATCATCAAGACCATCTCCGAGGAGACCGCGCGCCGGCAGGCCCTGGAGGCCGGCGACGTGCACGGCTACGACCTCGCGGCGCCGGCCGACGTCGAACCGCTGCAGGAGGCCGGCTTCCAGGTCCCGGTGCGCGACGTGTTCAACGTCCTCTACCTGGCCTACAACCCCGAGGCCGGCGAGGCGCTGGACGAGCCCGAGGTGCGGCGGGCCATCGCGCACGCCGTCGACCGGCAGCGCATCGTCGACACCATCCTTCCCGAGGGCGGCGAGGTGGCCACCCAGTTCATCCCGGAGACCGTGGAGGGCTGGTCGCCCGACGTCACCACCTACGAATACGACCCGGACAAGGCCGCCGACCTGCTGGCCGACGCCGGCGAGTCGGCCCTGACCCTCAACGCCTGCTACCCCACCGACGTCTCCCGGCCCTACATGCCGGCGCCCAAGGACATCTTCGACATCGTCCAGGCCGACCTGGAGGCGGCCGGCGTCACCGTCGAGGCCGAATCCAAGCCGTGGGACGAGTACATCCCCTACACCGACGCCGGCGAGTGCAGCCTCTACCTGCTCGGCTGGACCGGCGACTACAACGAGGCCTACAACTTCCTCGGCACCTGGTTCGACGGCTACAAGACCGCCTGGGGCTTCCGCGACGACGAGGTCTTCGAGGCGATGGAGGCGGCCGCCGCCGAACCCGACCCGCAGGCCCGCACCGGCCTCTACCAGGAGGCCAACGAGGTCATCATGGACTACCTGCCGGGCCTGCCGATCTCGCACTCGGCGCCCTCCATCGTGTTCTCACCCGACGTCGAGCCGCCCACCGTCAGCCCGCTCACCCAGGAGAACTTCGCCGAGGCCTCCTTCCGGTAGCCGGCGCCCCGACCGGCAGGGCCGGGGCGGCGGCTACCGCCCCGGCCCGCAGACCCACCGACGACCCGCGGCCGGCCCCCGCCGGGCCGGCCGCTCCGACAGGCAGGCGGCTGCAACGGTGCTCCGTTTCATCACCAGGCGCGTCCTGACGGCCGTGCCGACCCTCTTCGGCCTCTCGGTCCTGCTCTTCTTCTGGGTGCGGCTGCTGCCCGGCGGCCCCGAGTACGCGCTGCTGCCCGAGGACGCCTCGGCCGAGCAGCGGGCGGCACTGCGCAGGGCGATGGGCCTTGACGACCCGATCCTCGTGCAGTACGGCCGGTTCGCGCTGCAGCTCCTCCAGGGAGACATGGGCACCTCGCTGCAGACCGGGCGGCCGGTGCTCACCGAGTTCTGGATGAAGTTCCCGGCCACCGTCGAACTCGCCGCCATGGCGATGCTGATCGCGGTGGCCGTCGGCATCCCGCTGGGCTACCTGGCAGCGCGCCGCCGCGGGGGCGCGCTGGACGCGCTGGCCGTCGGCGGCTCCCTGCTGGGCATCTGCACCCCGGTGTTCTTCCTGGCCTTCGTGCTCAAACTGGTCTTCGCCGAGCAGCTCGGGCTGTTCCCGTCGGCCTTCCGGCAGTCCCCGGGGATCGACGCCACCCGGATCACCGGCTTCTTCGTCGTCGACGGGATCGCCACCCGGGAGTGGGACGCCGCCGCCGACGCGCTCATGCACCTGTTCCTGCCCGGGCTGGCGCTGTCCAGCATCCCGCTGGCGGTGATCGTCCGGATGACCAGGGCCAGCGTCATCGAGGTGCTCGGCGAGGACTACGTGCGCACCGCCGAGGCCAAGGGGCTGCGCCGCGGCACGATCCGCACCCGGCACGTGCTGCGCAACGCGATGCTCCCGGTGGTGACCGCGATCGGCCTGCTCAGCGGCAGCCTGCTGGCGGGCGCGGTGCTCACCGAGAGCGTGTTCGCCTTCGGCGGCATCGGCGAGTTCATCTACGCGGCGACGCAGACCCGCGACTACCCGGTGCTGCTCGGCTTCATCCTGATCATCGCCACCGTCTACGTCCTGATCAACCTGCTCGTGGACATCTCCTACAGCCTCCTCGACCCGAGAGTGCGGGTGAGCTGATGCCGTCCAGGACCCAGCGCATCGACCGGCTGGCCGAGCTGGTCGCCGCCCGCCGGGAGGACGGCGAGGGGCGCGGGGTGTGGCGCGAGGCCTTCGCCCGGATGCGCCGCGACCCGATGGCCATCACCGGCGCCGCCATCGTCGGGGTGTTCCTGCTGGTCGCCGTGTTGGGCGAGCTGATCGCCCCGTACAGCCCCACCGCGCAGACCTGGGGCGCGGAGGTCTTCCCCAACCGCAACGTGTTCGTCGGGCCGCGCGCGGAGAACTGGCTCGGCCTGGACAACCTCGGGCGCGACCAGTTCTCCCGAATGGTGATCGGGGCCCGGCAGACGCTGCTGGTCGGCGTGGTGGCGGCCGGTCTCGGCTTCACCGCCGGGGCGCTGCTCGGCGGGGTGTCCGGGGCCGCGCACACCCTCGGCGGCCGGGCCGGCCGGCGGATCGACACGGTGCTGATGCGCTTCACCGACATGATGCTGGCGCTGCCCACCCTGCTGCTGGCGGTGAGCATCGCCGCGCTGCTCGGCCAGGGCCTGACCACGGTGATGGTCGCGGTCGGCGCCGCGCAGATCCCGATCTTCGCCCGGCTGCTGCGCGGCGCGATGATCGCCCAGGGAAGCCGGGACTACGTGCTGGCGGCCCGGGCGCTGGGCGCGCGCCGGCGCCGGATCGCGCTGGCGCACATCCTGCCCAATTCGATGGGGCCGGTGCTGGTGCAGCTCACCCTGAGCCTGGCCACCGCCATCATCGACGCCGCCGCCCTGTCCTACCTGGGGCTGGGCAACCCCGACCCGTCGGTCCCCGAATGGGGCACCATGCTCGCCGACGCCCAGCGGTTCCTCGGCGGCGCACCGCAGCTGGCGGTCTTCCCCGCCCTGGCGATCATCGTGACCGCCCTCGGCTTCACCCTGATGGGCGAGGCGATGCGCGAGTCGCTCGACCCGAGACTGAGGAACTGACCATGACCAGAAGCCCGCTGCTCGACGTGGACGAGCTCTCGGTCGCCTTCACCCGCCGCCGGCGGCGCGACGTGCAGGCCGTCGACCGGATCTCCTTCTCGCTGCGCGAGGGCCGGATCACCGGCCTGGTGGGGGAGTCGGGGTGCGGCAAGAGCGTCACCTCGCTGGCGCTGATGGGGCTGCTGCCCGCGCGCGGCGTGCGGGTCGGCGGGACGGCCCGGTTCCGCCTCGGCGGCGGGGACGAGGTCGACCTGCTCGCCCTGCCCGCCGCGCGCCTGCGCGACCTGCGCGGCTCCGAGATCGCGATGGTCTTCCAGGACCCGCTCTCCTCGCTCAACCCGGTGGTGCCGATCGGCCGCCAGGTCGCCGAGGTGCTCACCCGGCACCGCGGGCTCAAGGGGGCGGCCGCCCGCGGCCAGGCCGCCGAGCTGCTCGCCCGGGTCGGCATCCCCGACCCGGGGCGGCGGCTCCGCGAGTACCCGCACGAGCTCTCCGGGGGGATGCGCCAGCGGGCCCTCATCGCGATGGCGGTCGCCTGCCGCCCGCGGCTGCTCATCGCCGACGAGCCGACCACCGCGCTCGACGTCACCATCCAGGCCCAGATCCTGGAGCTGCTGGCCGGGCTGGTCGCCGAGGAGGGCACCGCGCTGCTGATGATCACCCACGACCTGGGCGTGGTGGCGGGGCTGTGCGACGAGATCAACGTGCTCTACTCGGGGCGGACCGTGGAGGGCGCCGCGCGGCACGAGCTGTTCGCCGCGCCCACCCACCCCTACACCGCCGGCCTGCTCGGCTCCATCCCCCGGCTGGACGCGCCGCGCGACGAGCCGCTCACCCCGATCCGCGGCACCGTCGACGACGCGATCGGCTGGGACGACGGGTGCGCCTTCGCGCCCCGCTGCGACCGCTTCGCCGAGGACTGCCTGGGCGGCCCGCCGCCGATGCGCGAGCGGCGCGCCGGGCACCGCTTCCGCTGCCTGCACCCGACCGAGCCCGCACCGGGTGAGGAGAGCGAGGGACGATGAGCCTGCTGGAGATCGAGGACCTCGAGGTCCACTTCCCGATCCGCCGCGGCATCCTGCTGGAGCGCACCGTCGGCCGGGTCCGCGCGGTGGACGGGGTGAGCCTCTCGGTCGCCGCCGGGACCACCTACGGGCTGGTGGGGGAGTCCGGCTGCGGCAAGACGACGCTGGGCCGCGCGGTGCTGCGCCTGGTGGACGTCACCGCCGGGCAGGTCCGGCTGGGCGGCGTCGACCTGGCCGGGCTGGGCGCCGAGGAGCTGCGCCGCTCCCGCCGCCGGGTGCAGATGGTCTTCCAGGACCCGCTGGGCAGCCTGGACCCGCGGCAGAACGTCGAGTCGCTGCTGATGGAGGGGCTGGAGGTGCACGGGCTGGGCGCCGGCCGAGCCGAGCGCCGCGCGAGGGTGGCCGACGCCCTGGAGGCCGTCGGGCTGTCCGCCCGCGCCCTGCCCCGCTACCCGCACGAGTTCTCCGGCGGGCAGCGCCAGCGCATCGGCATCGCCCGGGCGCTGGTGCTCGCCCCGGACCTGATCGTCTGCGACGAGCCGGTCTCCGCGCTGGACGTCTCGATCCAGGCCCAGGTCCTCAACCTGCTGGAGGAGCTGCAGCGCGAGCGCGGCCTGGCCTACCTGGTGATCGCGCACGACCTGGCGGTGGTCCGGCACGTCAGCGACACGGTCGGGGTGATGTACCTGGGCGCCCTGGTCGAGGAGGCGCCCGGCGCCGGGCTGTACGCCGGACCGCTGCACCCCTACACCCGCTCGCTCATCTCCGCGGTGCCGGTGCCCGACCCGGCGGTCGAGGACGGCCGCCGGCGGATCCTGCTCCAGGGCGACCTCCCCTCGCCGGCGGACCCGCCGCCCGGCTGCCGGTTCCACACCCGCTGCCCCTGGCGCCAGGAGGAGCGGTGCGCCACCGACCGGCCCGAGCTGCGCACGGTGGCCGAGGGGCACAAGGTCGCCTGCCACTACGCGGAGTCGATCGCCGCGGGCGAGATCCGCCCGAACCCGCCGGGGTGACCGCGGCGGCACCCGGGGCGGCCTGCCCGGCGCGCCCGGGGCCGGGGCGCGCCGGGCGGCGGGGCCGTTCGCGGCGACCGCCGCCGTGCGGTCAGGCGGAGACCGCCCTGGCGATGCGGGGCCGTCCGAGGCGGTCCCAGGGCAGCAGGCTGTCGAGGGAGTAGCGTCCCCCGGCGAACCCCAGGGCGAGTGCGGACGCGCCCAGTACCAGGAGGAGCTCGTAACCGCCGATCAGCGGGTCGCCGACGTGGGCGAAGTAGTAGGCGTTGGCCATCATGAACGCCAGGGCCAGTCCGGCGAGCGGCAGGGCCAGGCCGATGATCAGCGCCAGGCCGCCGCCCACCTCGATGACGACCCCCAGCAGGGCGGAGAAGCCGGGGAGGGGGATGCCCATGGAGGCGAAGCCCTCCGCGGTCCCCTGCAGGTCGGCGGCCTTGGGCAGGCCGTGGGCGATGAAGACGGAGCCGACCGCGATCCGGCCAATGAGCGAGGCGATGTCGGAGGGGGCGGTGCTCCTGGTGCGCGGTGCGGACTCCGGTGACTTCCGAGCCATGGAATCTCCTGTGGTGCATGAGCGGGGTGGCTCCGGGGAGGGCGCGTCGCACCGTTGAGACCGCGGCCTTTTCCCGGAGAGCCGTATCGTAATTCGCGCCCGCTCGAATAGATAGGTTTCTTAACTGATTGGAGTGCTCAGCAAAACGCGGCCCGGAGTCCGGCCGTGCACGGGCCGGGCGGTGCGGTGGTGCCGCGGCTTCTGGGCGCGGCCTTCGGGGCGCCTCCGTCCGAAAAAGGGAGTCCGTCGGGGCCGTCCGTCTCGCGATCGGGGCCGGTGGAGACGCCGGGTGCATCGTTAAGGTGGCCGTGCGGGACGGACCCGGTGCAGGACGGACGGCGAGGGAGGGGGCGATGCCGGAGGACGCGGAATGGTGGGCGGTGCTGCTCCGGCCGCAGATGTGGCCGCTGCTCGCCGCCTGGCTCGTCGCGGTGTTCGCCCTGGCCGGCCTTGTCCGAGCGCACCTGCTGCACCGCGTCCCCGCCGCGGTCCCCGGGCCGGAGGCGCCGCCCGGCGCCCTCGCCGCGGAGGAGCTGGCCCACCTGGCCGGCGGGCCGCGGCGCGCGGCGGAGACGGCGCTCGTCCGCCTCGTCCTGTCCGGGAGGGTCCGCCGCAGGAGCGACGGCCGCTTGGAGCGGGCGGCCCCGCCGGGCCCCTCGCCGGACGACTCCGAGGCGGGGTGGGCGCTGCTGCGCGCCCTCGGCGAGGCCCCGGCCGACCCGGCGGCGGCGCTGTCCGCGGCGGCCGCCGGCGAACACCCGCAGACCGTGCGCCGCCTGGCCGGCCTCGGCCTCTACCGGGACGACCCGCGCCTGCCGGGCGCCCGCGCGGCCCGGGCGGGGGCGCTGCGGATCATCGGCGTCCTGTCCGTGCCGCTGGTGCTCTGGACGGTGCTGCACCTGGCGGCCGACCCGCTGCCGGGGCCCTCGCTCCGCTGGGAACTCCTCGGATCGGTGCTGCTGCTCTGCCTGCTCGGGGCGGCCGTGCTGGCGGACCGGGCCGCGGGCCGCCCCGAGCCGCGGACGGCGGCCGGGACCCGGCTGCTCGCCGAGGAGCGCACGGCAGCGGCGGCCGACACCGACCCGGTCCGCGCCGAGGAGGCGCTCCGCTTCACCGCCCTCACCGGGTTCACCGCCATGGCCGCCATGCACGACGCCCCGCCGTCCCGGAGCGGCCCCAGCCCCTGGCCGGCGGCCCCGGACGGCACGGTCGACCTGGCCGGCCTGCTGCGCATCGCCGCGGACTGCAGGGCGCCCGGCCCCCTCCACCGGGGACGCTGAGGTCCTGGAACCGGACCTTTCCGCCTCCCCGTGGGCAAGGCCCGGTCCGCGCGCGCTCCTCCCGGCACACCGCTCTACCCGCCTCGGAGCCTTCGCGGTCCGGCCGGCAGCGAGGAACAGGGCGGGGCGGGGGAGCCGTTCCCGGCACCGTCCCGCCCGT
>Ga0079224_100010088_pt1 | contig 12933 bp, 8 predicted proteins | sample Stecom2015_FD_80414 | JGI IMG/M metagenome (GOLD analysis project Ga0079224, IMG submission 80414) | Agricultural soil microbial communities from Utah to study Nitrogen management - Steer compost 2015 | ecosystem: Environmental > Terrestrial > Soil > Agricultural land | place: USA: Utah... | reverse complement strand
GGTAAGACCGATCAGTTCCGCGTGGTGTATAATAACTATTTCTCTACGCAACAACCATCCAATACGATCAATACTGTGTCGAATTACGCGAACTATATGGAATTGATAAACGAGGGGTATAAAAATGGTGACCCGAATGCTAACCCTATCTTTTCGCAGGATATGATTGAGTTGTGGCGTGCAAATGAGGGACAAGATCCGCTAAGGTATCCAAATACAGATTGGGTCGACGAAGTGTTTCAACGCAAACTCAGCCAGAACCATAACCTGTCTTTTAGCGGCGGAAGTGAAAAAATAAAATTCTTTGGGTCTTATGGACTCTTGGACAACCCGGGAGTTATTGAGCAAGCAACGTATAAAAGACATAGTGGCCGTATCAATTTGGAGGCAGATGTAAAACCTTGGTTAACACTTGGTGCAAATGTCAATGGTGTAGTTTCCAAAACCGATATTGGTACAGATGTTATTGCAGATGTATTCACCTATGCAGGCGCAAGTACCCCTGGTTTGGTGCTGCGCGCACCTGACGGACGTTTCGGATCGGTTAATAATCCAGAGGATGATCCGCAGGCCAATAATGTGTTGCACCGATTGTATGGTCGAAAAGGCGACATTAACAAAAACAGATTGATGTCCCGCTTTTTCGCAAAACTGAAACCAATAGAAGGGTTGTCTATCGAGGCATCGTATACCTATACGTACGATGATGATTTTATCTATTCCCAACCGGTGTTTAACGATCGCTGGAATTTTTTATCAAACACCGTCGCATCGGCCGGAACAGGACGTACCTCGGTTACTAACGAATCGGTCAAAACATACCGGTATTATATGGACGGTATTGCCCGCTATGAAAACAAGGCAGTCGACAACCGGCTGAGCTACGAAGTTATGCTCGGTGCCAGTCAGGAATACTATAAAGACGGTTGGTTCAGAGCCTCAAAACTAGATCTCATCGATCCGAGTCTCTCTGTATTAGATGCAGCGACCATGGATGCCGCTGCTGCCGGCAACTTGACGGACTGGGCAATGCGCTCGTTCTTCGGCCGGATAAATTTAGCCTGGGACGATAAATACCTGTTGGAAGCTAATTTACGAACCGACGGTTCATCACGGTTTATGACCGGCAAGAGCCGCTGGGGGACATTCCCATCAGTATCCGCAGGATGGAAGGTGTCCTCGGAAGATTTCTACAACGTGGGCTGGATGCCGAGCTTCAAGATAAGGGCATCGTATGGTGCATTGGGTAATAACGGAACGATTGATACACGATTTAGATATGATGCTAATATCAATAACTACGAATACCTTACGTTATACAATGCCGCGAACTATGTGCTGAACAACCAACTTTTTATCGGATTTGCACAAACAGGATTGAGTAACGCGCTCCTGACATGGGAAAGCACCTACATCTTGAACGGAGGGATAGACTTCGATTTATTTGATTATAAACTAACAGGATCGGTGGATGTATTTAACAAAACGACGAATAACATCTTGATTGACCTGCCGGCACCATTGGTTGTGGGCGATGCCACCATTCCGCGTACCAATGCTGCTAAAGTCAGAAATGCCGGCGTGGAGCTCAATCTGAACTATAGAGGAACTATCCGTGATGATTTCCACTATAATATCGGTGGTAACTTTACCTTCATTGATAACAAGGTAGTAAAATTCAAAGGAGAGGATAGATCGATAGATGGTGCTAATCTTATCCAGGAAGGATACCCGATCAATGCGCAATATATTCTCTTGGCAGACCGTATTCTCCAGACAGACGCGGATATGCAATTGGTACAGCAGATGATAGACAATGCACCTATCAATCCGGATACCGGTAATCCTGTTAATCCATTTGCGGCGTATGGCACACCCCAAAAGGGAGATTTACTCTATCGGGATACCAACGGTGACGGTGTGATCAACGATGACGACCGTGTTGTGGTGGGTAACGGAACAGCTCCACGTATAACCTATGGTGTTAATTTGGGTTTCGATTACAAGGGGTTTGATTTTTCCATGCTATTGCAGGGTAATGCCGGAAACAAAGTGATATGGACAGACAATTATTTTACGCCAAATGTACGGTGGGGGTATCAGATTAACCAAGATATTGCCGAGGGCAGATGGATCGAAGGCAAGACTGATGCAGAATATCCCCGCTTATTGCCTTATACCGATACACGGAATATCCGCAACAGTGATTTTTGGTTGCAGAATAAATCGTTCGTACGCTTAAAAAATATCCAACTTGGCTATACCTTACCAAATAATATATCCGAGCGTTTTGCCGTACAAAACATCCGGGTATTCGGATCGCTTGAAAACTTCTGGACATTCACCAGCTATATGGGGTTTGATCCGGAGGTTAGTGGTACTCAGTATCCAACAATGAAGCAAGCGGTGTTTGGTTTAAGTCTTACTTTTTAAACGATTAGAGATGAAGAAATATTCAATATTGTTATTAGGATGTTTAGCTTTCAGTTCCTGCTATAAGCTAGATACTGTCCCTTACGACAGGGTTAACTCAACTACATTCTGGCAGACGGAAGAACATGCGCTTGCAGGTGTGTTGGGTTGTTACAATGCGTTGAAGAAAAATAATGTATTCGGATTGCAGTTTGCCTACGATAACCTTACCGATGTGGGTATGGGCTACGATGCGGTTGGTTTTGGTGAAATAATCGCAGGAACCTTTACCGATCGTTCGGCAAGTATAACCGACCGTTGGAAATCCGGATTTGACCTAATCCAACGTTGTAACCATGCTATCGCACAGATACAGCAAATGGAGTTGGAAGAAGAAAAGAAAAATGTATTTATAGGAGAGGCTAAATTTTTAAGAGCGCTGATATATTTTCAGTTGACCAATCTTTACGGCGCATTGCCTTTATACGATGAAAGTGTAGATCTCAACAGCGACTATGCCGAGCTGAAAAACCCACGCTCTTCTGTAGCTGATGTGATGACGTTTATCCTCGATGATCTGCAGTCTGCCATTACAAATCTTCCGGTGTCTTATGACGCGGCACATATGGGTAGGGTAACGAAGGGTGCGGCGTATGCGTTGCGAGGGAAAGTACAGCTATATAATAAAAACTGGGGAGCGGCAATATCGGATTTTGAAGAGATCGTGCAGAATAAAAGCGACAATTATGGATATTCTTTAGCGGATGATTACGCTTCTTTGTTTACGATGGAAGGTGACAATCAACCCGAAATGATTTTCGCTATCCAGAATATGGGCGGAACGGGTTTTGACTACGGTATGCCGATGGCTTTATATATGGGAACACGCTCTACATTTGGTAGCTGCTGGAACAATAGCATGCCAAGTACACGTTTTGGCGATAGTTATGAAAATAAAGACGGTTCTCCGTTTAACTGGAACGACCACTTCCCGAACTACAATGAAGACAATGAGGTGAAAAAGCAAGCGATGGTTTCTACACATAATAACGGGGTGCTGACACATGTTCCCGATACGACGAAGCTGTTGGATATATACCGGAACCGCGATCCGCGCATGATGCAGACGTTGATTGTCCCTTATTCCCATTATATGGGCTGGAATGCCAATGCCGAACGGGATATGACACTGATTTTGGCTACCGGTGTAAATGAGAATTTTGGCCAGATCCGGAATAATAGAGGGTGGATGACCTATTTATGGCGTAAATTTGTTCCGGAAGGCGATATGAAGGGAGCGCTTACGAATAGGGAACATGTGCCTATTAATTTTCCGTTGATCCGCTACGCAGATGTACTGCTGATGCTTGCCGAAGCGTACAATGAAGACAACAAGCTGGCGCAGGCCATCACCGAATTGAATAAAGTACGGGAGCGTTCGGATATGCCGGGATTAAATAGCGGAAATCCGTATCTTGCAGTGGCTGACAAGGAACAGATGCGGCAGCGCATCAGTCACGAACGTAAGGTAGAACTTGCCGGAGAGGGTTGGCGCTATTTTGATCTGAAACGTTGGGAACAACTCGAAGACGTTTCGGAGAATTTTATTGAAAGAAGTCTCGTGGGGGATAATTTAGTAACCCGTCAGTATCAAACCAGACATAAAATATGGCCGGTTCCGGGACAGGAGTTAGAAATTAATCCCGCATTGGAGCAAAATAACGAATGGAAATGATAAAACACAGTATTATAATCTTGTTGTTTAACATCTTTGGTATGCATTTTATACAGGCCAGAGATATTGACCTATTGACAAAAAACTATACGATAGATGATGTGCGGGAATACCTCACGAAAGATAATAACTGGGTTGCCTATCCGGACTATGCAGACCGCACAGGGTGGAAACAATTGACAGCGCCTTTCTATGAACAACTGCTGAAAGAAGGGGATAAGTACCTGGATTACACGTGGCAGGTCGTGAAAGCAACCGATTATCTGGAATACGAACGGTCTGGCTCGCGTGTCATTATGGAGAAACCACTCAACGAGAATATCAAAGCACTCATGGGCTTAGTTATAGCCGAACTGGCAGAAGGTAAAGGTCGATACCTGGATCAGATTATCAATGGTTCGTGGTATGTGACCGAAATCAGTACCTGGTCACTGTCAGCCCATCTGCCGGCGTTTCAATCGTCCAAACGTACACTCCCACAACAAGGTACGCATGTATTCGATTTGATGGCCGGCGATTTAGGCTCGTTGATGTCCTGGATATACTATTTCCTACAACCCGAGTTCGATAAGATAAATCCGGCTATCAGCGAACGCATTAAGCTGAACGTACAAGAACGAGTCATCGAACCTTATCTATCGCGTAACGATATGTGGTGGCAGGCATTGGATATAGACGAAGGTCAGCTCGTCAATAATTGGAATCCTTGGTGTAATTTCAATGTGTTGACCGCACTTTTGTTAGTGGAAGACGATACCAGCAAGAAGTTACAGGGTGTCTATAAGACGATGACGTCGGTCGATAAATTTATCAATTATGTGAAAGCCGATGGTGCCTGTGAAGAGGGACCGTCCTATTGGGGGCATGCCGCAGGAAAGTTGTATGATTACCTCAAGTTGCTGGCTTATGCTACCGATAATCATATTTCCATATTTGAGCACCCCATTGTGAAAAATATGGGGGAATATATTTCGCAGTCGTATATCGGTGGAGATCGCTGGGTGGTTAATTTCGCTGACGCTTCGGCCAAAGGGGGAGGAGATCCTTTATTGGTTTTCCGATACGGAGATGATGTACACAGTACAGAGATGATGCAATTCGCGAAATACCTTGCCGAACGGCAATCATCGTTTTCGGAAGTAGTTGAAGGGCGGGATGCTTTCCGTACCCTGGAAAATCTGATCTGCTATCCGACATTCGAAAAGCAGGATCCGCAGTTGCCACGGAATACCTACAAATGGTATGCCGAGACCGAATTTCTCTATCTTAAGGATGCCAATACTTTTTTTGCGGCTAAAGGGGGATACAACAATGAAAGCCATAATCATAACGATATTGGCAGTTTTATTTTATATAAAGAAGGAAAGCCCTTATTTATCGACGCCGGTGTAGGAACTTATACAAAGAAAACATTCAGTAACGAGCGTTACGATATATGGACCATGCAAAGTGGGTATCATAATCTCCCGCAGATTAACGGACATGACCAACGGTTTGGGGCATCCTATAAGTCAAGAGATGTGTCATTTGATCCCAAAAAGGGTGCTTTCAAACTGGATATTGCCGGAGCCTATCCGGCCGAAGCGCAGGTGAACAAATGGTTCCGTTCCTATCAAGTCAAAAGCGGTAAATTGTTGATTCATGATGATTTTGATCTGCAACAGGCGAACACGGCCAATATCATTCATTTTATGGTGGCAGAAAAGCCTGTCATTTCAGAAGGAACTATATCGTTAGGAGCCGGACTGCATTCGTTGACATTTGATGTTAACGAGTTTGACGCTTCCGTCGATACGATAGAACAGGATGATCCGAGGCTAAGCAACGTCTGGGGGGAATACCTATATCGGATAAACCTAAAAGCAAAGAATATCCACAAAAAAGGTAAATATAGGTTTACCATAGAATAATTATATGGACAAAATAAGAAAAGTACATACAAGCAGAAAGCAGTTGGCGCTGGTTTTAGGATTGGGATTAAGCCTGTCTGCTATCGGTTGTCAGGCAGACAAGAAAGAGCAACCTGGCTTTATAGACAAGAGTTTCGTGGCAGCGGAAGAGCAGTATAGATTATTAACGGAAAATGCTGAAAAGATCCATCTTTTTCCACGTACATTGGATAAAGAGGGAAATGTAGTTGGAACGGACGAATGGGATTGGACAGGAGGTTTTTTCCCGGGAGCGTTATGGTATATTTATGAACATACCCGTAATGACGACATGAAAAAAACGGCTATCAAATGGACGGAAGCCCTCGAGGCGGCAAAGGATCTTGATCAGCATCATGATATCGGATTTGTGATGTATTGCGCATATGGCAATGCCATTTGTTTCATGGAGGATGAACAAAAGAGGAAGGAATATCAAGATTTGCTGATCCACTCTTCGGAAACGGCATTGAAGCGCTATGACCCCAAGGTGGGTGTGATTAAATCATGGAATGAAAAAGCGTCATGGGATGGCGAGACGCTGTGGAAATATCCGGTTATTATCGATAATATGATGAACCTGGAGATGTTGTGTTATGTATCGGATCTTACCGGGAATCCTAAATACAGGGAGGTAGCTATCAGCCACGCTACCAAGACGATGGAAAATCATTTTCGGGATGATTATAGTACTTATCACGTGGTGGATTATGATACTGCCGGCAACGCCATCCATCAACAAACCAACCAAGGGTACGCGGATAATTCGACCTGGTCGAGAGGGCAAGCCTGGGCTATCTATGGTTTTACCTTGATGTATCGGGAAACAAAGAACCCGTTATTTTTGCAGACAGCACAAGGGGCAGCGGATTTCTATATCAATCATCCAAATCTTCCAGAAGATAAAATCCCTTATTGGGACTTTAATGCTCAGCAGGAAGAGTATAAATCTGATGTCGATTTTTCTACACGGGAATTAGGATACATCCCACGCGATGCTTCTGCGGCAGCGATTACAGCATCGGCGCTCTTGGAGCTAGGGCAATTCATAGAAGGTGAACAGGGGAAAAAATATATAGATTTCGCTAAACAGACGTTGGAAACCTTATCCGGGCCGGCATATTTTGCAGAGCAGGGAACCAATGGTGGGTTTTTATTACAGCACTGTGTAGGAAGCTTACCGCACAATTCGGAGATTGATGTGCCTTTGGTCTATGCGGATTACTATTATTTGGAAGGATTGTATCGATTGAAAAACATATTGTAGATAATGTTTTAAAGAAATATGTTTCTCTCTTTTTTTGTGAAAGATTTTACATTTAGGTATTATGCATTTTTGTTTATTTTTAAAGGTATGCATGAACTCATTCAAAATTCGCTTCGTGAATGTAAAACATTTTTTCTAAGTTTAGCCAAAGCAAGTAGTTTTTTATGGAACAGGAATTAGAAGAAAAATACAAAATCGGGGCACCTGCCGCATGGGCAACTCCATTATCTGAAGAAGAATTGTTGTCCAAAATTGTGGAAAGCGACTTTTCCCAACAACAGTATGATGAAGGCAAGGATTATTGTTATTTCCTACGAAAGATCCAATATACAGACGATGCACAGAATGCAGAATATAATTGTATGGCATATAGTGTGCAACAACCGGGTACGCTAGAGTTTGCTGCGGTCAATGAATTTGTACTGTACCCATCCGAGCAAATGATATTCCACCGTATTGCAATACTTCGGGATGGTGTGCTGATCGATAAACTGCCGGATACTAAGTTTAAAGTACTGGACAATGAAGGGCAGAGTTTAGATGGCGTTATTAATAGTTCGAAGAAAGTCAATATCAGCATCAGGGATGTACGTCTCTATGATATTATCATCGTGGAGGATACCCGCGTGCTGACCTTTACGGACAAGGACTTTTTACGTAAGGAATTGACCAAATATGTATGGTCCAGTCCGGACGTATATTGGGCGTACGGAAATTATGCATTTGACTTTATCAATAAACGTTCAAAGCCGGTTGCTTATAAAAAGCAGTTTTTCCGTGATGAACAAGGCGAGTTGTTGCCCGTAGAAGAAGGAGTGATAGGATCGGGCGATACGTTTTCTTTACGATATGAGAATTATCTCAACCCGGTAGACGTCAATCGGGAATTATTTCCTTTTATTGATTTTGCAACGCAGTATACCTACGAAGAGCTGCTCAGCTTGGTGCATCCTTATTATGAAGCCGCATTGTCGTCTAAACCTCTTTCGGAATATGCTCCTGATCTAGTAGCTAAACTGGATGCGCTTGGCGATGATATCGAAGCGAAGATTCAGTTGGCGATTGAATTTGTACAGAATAATGTCCGTTATATTTATAATGAAGAGGAGATGCACGGGCATAAACCGCAAGATCCGTGGGTGACGTATGAATTTAAACAAGGAGATTGTAAAGCGAAAACTGTGCTGCTCAAATGTGTGTTTGATTATTTAGGTGTCGATTCGTCCATTGCATTGGTGAATTATAATGCAGACTATTATTTGAAGTACTATTTGCCGTCGTTATTTAATTTTAATCACGTTATTGTAAAAGTGCGCCATAAAGAGAAAGACTATTTTGTGGATGCTACCTATCGTGATGAATATGGCACGCTCGAAAACCGGACGTTTATCAGTTTCCTGAATTATATGGAAATTAAGCCGAATAATATTTTACAACAGCGCGAACCGTATAAAAGTCAGGATTTTGCCATTTTTGATGAAATTTCGCTTGACGTCAAAGACGAAGTGGGTACCATTAACATAAAAACCACCTACCGCTACGGTCGCGCAAATGGTATGCGTCGTTATGTGAAGACGACCAATAAAAAAGCGGTGATAGACAACACCAATAATTTCGTTTTCAGTTGTATGGATTTTGTAGAGAGTGAAAATGGGAATGATAAACGTGAAATCTTTAAAGACGCTTCACTGACCGTAGTGAACGATGATAAGGTGAATAATATCTTTATAACACTATATACAGCGACTATTCATAAACCATATTACGTAGGGAATGATGGCCGTAAATACTTGAAATTTTATGATGGTAATATCTTAAAAAGTCACTTAAAGGATTATGTGCTGAAAGATGTAAGTTTCTGGCATTCGTATGATAGTGAACGATATTCTATTACTATCCGTTCGGATAAACCAATAGATACACAGGATCAGTACACAAACAGGCAAATGGACGTAGACTATGAGCTGTTTAAATATAGCTTAAAGAAGAAAATCGATAAGTATGGTGCTACGGCATTGATTGAATATGTCCCACTTTCTAATGTAGAAGTGCCGGTGGAAGATATTCCGGGTCTACGCGACAAATATGCTGCAATAGGCAAAGAAAGTGCTTTCGGATTAGGTGTAGCGATCGCCAAACCCGGCTTTTTTGATTCGATTAAAGCATTGTTCGGAGGTAAATAGAGATACGATAGATTATCTTTGAAAACCGATGCGCAAACTTGACGCATCGGTTTTATTGTATGCCTTACCTCCCAAAATCATCCTCTACCCGGATGATGTCACTTTCATCAGATGGGTTGTTGGCATCCGTGTGTTGCCATATTTCTGCTACTACGCCGTAGGTTTTCAAACCTATTAAGCGGTGGCGTTCCCCTTGAGAGAGACGGATAACATCACCTTCTTTTAATTTTTTTAGTTCGTTCTGCTCATCTGTAGCACTGGTGATGACGCCGACTTCGCCTTGCGTAACACGCCAGATTTCTGCACGGCGGTGGTGATATTGCCAGGATAATCGTTTTTCCGGCGCAACAACCAAGATTTTTGGACTTAATTTGCCGGATATTTTGAGATTTTGTACATCTAATCCATCAAAATAGGTGTCTGCAAACTGCTGCGCCTGTTCCTCGACAATTACAAAGAAACCTCCCCAGGGACGGGTTTGGTCCACATGGTCAATAGTAAACCCTTGTGCTTTTAATTTTTCTTCGATCTGGCTAAATAATTCGCCTTTATTAACGTACTCTTCTGACATGTCTTTCTTGTTTGTTAGTAATCGGTGAAGTTAGGAGTTTTCTGGAAATTAAACAATACATGTTTTTAACCTCCTTAACTTTTCTTACATTTACTCAATAGCATGTTTTCAATGGCAGAGGAGAGCGAAATAAATTCATTTTATATAATGCGAAATTAAATTGCATATAAAAATGAATTTATTTAGGTTTGAGTTTCGGTAACATGCTTAACAATCCAAAAAAAGAAAATCAATGACACAGTTAAAATTTGATAAACAAAATGAGGCTTTTTTACAAGCCGTTTCTTTTGTGAATCAAACGAATCAGCATTTGTTTCTAACGGGTAAAGCAGGTACCGGTAAAACCACCTTCTTAAAATATATCCGGGAAAATTCACATAAAAAAATGGCGGTTACTGCTCCTACGGGAGTGGCAGCTATGAACGCAGGAGGAACAACACTTCATGCGCTTTTCTGGTTGCCGTTCGGGACGTTTGTCGAAGATTACCCACTACAGTGGAATGAACAGGACAGCCATATATATAATAAGAGCCGTCTGTTTTCCACCATTAAACTTACCAAACAGCGACGGGCTATTTTACAGGAGCTGGAGCTATTGGTCATTGATGAAGTTTCCATGGTACGTGCTGACACGCTGGATGCGATCGATGTAATTTTAAAATCCGTTCGTCGCGATATGCGGCCATTTGGTGGTGTACAGATGCTTTTTATCGGCGACCTTTATCAGTTACCGCCCGTTGTCCGCGAACACGAATGGCAGGTCTTGCGCGACCATTATCGCAGCCCTTTCTTTTTTGACGCCAAAGTACTGCGGGAGTATCCGCCCGTTATATTGGAACTTAGCAAGATATATCGGCAAAATGACAATTATTTTATCGAGTTGCTGAATAATATCCGGAATAATAAATGTTCAGCAGATGATCTGGAGAAGTTGAACATGCATTATCAAGACGATTTCCGTCCCGTGGAAGGAGACCAATATATTACGTTGACTTCACACAATAAATTAGCGGATGCCATCAACCAGGAACAACTGGCAAGATTGAAAGGAACGATGCATAATGTACGGGCTGTCGTGAAAGACGAATTTCAACAAGCGTCCTTCCCCGCCGATGAAATGCTTCCCTTAAAAATAGGTGCGCAGGTCATGTTTATTAAAAATGATAGTGGGGAAGACAGGAAGTTCTTTAATGGAAAAATCGGAACAGTTAAGGAACTGAATTTGGACCGCCACCAAGTAATTGTCGGTTTTAACGATGGCTCAGATGATGTCGTGGTACGACGTGAAACCTGGGAAAATATCCGATATAAGTATAATAAAGGCGAAGACAAGATAGAGGAAGAGGTGATGGGGACATTTTCCCAATTCCCGTTGCGATTGGCATGGGCTATTACCATCCATAAAAGCCAAGGACTTACCTTTGATAAAGCCGTCATTGATGCAGGGACCTCATTTGCCGCAGGACAGGTGTATGTCGCATTGAGTAGGCTGACAGGATTAGAGGGGCTGGTATTAAAGTCCAAAATTCCGATGCATTCCATCCGAACGGATGCACAGGTAGTAGATTTTATGCAGCGGATGATACCGAATGCCGAAGTAGTAAAAATACTGGAATCGTGCCAGCGTAATTATTTGGGGCAGATCGTGCTGCAAAGTTTCCGCTGGGGTACATTGGTTGAAAGTGTAGATGAACTCATAGAATCTTTAGGAAAACGGAATATTGATAGCAAAGAAGCGGCGTTGGAATATCTGAGTAATCTTTCCAGGATATTAAAGGAGCAGGAGAAAGTGGCGAATAAATTCGTTACCTTATTATATACCATGTTGCGAGATAAGGAAGCATTGGATTATGGTAAGATTTGCGAACGAACAAAAGCTGCGGTATCTTGGTTCTTACCTCGGCTTGACGAAGAGGTATTGCTAACGATGCAGGAGCATATCGAAGCTTGGCAAATCAAGAAGCGCACTAAAAAATATGTACAGGAGCTGCGCTCTATACTATTGGATTTCAGGCGTAAGAAGGAGCAGCTAGCGCATTGCCTTACGATTGCAGATATATTGACGAATGAAGGCGATCTATCTCAGCAAGTGCAGACGCTCAGCCAGCAAGAAAAAACGAAGGATAGTGAAGTTAAAGAAGCAGAGGAGGAAGGAGTCGAAAAAGATACCAAAACTATTTCATTAGATTTGTTCTTGGACGGGTTGAGTGTGGATGATATTGCGCAGAAGCGTGGCATGGTCGTAGGTACGATATACGGGCACCTCATCCATTTTGTGGGAAATGAGGTGGACGCGGAAGATTTAATAGACAGAGCAAAATTGGACGTATTATTGGATGCGTTACGTAAAAATGAGGGGAAGTCTTCTTCGGAGATCAAGATGATACTTGGAGACGATTATTCCTACCCGGATATAAAACTGGGGCAAAAGGTGTTGGAAGTGGAGAGCTTAAAAGTGGATAGTTAAAGGTGGAAAAATCAAATCGCAGAAAAATGGCTACATGGATCGGTGTGCCATTCCAGATGTTGGCGACTATCTTTGCGGGCTATTGGCTGGGGAGCTGGTTGGACGAAAAGTATGCGGTAGAAAAAAGTTGGTGGACAATAGGGCTGACCTTATTCGCAGTTTTGATTTCCTTATATCAGTTGATTGTGCAGGTACAGCGTATGGGAAAGAACGGAAAATAAATTAATAACACATTGGAAATTTTTAAAGCCACGGGGCAGTTCGCCTGGAAGTTATTGCTGGGGAGTGTTTTGATTTTCGGAGGGGCATACTTTATACAGCAATCGGTAGACTTCCGTTTTTTAGAGGATACTTTTGTGCCACTCTGTAT
>Ga0079224_100010086_pt1 | contig 12933 bp, 10 predicted proteins | sample Stecom2015_FD_80414 | JGI IMG/M metagenome (GOLD analysis project Ga0079224, IMG submission 80414) | Agricultural soil microbial communities from Utah to study Nitrogen management - Steer compost 2015 | ecosystem: Environmental > Terrestrial > Soil > Agricultural land | place: USA: Utah... | reverse complement strand
TCTCGAACTGGGAGCTGGACCTGGCGATCCTGGACCGCTCCGTCGCCACCGTCATGGAGGATCTCTTCCTCCGCGATCTGGAGTCATCGGTCGAGATCAAGCTTCCTCCGGCGGGCGGAAGCGGCGGGCGCCGCAGCCTCGTCAGGGTACCCGTGCCGGTCGAGCCACGGCGAGCGAAGTCCTCGGACCTGGACGCCGCGCGGGAGGCGCGACGGCGGGCTCCACGCGGAAGCCGCATCGGCAGGATCGTGAGCAGGATCTCTCGAGCGACGATCGTCCTCGGCCGAGCCCTGATCGGACAGCGGAACGTCGGCACCGAGGACACCGCCTGGATCATCACCATCGCCGCCGTCCTTCTCCTGCTCGCGGCGCTCGGATTCGCTGCCCCACGGGTGCTCGCTTGGCCTCTGGCGTTCTTCCTTTTCTGGGTGGGAGTGGCAAGCCTCTACCGCGCGCTCCGGCCCCGCCGCGGCGACTAGAATGGCTAAGACCTTCATACCCTTCCACTTCCCTCGGAACCGGCCCGATCGTCGGGTGTAGCAGCACCGGTCCCACGCACGCCCCTCGGCGTGCGTTTGGTCTGAATGCTCCCGGAGGGTGCATGGATCCACGCGCCGCTTTTTCCGCCGCCGTCACCACCGGCGGCGTTCTCGGGCTCGTTCTGGCAGGCCTCAATCTCCCGACGCCCCTCGTATCCGCTCCCGCTCCCCTTCCTCGTCCGGTCTCCCTGGAGGCCACTACGTGGGATCTCCCCGTCGCTCGCAATCAGTTCGTGCAGCGGTTCGTGGACCTCTTCCACAAACAGCAGCAGGATCGGATGGCGCTGTACCTGAAACGCTCCGGGCGTTACGAGGGGATGATCCGGACGAAGCTACGCGAGCGCGGCATGCCGGAGGATCTGCTCTACCTCTCCATGATCGAATCCGGCTTCAACCCGAACGCCCGTTCGAAAGCGGCCGCGGTGGGGCTCTGGCAGTTCGTGCCGGAAACGGCGCGCGACTACGGCCTCCGGATCGATGAGTACGTGGACGAGAGGCGGCACCCGGAGAAGTCCACCGACGCGGCGCTCCGCTACCTCGATGACCTGTATGAGCAGTTCGGTTCCTGGAGCCTCGCGGCGGCAGCCTACAACTCGGGCGCCAATCGGGTAGCCCGGATCATGATGGAAGTCACGGGAGCGGTGAAGGGGACGGAGCGTGACTTCTGGCGGATCCGTGCCCGGCTCCCCGCAGCGACTCGCGAGCACGTCCCGCTCGTGTTCGCGGCCGCGCTCGTCGGGAAGGAGCCGCAGAAGTACGGGCTGGGTTGGGTCGAGCGTCTGCTGCCGATCGAGCTCGAGAAGGTGGACGTACCTGGCGGAACACCTCTGGACCGCGTCTCGGCCGCCATCGGCGTGGAGCCGCAGGTTCTCCGGGAGCTGAACCCACACCTGGTGCGGGGGATGACCCCGCCGGGGAATCCATATCCCGTCTCGATCCCTGCCGGTCGCCGTACGCTCTTCGCGCGGAACTTCCCGGCACCGTCCGCCGAGCCGGCCGCAGCCGCCGCCGCGGGCCAGCCGGTAACGCATAGGGTGGCGAGCGGTGAGTCGCTGGCCAGCATCGCACACCAGCACGGCACCACCGTTTCGGCACTCCAGCGCGCGAACAACCTGGGGAGCGGTACCGTCATCCGGATCGGTCAGCTGCTGCGGATCCCCGCCTGACCACCGCTTTCGCCCAACCTCGCGGGAGGACCTCGCCGACGGATGTGCAATCCCCGTCCTGGCGAGGTCTTTGCTTTGTTCACATTCTTCGTGAAGCCAGGGAGCTCAGGTCGTTCCCTGTCCCTGTTTCCTGTTCCGTACGTCATTCCATGCGCGGAATCAAGCTCGTTGTCCCGCTCCTGCTCGTCACCGTCGCGGGAGGATGCGGATACAATCGGATCCAGGCTCTGGACGAGCAGGTGGAGGAGCTGCGCTCCAACATCGAGGTCGAGCTGGTCAACCGGAACAACCTGATCCCGAACCTCGTAGCGACGGTCGAGGGTGCCGCCGATTTCGAGCGGGGAACGTTCACGGAGGTGGCTCGGGCCCGAGCGGGGCTGGACCAGGCGCGCCAGAACGTCGCGGAGGCGGTCCAGGAGGGCGACATGCAGGCGCTCGCCGTCGCCGCCGACCAGGCGAACCGCCAGATCGGCACCTACATCAACGTAGCGGTGGAAGCGTACCCACAGCTCCGCGCCACCGAGGGTTTCCTGGCGCTCCAGGACCAGCTCGCCGAGAGTGAGAACCGCATCTCCGTGGCCCGCCGCGACTACAACGAGGCCGTGAGGACGTACAACACCTACATCCGCCAGTTTCCCCAGGCGATCACCGCACGCGTGATCGGAGCGGAGCGGAAGGAGCCGTTCGAGGCACCGCCCGGAGCCGATCAGACTCCCACTGTGGATTTCGGCAGGGGAGGCTGAAGCTGTCCGAAACAGGTGGGCGCTGGCTCCGCCACCGCGTAACGGATGAGGAGGCGGGACGTACGGTCGAGGAGATCCTCACCGGCAGCATGCAGGTTTCTCGGCGGATGATCCAGCGGCTCACCCGGAGCCGCGGGATCCAGCACGATCGTCGTCCCGCCTCCCTCTCGCGCCGCGTTCGAGCGGGGGAGGTCGTGGCGGTGCGGGTCGCCCGTGACGAAGCGACGACGCTGGACCCCGTCTCGATGGAGCTTCACATCCTGTACGAGGATACGGACCTCCTCGTCATCGACAAACCCGCTGGCATCCTCGTCCACCCTTCCTCCCCTCGACATTCGCGGACACTCGCCCACGGCGTGGCCCACCACTTCGCTCGGATGGACCTGCGGGCCAGAGTCCGCCCCGTTCACCGGCTGGATCGTGACACTTCGGGAGCAGTGCTCTTCGCGAAGAGCGACTTCGCCCACCAACACCTCGATCGTCAGCTCCGGCAGGATGAGCTGACACGCGAGTACCTGGCGTTAGTCGAGGGGGCATTGGCGCCCCCCGAAGGGGTGATCGATGCTCCCATCGGGCGGGATCGGAACGACCCCGCGCGCCGGAGGGTGACAGTCGGCGGCCAGCCTGCACGCACCCTCTATACGGTCGAGCGGGTGATGAGCGGTTGCACGTTGGTCCGGGCGAGGTTGGAAACGGGCCGGACGCACCAGGTTCGGGTTCATCTCGCCCACATCGGCCATCCGGTGCTCGGGGATCGTGAGTATGGCGCCCGGCGAGCTCTCCCCGGAAGCCGCCACGCCCTTCACTCCTGGCGAGTCACCTTCCGGCAGCCGCGTACGAACGAACGCATCACCGTGGAAGCGCCGCTGCCAGGCGACATCGAAGCGCTGATGGAGGAGTCCGGTTGAAACGGCTTCGAGATCGCCAGGTGGCGCGGCCCCTCACCTGGCGGAAAGAAGGAAGTCTCTCGCTGGCCTCCCGACCCAGAAGGCCAGCGAGCGACGAGTCGATGCGAGCCTCAGGCGAAGCCGATGATGACCCGTTGCAGCAGGATGATCGCGAAGAAAGCGATGATGGGTGAGAAGTCCACCCCCCCCGCGAGGGGGAGCATCCCGGCGAGCGGGCGCAGGATCGGGTCGGTGATCTTTCTGATTCCCACGACCAGTGGGTTATCGGAGTAGGGCGAGACGAACCACGACATCAAGGCCCGGACGACGATCAACCACTTCAGCGCCTCCAGCAGGTAATACAGGACGATCCAGGCCATCCGGACTCCTTTCCAGTGTATCTGAGTGTAGCGGCGCCCTCAGTCCTGTGAGCGGCGAGCGAACGGGTCTACCTGGCGTCTGGGCGCTCGGTCGCTGGACGGACAGCACGTGTTCCGGGCCCGGGAAGCGCCGCGCGGACGATGCAGTGGCGCTCCGATCCACCGGACCTTCGGCACTACTACACTAGTTCTCCAGAGTTGGCCCAAGTACCACCACGGTGGGAGGTCCCAGCGAGGCGGCGGCCTCTCGCACCACCTGCGCGGTGAGTCCGTCGATCGAGGGGGCTAGCTCGCCGACCTCCCCCTGGATCAGCAGCTGCCGCGCCGCCGCGTGCGCCCGTTCCTCCGGGGAAGCCAGCTCCATCAGGCGCTCTCCCCTGAACCTCCGAAGGAGCCCGGCGTACACGTCCTCCGGCAGCGGAGTCGCAAGCAGGTCGGCGATCACGTCGGTCATCCGCTCTTCCCAGTCCTCCGCCTCCTCGGGGGGAACCACCACCTGGAGTCGGATCTCCCCGCCGCCCACCCGCGTGACCACCTCGCTCTCCACGTTGTAGACCGAGCGCTGGGCGGGCGAGGGAGCGAGCTCCCGGGCCGCGAGGAACGCGATGAAGCGCATCACATCCTCGTCCGCCGTCTCGGGGAAGCGGAAGCTCGCACCGACCCAGGTAGTGATCGAATTGTACTCGATCCGGACGGGCCGCTCGGCCGGCCGGAAGGGAATCAGTTCGACCGGGGCCGCGGACCTGGTGCCGAGCAGCGGTTGCAGGTGGGCGGTCGCGGACGCGGGCTCCACGGGTCCCGAGGTAGCGGCGAAGGCGCGCTCGGGTGTGAAGTTGTTCCTCAGGAATTCGCCCAGATCGGCGAAGTTGATGCGCCTGACCGATTCCGGCGTTCCGATCGTGGGCCGCCCCCAGGGGTGGGAGGACCCGAAGAACGCGCGATCCATTGCGCGGGTGGCGGCATCCGCGGGATTGGCGGTCCGCCCCTCGAGCTCGCGGACGATCGCCTCGCGCTCCCGCTCCATGGCGGAGGTGCTCGGCGGATCGTTGAAGAGGACCTCGGCGAGAAGCTCCGTCGATTCCTGCCAGGCATCCGGGGCGGAGACGATCGAGAAGGACAGTGCGTCCTTCTGCGGGGTCACGGTGAGGTGCGCACCGAGGGAATCCAGGACGGGAAGGATCGGCGCGACGACAGTGCGAGCGGCGAGAAACGCGAGGCCCGCGAGATCGTCCTCCTCGTCGGCGGGACCGACGGCGAGCAGGATCTCGGTGGCAACCACGGGCGTTCCCGGTTCGCTCAGAACCGCCACCCTCGACTGGGCGGCGGCCTGGGAGGCGCCGAGCCCGAGAAGCAGGCCGACGAGCGCAACTCTCATCGCCGCCTCTGCTGCAGCTCCTGCGGTGGGGTCTCGACCCGCGCCGGGGTGCGCTCGAGGAGTCGCTCCAACACCTCTTCCACCTGATCCACCTCGAGGGCCGCCAGCGCCGCGTAGAAACGCTCCGCCGCGTTCGGGTCGCCTTCGCGATCCACGAACTGCCCGATCACTTCGGCCATGCGCTCAGGGGTCCTGGCGTAGAAGAGCATCTCTCGACGGATCGCCTGAGCCGCGGCGGCCACCGCCGCTTCGTCCACGTCGTCCAGGAGCGTTGCGACCGACGTGCCGAGCGCTCGCCTTCCCGCGTCCATCTCCGAACCGGGGAGGGCCATTATGAGAGCGAGAGCCTGGCCATGGTGGGTCCACCAGTGCTCCGCGTCCACCTGGGCATTGGGGAACCTCCGCCGCAGGAGATCGCCGAGCAATCGGGCCGTCACGGTAACGGCCGCCGGCTCCAGGTCGGTTGCCAGGTAGGCCGCCCCGAGCCATGCGCGGGTCGCCTGGGGTGGAGCCAGAGCGCCCAGCACGATGCTGTCCCTCCGGATCTCCAGCTCGTCGACAGGGTCGGGCTCGGGCAGGTCGGCAAAAGCCCGCTGTACATCGGCCAGGTAGACGTCGCCCACCGCCACCACACACACTCGGTCTGGCCTGTACATCGCCGCCCATGCCCTCGGGAGCGATGAAGGGCTGTACCGCGTAGCGGCGCGGTCCGTGCCCGCCGCCGAGACGTCGTTGGGGAAGAGTTGTGCCCGGAGCATGGAGCGGGTGTGGGAAGGCGCGGTCTCCCACTCCGCGAGCCGCTCCTCCCGCAGCTCCCGTTCGGCCCGCAACACCGCGTCGTCCGTGGGAATGGGAGGCCGGAGCGCGGATCGCAGCAGCTCCGCCAGATAGCTCAGCTCAGCCGCCGGACCCGTCGCCGTGTACACGATCGCGTCGGAGGTCCGCTGGATCTGCAAACGCCCCCCCACCCGCTCGGCTCGATCGCGGAGTCCCGGGTAGAGCAGATGCTGGATCAGGTGGCCCGCACCGGCGTAGCCTGGCGGGTCGTTCGCCAGCACCGACAGCCGTAGCGAAACCAGGCCGGTCTCCGGCTGCCGGTGCAGCACTACGGCCGCATCCCGCACCGCCCCGACCTCGCCCCCCCTCACCATTGGCGACGGGACCGTGTCGGCTACGGCCGAAATCGTCAGCAGCGCGGCAAGGAGGAACATCGTTCAACAAGAAGCAGGGTTTCCGTCCCGATCCACCCCCCGGGGGAATTTCGTGCCGGGGAGCACCGGATGCGAGCACTCCGTACCGGAATCGCCCTCCGGTGTTCCAGATAGATAAGGATAGCTGAAGGGGAGCGCGTCCTCCGCGCTCCCCCTCGTCATCCCGACATCGGAGGCCCCCGGTGCTATTCCGGCAGCACTTCTCCGATGATGAAGTTCAGCGGATCGACCGCCGCGCCGTTCAACTCGACCTCGTAGTGCAGATGAGGCCCCGTGACCAGGCCCGACGCTCCCACCTCCGCGATCGGCTCGCCGCGTTCCACCGTCTGGCCAACCTTCACCAGGATCTTGGAGGCGTGGGCGAAGCGGGTCACGTAGCCATAGCCATGGTCCAGCTCCACCACCCTGCCGTAGCCGCCGGGGCGGGTGCCCGCGTAGATCACGGTGCCCTCTGCCGGGGCGAGAATGGGCTCACCGATCCGCGCGACGATGTCGATACCCTGGTGCGGCCGCGAGATCCGCAGCACGGGGTGGCGGCGGCTGGTCGAGAAGGGGCTCGAGAGATGACCGCTCGCGGGTGAGATCGAGGGGGTGAACTCCAGGCGCTCCGAGTTCGCCTCCAGCCTCGCCAGCGCCCGATCCATGCTCGCCCGCATGACCGCCGTCCGCTGGATCAGCGAATCGAGATCGTAAGAAGCAGCGTCGATCTGCTCGCCCAGTGCTGGATCACCCTCCTCCAGCAATGCCTTGAGAGGCTTCTCCGCCAAAGCGACCCCGGACCGCCCATCCTCGTCCACGGGCGTCGGGAGTCCGGCGATCGCCCGGTACTTCTCGTCCTTCCCCGCCAGCTCTTCGATGGAGGCGGTCAATGACTCCATTTCGTTCCGGATCCCCGATACCTCCGCGGCCAGGAGCAGGTTCTCCCGTCGCAGCTGCTGCGCCCGTTGCTGTTGCTCCTGGCCGAGGAAGTGCGCGGCCGTGAAAACACCGGAAAGCAGCACGATCAGCAAGACCAACGACAGGACGGCCTTCACCCCTGGACCGGAGAGCTGGATCGATCTCACCCGCTCGTCGTCGTGCGGGATGAGCATCACGGTCCACTGCGACTTTTCCATAACCGGGGGGAACGCGTACCGAAGGTCTCGCGGACGGAAAGCGAGCGAACCCGGGGGATCCCGATGGTCCCGAAGCTACCGGGGAAGTGCGCACATTAACGGGCGGCTCGACCGGGTGTCAAGCTGAATTGCCTCCGCACCCTGTAAGGTTGAAATAGAAATGTCCGCCTAGGTGGAAATAGAAATGTCCTCCTTCGCGACGCCGGGCTTCGAGGGCGAGGAAACCCGCATGGCCGTCCGGCCTTCGACGGTGGAGCGAGCCGGCCCCTCATCCGCGGGGCCGGCCGGGGCGATTCAACTGGCGAGATCGGGCCGGGGGAAGAGTACCGTGCCGGTGGAGACCGTCCAGCCGTGTGGGTCGAGGCTCGGCAGCTCGTGCAGGAGCGGCAGTGGCCGATCACCCGCGAGTTCCCCCCACAGAGTAGCCATCTTGCCCGGCATGAAGGGCATGAGCAGGATGGCCGCGCGGCCCAGCGCGAGCACGAGCGACCGCAACGTGGCGTCCAACTCCTCCTGCTTCGACGGGTCCTTCGCCAGCTTCCAGGGCGCCCGCGACTCGACGAACCCGTTCGCGGCCGAGACGAGCTGGAAGGCCGTCGCCGCGCCCTCGTGCAGCAGGAGGCGATCCATCCGGTCACGATACCGGTCGAGAACCTCGACCCCGAGGGCGTCCAGCTCAGTGGGGGGACCGGCCGGCACCGTCCCGTCGCGATACCGACGAACCATCGAGATGGTGCGATTCGCCAGGTTCCCGAGATCGTTCGCGAGCTCCGAAGTGTAGCGCTCCTCGAAACGCTGCCAGGTGAAGTTGCCGTCCGAGTCCCACGGGATCTCGCGTAGCACGAAGTAGCGCAGCGCGTCGGGGCCGAAGCGCGCGGCTGCCTCCTGGATTCCCACCCAGACTCCGGACGACTTCGAGATCTTCTTTCCTTCGAGCGTCATCCAGCCGTGCGCCCACACCCGCTTCGGCAACGCCAGGTCCGCCGACATCAACATCGCGGGCCAGTACAGGCAGTGGAAGCGGATGATATCCTTACCGATCACGTGCAGGTCAGCAGGCCAGATCCGCTCGAACCCCGGCTCGGGAAAACCGGTGGCGGTGATGTAGTTCGTCAGCGCGTCGATCCAGACGTAAACCACGTGATCGGGATCGTCGGGCCAGGGAATCCCCCAGTCGAGGCCCGAGCGAGAGACGGAGATATCCTTGATGTCCTCGATCATCCGCCGTACCTCGTTGCGGCGAGGTTCCGGCTGGATGAAGCCGTCCCCTTCGTCCACGAGGCGGAAGAGCGCATCCTGGTACTTCGAGAGCCTGAAGAACCAGTCCTCCTCCTCCATCCACTCGATCGTCAGGCTCGGATGTTCGGGGCAGCGGCCATCCACCAGATCGCTTTCCGACTTGTACGACTCGCAACCCACGCAGTAGAAGCCGGCGTAGGTATCGCGGTACAGGTCTCCCTTCGCCTGCATCCTGCGAATCATCTCCTCCACCGCCACCCGATGCCGCGGCTGCGTGGTTCGGATGAAGTCGGTGTTCGAGATCTCGAGCGACTTCCACGCGGCGGTAAACTCCGCCGCGATCCGATCCGTCCATTCCTGCGGCGTCACCCCGTTCGCCGCCGCTGTCTGTGCGACCTTCAAGCCGAACTCGTCCATCCCCATCAGGAAATGGACTTCGCGGCCGGTCTGGCGCTGATATCGGGCGATCACATCCGCGCCGATCTTCTCCAGCGCGTGACCGATGTGCGGCAGCCCGTTGGCGTAGTCGATCGCCGTCGTGATGTAGAAAGGCTTGTCAGTCAAGAACGTAGCAGTCTTGTCGAACGGGAAGGAGCCGCTCTGGGCGGCTCCGGTCAGGATCTCCCGCGCGGGGAGCAGTGTGTGCTACCGCTGGGAAGGCGGGAGCACCGGGAGATGTGTCACCCTCCGATGCTCCTCGGAATCGTAGTGAACGGACGCGGCGCTCAGTTGTCTGGGGGGGCATCCCGCATCTCGTCCTGGACGTGGGGACGCCCTCTCCGGCGAGCGCGACTGTCCGGGCCCCTCCCTTCGGTGCCGTCGGTTCCCGCCAATCCCCCGTTCTCCTGGAGCGACGCGATCTCCGCGCGAAGCGCGTCCAGCTTGACCACCCGGCGTTGCCGCGCCTCGTTGAGCAGCGTGACCTGATCGTGCCAGATGTCGATCCCGACTACTTTCTCGGGACCCTGTGCCGTCCGCACCACCTTACCCTCCCTCGGAAAGCGCTTGCGGGCGGCCAGATACGCGTCGTGCTCGTAGGTGAGGCAGCACATCAGCCGGCCGCAGGTGCCGGAGATCTGCGCCGGGTTGAGGGAGAGGTTCTGGTCCTTCGCCAGCTGCAGCGAGACCGGCTTGATCTCACGAAGCCAGGTGGAGCAGCAGAGCTCCCTGCCGCAGCGGCCAACGCCACCGAGCAGTGCGGCCTCGTCGCGGACGCCGATCTGCCGCAGCTCGATCCGGGTTCGGAAGGTCCGCGCGAGGTCGCGGACCAGCTGGCGGAAGTCGACGCGACGTTCGGCGGTGAAGTAGAGCGTGAGCTTGTTCTTGTCCCACTGCCACTCCGCCTCGGTGACCTTCATGCGGAGGTTGTGCTGATCGACGAGCTCGCGGGCTTTCAGGCGAACGCGCTCCTCGTCGCAGCGGAGGATCAGCAGTTTCTGTATTTCCTGCGCGCTCGCCCGCCGCGAAACCGACTGGACCGGACGCCCGTCCTCGTCTCGGTCCTTGTCGGAACCACATCCGGCGCACTTCTTCGCCGCAATTCCGCCGACGCTCCGGATGCGCCCGAGGTCCTGCCCCCGTTCCGCCTCGACCAGGACGTACTCGCCCGGACGGAGCGTCTCGTCATCGGTATTGTAGTAGCCATGCCGGTTGCCCTTGAAGGCGACCTCCACGACCTGTGCCGCCGCAAGGGACGGCCGAGCCGGTTGGATCACCGGCAATTGAACGATCGGATCTGTGGCCATCTATATCACTCGGGCGGTTTCCTTATCGGAATCCAGCCCGCAGAGGAGGTGAACCTCAGTCAATGAACCTCCCGCCACTCGCCCAGCTGCAGATATCGGTCAAGGCGTCGCTGGACGAGGTCGTCGCCGGAGAAGGCGCTCAGCTCGTCGAGCTGCCCGGTCAATGCGTCTTTCAGCGCGGACGCGGTGCGCTCCCAGTCCGAATGGGCGCCCCCAGCCGGTTCCGGGATCACGAGGTCGGCGACTCCGAGACGCCTCAGGTCGGCCGCCGTCAACTTCAGGGCCGCCGCCGCCTTGTCACGCTCGGCGCCCGATTTCCAGAGGATCGCGGCACACCCTTCCGGTGAGATCACCGAATAGACCGCGTTTTCCAACATGATCAGACGGTCGGTGACGCCCAGGGCCAACGCTCCCCCGGAACCGCCTTCTCCGATCACGACGGCGATGGTCGGTATGCGCAGTGCCGCCATTTCCCGGAGATTGCGAGCGATCGCCTCCGCCTGCCCGCGCTCCTCGGCGCCGAGCCCCGGGTAGGCGCCCATGGTGTCGATCATTGTCACCACCGGACGGCCGAACTTCTCGGCCATCTTCATCAGCCGGAGCGCCTTCCGGTAACCCTCCGGATGGGCCATCCCGAAGTTGCGTGACAGGTTCTCCTTCATGTCTCGCCCCTTCTGGTGCCCGATCACCATCACTGTCCTGCCGTCCAGCCGGGCCCACCCCCCCACGATCGAACCGTCGTCACGATAGAGCCGATCCCCGTGGAGCTCGATAAAGTCGGTGAAGATCAGCTTCAGGTAATCGAGCGTGTAGGGCCGGTTGGGGTGGCGGGCCACCATCACCCGCTCGATCGGGGTGAGGTTCTCGTAAACGTCGCGTTTCAGCGAATGGAGCTTCCGCTCCAGAGATCTCAGCTCCGCCGAAACATCGAGCCCTCGCTCCCTGGCGAGGTCCTGCAATCGATCTATCTGCTGCTCGACTTCGGCGATCGCTCGCTCGAAGTCCAGATGCGCCACAGTAGCCAATATCCCTCGTAAGATTAACGTAATCTAATCAAAACGACCCCGATGAGCGCCACTCAGTTCCCCGACGTGCCCGATTTCCGCTGTACGCGGGCGCACGCCACCGGTCTCAGCCCCGCAAGAATCGCGGTAGACATTATACCAGATGCCCGGAAACGACGCCCCCTCCCGCTCGCCCGGATGGCCCGAGAGCGGCGCAGGGGCCGGGCGCGGTGGAATCGAAGCTGATGCTGCCGCTGGCAGGCTAAGCGCGGATCAGCTTCACCCGGTCGGGGCCGAGGAGCTCCTTCACCTCGTCGATCAGCTCATCGCGTAGCGCGACGCGGAGGGAACGAGACCGGAGACGGGACTCAGAGCCGTTGTGGTTCCCGCCATCGCCATCGCCATTGCCGTTGCCGTGCCAGAGTACGAAGACGGGGGCGGGTCCAGGGTGACCCGCGAAAGATTCCTTCACCCGCCGCACCCCCTCCAGGTCCGCACCGTCCGGGCGGAGCTCGATACAGAGACCGATCTCGCCCGTCTCCGCAATGGACTCGAGAGTGGTGACGCTGTCGAGGAAGATCGGTGGATCCTCCTCGTCGCGGTCACGGCCGGAGACCATGCCGCGGACGAGCACGGGGGAATCCTTCTGTAACGTATCCCGACAGTTGATCCAGGTGTCACCGAAGGCGAGAACGGTGGCCGTACCGTGGAAGTCCTCGACGGTGATCCTGCCCCATTCAGAGCCATCGCGCTTGGAGATCTGACGCGCCGCGTCGGTCACCACGCAGGCGAGCTCCACCTTCTGGTCACGGAACGCCTTCAGGTTCGCCGTGTTGGCACGGTCGAAGAGCGCCACCACGTCGCGGTGTTTGTCGAGCGGGTGACCCGAGATGAAGAAGCCCAGCACCTCCTTCTCCCGCTTCAGCCGCTCTCCTTCGGGCCACCGCGCGACGCGGGGGAGGGGCGGCTCCGCGATCCCCGCGGCACCGTTCGGGTCGGCGCCGAGTAGCTCGCCGAAGATGTTTTCCTGGATGCTCTCCCGCTCCCGCTGCGCCTGCTGTGCCGCCGCGAACGTGGCGTCGACCGCGGCGAGGAGCTGAGCGCGACCGCCCTCGGGGGCGAACCCGTCCAGCGCACCTGCGCAGATGAGCGCCTCCAGCACCCGCTTGTTGCAGAGCCTCAGATCGATGCGGTTCAGCAGGTCGAACATGGAGCGGAAGGGGCCCTCCGCCTCGCGCGCAGCGATAATCGACCGCACGGCACCTTCGCCGATCCCACGGATCGCGCCCAGCCCGAACCTGATCTGTCCCACACCCTCCCCCACCACGGTGAACTTCCAGTTCGACTCGTTCACGTGCGGCGGCAGGACCTCGAGGCCCTTGGGGCACTTCTTCGGCAGCGGCTTCCCCAGCTCGCGGCAGCTCGCGATGTATCCCACCACGTCATCAGCCTTGTCCACGACCGAGCTCATGAGCGCAGCCATGAACTCGGCGGGGTAGTGGCTCTTCAACCAGGCGGTCTGATAGGAG
>Ga0079224_100010084_pt1 | contig 12934 bp, 8 predicted proteins | sample Stecom2015_FD_80414 | JGI IMG/M metagenome (GOLD analysis project Ga0079224, IMG submission 80414) | Agricultural soil microbial communities from Utah to study Nitrogen management - Steer compost 2015 | ecosystem: Environmental > Terrestrial > Soil > Agricultural land | place: USA: Utah... | reverse complement strand
GGCGACTCCGGCCGAGGAGCGGGTATACCGGTAGCACCGTTGCCGGGGAGGACCGGCCTGTCCGGCCACCGCTGCGCGATCGGCTCGGCGGTGGCGATGACCGCACTCGGCCGGACACGCCCGGCGGCGCCGCTGACCAGCGCCCCGGACGGCCTCGGCCGACTCGTCGAAGAACCGGACCGGCCCGAGCGGGTCGCCGTGGTCCACGTGTGAGCGGCTGCGGCCGAACCGGAGGACGCGGACGGCCGGGGCGGCGCGACCGGGTGCTCCCAGGCCCGCCCCGGGCGGAGCAGAAAGGGCGGAGACGTTATCGGACGGTCGCTTTCCCATGCCCTGATCAACCGCAACTACGTGGCAGGATGGCAGACCCACCCACAGAACAGCGGAACCGTGAGGAGGCGGACCGCGTCCGAAAAAGCACACCCCCGACTGAGTGAAAGGAGCCCTCGCCCATGTCCTTCGCGCAAACAGTGCGCGGGGCCGCGAGCGCGATAGCCCAAGGGGCCGATCCGCGCCAAGCGCTCGGCGACGCCGTCAACCAGGCGGCGGACCAGTTCGGACTCGATCCGGGAGACTTCCTGGCCGCCCGCGACCAGGGCGCCTCCGTGGGAACCCGGATCGAACAGCAGACCACCTCCCTGGCCAACGCGGGCGAGGCACTCAACCGGAGCCGGTACGAATCCGGCCCCGACGGCCCGGTCCACGTCATCTGCCCGATGGTGATCCCGCGCGGCCGCACCGCGAGCGCGATGCTGCCCGTGATCCTGCTCGTCGTGCTGGGCCTGGTGGGCTCCCTGGTCACCCTGGCCATCCCGGGCGCCACCCTGGTCCTCTTCGGCCCGCACTACTGGCTGCTGGTCGCCGCCATCGGCGCCTTCAGCTGGTGGCGCCAGGGAATGGTCATGGTCCCCGACGGCTGCGTGGCGCTGATCAGCAAGTTCGGGAAGCTGGAGCAGATCGTCGGCCCCGGCCGGGTCACCCTGTTCAACCCGTGGAAGCGGGTCTCCTACATCGTCAACACGACCCGGGAGTACCCCTTCAACGCCCCCATCCGCGAGGCCCCCACCAAGAGCGGCGTCAAGGCGTCGGTCGACCTGTTCCTCCAGTTCCGCATCGAGGACCCCGTCGAGTTCGTCTTCACCCTGGGCGCGGTGCAGGGATTCCAGGACAAGCTCAACAACGCCATCAGCGAGACCACCCGCAGCCTCATCTACGACCAGCAGGCCTCGGAGATCTACGACCTGGTGGGCGAGAACACCGCCCGCCTGCTGGACCAGCTCAACCAGCAGTTCCTGCCCGCGGTGCGGCTGACCAACGCCAACATCACCCACGCCGAGCCGTCCAGCCAGGAGTACCGCATGGACCTGGCCGCCCCCGAGATGGTGCGGGTGGCCAAGGAGGCCTACACCTACGAGTACCAGCTCCAGCTGCGCAAGGAGCAGAACGAGGGCGACCTCAACAAGGAGCTCGCCTCCCTCACCGAGACCCTCTCCGCGATCCAGGCCGACATCGCCCAGTACCAGGCGCAGATGGACACCGCCCTGGAACGCGAGACCAACCGCGCCCGCGCCCTGGCCCGCCAGCGGTTCGTCGAGGCCGAGAGCACCGCGCAGGCCAACGCCGCGCTGCTGGAGGCGCAGGCCCTGGACATCCGCGCGGTCAGCGCGGCCGAGGCCCCCGAGATCCTCAACTACCGCTTCCAACAGGACCTGCTGGACAAGCTGGAGGCGGTCGCCGACAGCCTGCCGCAGCTGGTGCAGATCGGGGACGGGGACACCGCCATCGACTTCCTCCAGGTGGCCCAGCAGCTCATCGGCGGCGCCGACCAGGTGCTCTTCTCCGAGGAGGACATCGCGGCCATCCGCGTGCGCCTCGCCGAGATCGAGGAGCGCATCGCCGCCCGCGAGCCCGAGATCGCCGCGCTCCTCGGCGAACAGGACACCGCCGAGGTCGTCCAGCCCGACCCCGACGCCTCCGATCCGGGGGCCGACCGGGTCGAGGAGATCCGCCAGTCCGTCGCCGAGCCGGGCGCGGAGCAGCCCGAGTCCCACCCGTGGGGAGGCCAGTGATGAGCCAACCGACCGGCCGCGGCAACTCCACCATCAAGGAGTCGCTCGCTTCCTGGGGCGACATCGCCCGCCTGCTGCGCGGCGGCGACCAGGGCTCCCTGGTCCCCGTCGTCATCCCCCGCGACAGCCGGGGACTGAAGTGGATGACCCTGGTGTGGGTCGGCCTCTACCTGATCCTGCTGGCACTCGTGGCGGTGCTGGCCACCGGAGGGCTGGTCGGGACCGCCATCGCGGTTCCCGCCCTGCTCCTCGGGGTCGCCTCGATCGCGCTCGCCCTGCTGTGGTGGTGGCGCTCCTCCATCGTGGAGATCGAGCAGGGCACCACCGGCGTGCTCACCAAGTTCGGAGCCATCGTCTCCGAGCTGGGGCCGGGACGCCACTACCTGTGGCACCCCTGGACCAGGGTCGACTTCGTCGTCGACACCTCCACCGAGATCCCCTACAACGCGCCCGTGCTGGCCTGCCCCACCAAGGAGAACGTGCCGCTCAAGTCGATCGAGTTCTTCCTGAAGTTCCGCATCACCAACGCGGTCGCGTTCGTGCGCACCATCGGCGCCAGCAACTTCGACCTGGTGCTGTCCAACGCGGTGCAGGACGCCATCCGCCAGCGCAGCCGCCAGGTGCAGACCGAGAACGCCTACGACCTGCGCGGCTCCGACGTGGCGGACATGCAGGAACTGCTGAACCGCCAGCTCAGCCGGTACGGCGTGCAGATCATGGGGTGCAACATCCCCGACGTGCAGCTGCCCAACCAGTACCAGCAGCACCTGTCCACCCGGGAGCGGGTCGCCAAGGAACTGGTCGCCTACGAGCAGGAGTGGGAGCTGACCCGCAAGCGCCGCATCGACACGCTCCTGATGGACATCGAACGGTCCAAGAAGACCCGGGACGCCAAGATCGTCGAGGTCAACGCGGCCCTGAACCGGGCCCGCCAGGACGTGGCGCAGATGCTGGAGGAGCAGGAGACCGAGGCGCAGCGCGTGCGCTACGAGATCGAGACGCGCGGCCGCACCAACCTGGTGGCCGCCACCCACGAGGCCACCGCCCAGCGGCGGCTCGCCACCGCCTACCGGGACAACCGGGCGATGCTCCGCTACGAGCTGGCCCGCCGCCGCCTGGACGTGGGCGCCAAGCTCGCCGAGCGGGCCCCCAAGCCGGTGGTGGTGCGCACCGACTCCGGCTCGGGGGACGCCTCGGCGCTGTCCACGCTCCTGCTCGCCCAGCTCCTGCCGGGGATCACCGAGCAGCGCCGTCCGCGCGGCCTGGGCGGCCTCTCCGCCAACCGGACCGCGGAGGCGGACACGCCGCAGCAGACGCAGGAGGGCGCGCCCGCCTCGGTAGCCCAGTACCAGCAGTGGCTGCGGGAGCAGCGGGACTCCTGACCCCGACCGCACCACCCGAGAAAGGGGGGCCGTCCACGTGGACGGCCCCCCTCGCGTCGTCGGCTCGGCCCGCGGCCGGTCAGTAGTCGGTCCAGGAGTACCAGTCTCCTGTGATGTGCTCGTAGACCAGGTTGCCGTGGCCGGGCACGAACACGTCGGTCGGCAGTTCCTCGGGGCTGTAGGCCAGCCCTGACTTCTTGAGGACCCCGGCGTCCTCCACCGTGAACAGCGTCACCCCTTCGCGTTCGGTGACCTCGCTGATCGGGTAGAAGCCCGTCCACCGCTCCTCGGGCAGCAGCACGGTGGAGGAGTCGGAGGTCTTCCGCAGTTGCAGCAGGTCGGCGGCTGAGGCGTCGACCCGGGCCTGCAGCGGCACGTCGGCCAGCGACAGCACGACGGCCACGAGCGCGATCAGCGGCGGGGTGATCCAGCGCAGCCAGTAGTAGCGGATCATGGGCCGGGCCACGGTCATCGCGATGCCCAGCCGCAGCGCACCCATGGTGGCGAGGAACGCGCCCCCGCCCATGCCGGGGACGAAGCTGGTCAGGTGGCCGCCGGGCACGCTGTCCTCGTACAGCAGCACCAGGGCGACGATGACGCAGCTGGGCAGGTAGAGCGTCCCCGGAGGACGGGAGGCCCAGGAGATGAGCCGCTGCGCGAGGGTCGGCTTGGGCGCGATGGAGATCAGTTTGGCGACCGATTCCTCCCCGGTCCCTGGCTGTCCACCCTGCGGTGCGGATCCAGTGGGCTCGGGAGTGGCGGCGGACATGAGGAGGCAGCCCCCAACGGACGAAGAGACGCTTGGAAACGGACGTGCGGGCCCGACACTCCCGCAGGCGCGGCAGCCGGACGGCGGTCCGCGCGGCGGAGGCCCGAATCCCTCCCAAGGATAGGGGAACCCCGGAACCCCGCGGCGCGATACCGTGCGGTAGCGCGGATTCCCGCTACCCTTGGCCGAATGGCGAAGGCATCGGCAACCATCCCCCCGCCCACCTACGACCTGGAGCGTGAACTCGCCGCGGCCGGGGCGCGGGTGGTCGCGGGAGTCGACGAGGTGGGACGGGGCGCCTGGGCCGGACCCGTCCTGGTGTGCGCGGCGGTCGCCGACGGCTCACCGCCCCCCGAGGGGCTCACCGACTCCAAGCGGCTCACCCCCCGGCGCCGCACCGTCATGGCCGAGCAGGTCCGCACCTGGGTCCGCGACCACGCGTTCGGCCAGGCCACCCCGGCGGAGATCGACGCGCTCGGCATGACCGAGGCGCTGCGCCTGGCGGCCAACCGAGCCCTGGAGGCCCTGTCCGTGCGCCCCGACGCGGTCATCCTGGACGGCAGGCACGACTACCTCGGCGCCCCCTGGACGGTCCACACCCGGGTCAAGGCCGACCTGACCTGTGTCAGCGTCGCCGCGGCGTCGGTACTCGCCAAGGTGCGCCGGGACGCGCTGATGGCGGAGCTGGACGCCGAGCACCCCGGCTACGGGTTCGCCACCGGCGCGGGCTACCCCTCGCCGACCCACCGGGCCGCGCTCGCCGAGCACGGGCCCACCCCCCACCACCGGATGTCCTGGTCCTACCTGGACCGCCTGCCGCGCTGGCGGCACCTGCGCGTGCCGCGGACCCCCGCCGAGAACGGCCAGCTGAGCCTCCTGGAGTGAGGCCGGCGGCACCGGGCGCGGACGCCGCCGGGCCGCGACACGCGCGGCGCTGCCTACGAAATACCCGCCGCAAGCGGCAGTATGGAACGCGACCCGGTACGAGTGTCCGCGAAGCAGGGCGCACAGGGGCATATCGCGAAAGGGGCAGCGATGGGGCGCCAGACCGAACCCCGAGCCGCGCAGCGACCCAGGACGGTCTCCACGGAACGCCTCCGTTCCGTCTACCGCCGCGTCCCGCTGCGCACCCGGCTGCTCGTCGGGCTGGGAGTGGTCGCCGCCGCCGCGGTCGTGGCGTTCTTCACGCGGTTCCCGGTGGGGGTGGCCGTCACGGGGACGGTCCTGCTGCTCGGGCTGTTCGCCGCGCTGATGCACTCCGCCGCGGCGGTGGCCGTCGCCGCGGTCTGCGTGGGCTGGACCGTGCTCGCCCACCTGCTGCTGTCCATCCCGCTGCACGGCGAACCCGTCCTGCTGCTGGTGCCGCTGCTGCCGCTGCCGGTCGTGTTCGCCGCCGCCCGCATCACCGCGTTCCCGGTGTGGCACACCACCTCGCTGACCCTCCTGGGCGGACTGATCGCCGGTTTCGGCGTCGCGCTGGCCCACATGGTCGTCCCGGCCGTCCCGGGGGGAGCGGGGATCGCGGCGATGGTCCTGGCGGCGGGGGCGACCCTGCTGTGGCGGGTCGCGGCCGCCCGCCGACTCACCCGGGAGCTGAGCCGCTACCGGCAGGAGGACCGCGCCTCCGCCGCGGTCCGCGCCCCCTCCGCCGCGCAGCGGTCGCGCGCCCGCAGCGGGGGAGGCGGCGCGGGCGCGCCGCCGGCTCCCGCCGAGGAACCGGTCCCGGTGAGCGAGGCGCTGGCCCGGCTGGAGGGCATGATCGGCCTGGAGCCGGTCAAACAGCAGGTCCGCGCGATCGCCGCCGCCATCGAGGCGGCCCGGCTGCGCGCCGACGCCGGATACAGCGTCGACAAGCCGCTGCGCCACCTGGTGTTCTCCGGGCCGCCCGGCACCGGCAAGACCAGCGTCGCGCGCACCCTGGCCACGATCTTCCACTCCTTCGGACTGCTGCCGACGGCGCGCGTGGTGGAGGCCCAGCGCGCCGACCTGGTGGGGGAGTACCTGGGCGCCACCGCCATCAAGACCAACGAGCTGGTGGACCGGGCGCTGGGCGGGGTGCTGTTCATCGACGAGGCGTACTCGCTGGTCAACGAGGGGGACGGACAACCCGACCGGTTCGGCGCCGAGGCCGTGCAGACCCTGCTCAAGCGGGCCGAGGACGACCGCGACCGGCTGGTGGTCGTCCTCGCCGGGTACGAGGCCGAGATGGACCGCTTCCTGGCCTCCAACCCGGGGCTGGCCTCCCGGTTCGCCACCCGGATCAGCTTCCCCAGCTACACCGCCGACGAACTGCGCCGCATCGCCGAGTCGCTGTTCGAGCAGCGCGGCGACGTCCTGGACGCCTCCGCCGCCGCGGAGCTGCGCAGCAGGCTGGACCAGGTGGTCCGGCGCGGGGTCGTCGACGAGCTCGGCAACGGCCGCTTCGCCCGCTCCCTGGTGGAGAAGGCCGCCGAGGCCCGCGACGTGCGGGTGGTCACCCGGGACTCCTCCGGCAAACGGCCCGAGGCCGCGGAGCTGGTCACGGTGCGCGCCGTCGACATCGCCGCCGCCTGCGAGGCGCTGACCGAGCGGCTGCCCGGCTTCGCCCCGGCCCCCGACCTCACCGAGGCGCTGGCCGAACTGGACGCGATGGTCGGTCTGGAGCCGGTCAAACAGCAGGTCCGTGCCATCGCCGCGCAGCTGCAGGTCGCCCGGCTGCGCGAGGGGCAGGGGCTGCGCGCGCAGGCGCCGATGCGGCACTTCGTCTTCGTGGGGCCGCCCGGGACCGGCAAGACCACGGTCGCCCGCATCCTGGGCCGCGTCTTCGCGGCCCTGGGCCTGCTCAACCGGGCCGACGTGGTCGAGGCGGGCCGCGCCGACCTGGTCGGCGAACACCTGGGCGCCACCGCCATCAAGACCAACAAGCTGGTGGACCGGGCGCTGGGCGGGGTGCTGTTCATCGACGAGGCGTACTCGCTGGTCAACCCCGGCTACAGCGGCGGCGACGCGTTCGGTGCCGAGGCCGTGCAGACCCTGCTCAAGCGGGCCGAGGACGACCGCGACCGGCTGGTCGTCGTGCTGGCCGGGTATCCGGCGGACATGGACCGCTTCCTCGGCAGCAACGCCGGACTGTCCTCGCGGTTCAACGTGCGGGTGGCCTTCCCCAGCTACACGCCGCAGGAGCTCACCGAGATCGCGGAGCGGACGGCCGCGCGCACCGGCGACTCCTTCGACGAGGGCGCCCGCGCCGACCTGGAGCGCGTCTTCGGCTACGTCTGCGAGGCGGGGTGGATCGACGAGCTGGGCAACGGCCGCTTCGCCCGGTCGCTGTTCGAGAAGGCGTGCTCCCACCGCGACCTGCGGGTCGCCGAGAGCCTCGGGGAGAACGCCGGCGCCGCCGACCTGACCACGATCACCAGCGCCGACCTGCGCGCGGCCTACGCGGAGATCACCCAGCGCTGAACGGCCCGGCGGACGCCGGCGGAAGCGGGGTGGAATTCCTCCGGGAAAGCGGGGGTAGGCCCTGCTATGGTCCGCTCATGAGTCGTTCCAGCGAACCCATCCGACAGGCCGTCATCCTCGCCGGGGGGCAGGCCACCCGGTTGCGTCCCTACACCGACACCCGCCCCAAGGCCATGGTCGAGGTCGCCGACCGACCGATCATCGACTACCAACTGGAATGGCTGGCCCGGCACGGGGTCGAACACGTGGTGGTCTCCTGCGGCTACAAGGCGGAGGTGCTGCGCGACCACCTCTCCGGGCGGGACCACCCCGCGATCAGCCTCCTGGTGGAGGACGAGCCGCTGGGCCGCGGCGGCGCGCTGCGGTTCGCGGCGTCCGGGCTCAAGGACGCCGAGGCCCCCTACTTCGCCCTCAACGGGGACGTGCTGACCTGGTTCCCCCTCGACGAGTTCACCGCCTACCACCGCGCCAGGGGCGGCCTCATCACCCTGGCGCTGGCCCAGTACCGCACCAGTTGGGGCATCGTGGACGTCACCGACGGCGGCCTGATCGAGGGGTTCACGCAGAGCCCGCTGCTGCCGTTCTGGATCAACGCCGGCGTCTACGTCTTCGAGCCGGAGGCCACCGCCCTGCTGCCGGCCAAGGGCGACCACGAGTCCAGCACCTTCCCGGACCTGGCCCGGCAGGGGCGGCTCTACGGCTACCGGATCAACGGCTTCTGGCGCGGGGTCGACACCGTCAAGGACGTCAAGGAGGCCAGCGAGCAGATCCCCGGACTGCTGGGCGACGACGCACGGTGACCGGTCCGGGGCGCCGCGGGCGCGCGGTCCCGGCCGGTCGTCAGGCGGGGCCTAGAGTTCGTCCAGGATCTTGACGAGCGCCGCCTCGTCGTCGGCCCCGCTCAACGCGACCAGCAGCGTGTCCAGCACGGCGGAGCGCGGCAGGCCGCGGTCGAGCAGCCGCTGCGCCGCGGGCCACAGGTTGGGCGGGTCGCCCCGCCACAGCCGGTCGGCCAGACGCTCGTGTGCGTCCAGCGCCTCCTCGTCCAACCGGTCGAGGGGGCGGTTCGGCTCCTCGGAGACGGCGCTGTGCCGCCCCCGGGGAGTCCGCGGCGGGTCGTAGGAGCCGAAGTGGTCCAGCCGCAGCAGCGCACGCCGCCCGGCCCGGGTCGCCGGGTCGAACTCCTCCTCGTCCAACTCGGTCACCAGCGGGAAGGCGAACATCCGGCGGGGCAGCGCGGAGAGGTCCCCGTCGGGCAGCAGCCGGTTGACGGTCTCCCGCCGCAGTCCGAACGTGGACGAGGGGTCCCAGTAGGACCGGGTGAACACGGCCGTGGCCTCCCACACCGCGTCGATGGTGGCGTGCACCGCGATCTGGGGGAGCCCCTGGAAGGGGCCGGCCCAGCGGACCCACGCCGCCAGCACGTGCGGCATGGCCTCCTGCTCCTCGGGCAGCAGCAGCACCCGGCGCGGCAGCCACCCCAGCAGGAACGCCTCCACCTTGCGCGGGCTGACCCGCAGCGGGCGGCCGAAGTCGGCGTCGCAGCCGTAGTCGATGATGTGCTCGGCGCAGCGCCCCGCGGCGTAGCTGTCGGACAGGTCGGCTGCGGCGTCGGAGGCGAGGAAGCGCGCGGCGAGGGTGGCGCGCCGGTCGCGCCGCCACGGCGTCGACCGGGCGGGCGGCTCCGGGGGCAGGGCACGGGCCCGCGCCCGGATGAACCCCAGCAGTTCGGTCACGGAGCGGCTGGGGCGGAACGCGGGCGGCTCGGCGGCGGTGGCGGCCACCAGGCGGGCGGTCCGCTCGACCGCCGAGGACAGCAGGGTGCGCGCGCGTCCCGGGGGGACCGCGGTGAAGGAGGTCATGGGGTCCCGGTCGGCCTGCTCCGCGCAGTGCCGCAGCAGCCGTTCGACCTTGGTGCTGACCCACGCGTCGCGCAGCACGCCCCCCGAGTTGTGGTCGATGACGGCGACCAGCGCGTGTTCGTCCGCTTCCGGTCCCTCCTCGGTCTCGTGGCGGTAGACGCACACGAGTTCGTCCACGTCGCCGAAGAGGGACCGGGTCACGTACGTTCCGACGGGGCGGACGGTGACGGAGGCGGAGGCCCAGCGGGGGCGGGCGATCCCCCGGGCGGTCAGCTCGCGGACCCCCCGTCGGGCCAGCAGCCGGTGGCGGGCGGTGACCCCCACGGAGGAGACGCCGGTGAGCAGGGCCAGGGCGGCCGGGGTGGCGGCGCGGCGCGCGTAGTCGAGCAGGCCCTCGCCGATGAGGCGGTCCGGGTCGATGTCCCGGGTCCGCATCTCCTGCCAGGAGCCGAGGAGTTCACTGACGGTGAGTTCGGCGTCGAGGGGGTGGCGCACCGTCAGGAGCGCCCGGGCACCGCGTAGCAGTTCCGCGAACACCCCGTCGGGCGGCGGGGCGGCGGCGGAGCGGGGTGAAGAGGGCGGGTTGGACACTCAACGAGGGTATGACAGGGGACGGGGAAGGGGGCGGTTCGGCCTGGCTGCGTGGTGCCGGTGGCGGCCGGGCGCGTCCGGGTGCGGACGGCCCGGCCGCGGTCAGCCCAGCCGGTCGGGTCCGGTGGCGGGCCGGGGCGCGGACTTGACCAGGGCGCGCAGGTGCTCCCTGGCGACGCGTTCGACGAGGCTGGGCGTGGCTTCGAGACCGAGGTGCTCGGCGCAGCGCCAGGTGTCGGTGACGCAGCGCTCCACCGAGCGTCGTGGCAGGATCTGGAACTCGGTACGCAGTCGGGCGGTGACCCGCCGCATGTCCGTGGGCTGATCGGTCCTGAGCATCCGCGCCCCCCTCGTGGCGTTGTGGTCTGAACGATGACCACTTCCCATTCCACAGCGTCGAAACGGCCTGTCAAGCCTCGACTCCCTGGGCATTGCCCAGGTTTTGAGGGTCCTGGGAGTGTCTGTGGCGGTTCGTGCCGCAAAGGGGACGGTGGCGCGCCGCCCGGCGCGCGTCGGGCGGACGGGCGCCGGGCGGCGCGCCCGGTGGCCGGTTTTCGGGCCGATTCGGCCCGCCGGCACCGTCGCGGGCCGTCAGGCGTCGACCACGGCGGTTGCCGCCATTTTTCGGAAAAGGGATGCCCGAAATGGTGGAAGTTACCGCGTCTCATTCGTGTAACGTATATTGTTTACTCTCCGCGATTGCTGCCGGTGAGGCCCTTTGGCTGGACCGACGGGGCCAAGCCGTGGTGTCCTATGCTGAGGCGGTGCGGTGACAGGCGAAATCGCAGTCAGGTACGGTCCCCGGGACCAGGGAGTCGCTTTCCCTGGCAGACCGCGCGGCGAGGGGGTGGTCGCTGTGGACACCGTTCGCGGGCCCGCCCGTCCGGGCGCACCCCGTATTCTCGACCTGGGCGGCCCGGCGCCGCACCCGCCGCTTCCAGAAGTCATCAGTTCCATTCTGACCACGGGGAAAGGGTCCCGGAGGTGTGACCGATGAGCACCGAGACGTCCGTCCCGTTTCTCCGCGTTTCCCCCATGAACCCCGTTGACGCCGCGCTGCTGGAAACGCTTCTCAAAGAAGCCCCCATCGGTTTCGCCTTCTTCACCCCCGACCTGTGCTTCCAGAGGGTCAACCGTACCCTGGCGACCATTTACGGCCGTTCCGCCGACGAGTGCCAGGGGCGCACCCCCGCCGAGGTGCTCCGCCCCTCCGACGCCGAGGAGCACGAGCGGGCGCTCTCCGCGGTCCTGGCCGGCGAGTCCGTGGTCTACAGCGACCACCACCTCATCGGCGGCACCCCGAGCAGCCCCGACGAGGAACGGCACTGGGCGCTGTCCTGGTTCCCCGCCTACGACGTGACGGGCGAGGTCACCGGGGTCGCGCTGATCGCGGTGGACATCAGCGAACGCCACAAGGCCGAGCTGGCGCTGCGCCGCAGCGAGGAGCGCTACCGCGCCCTGATGCAGGCGGGCAACCAGATCGTCTGGGCCGCCGAGCGCGACGGCCGGGTCGACGAGGACTGCCCCGAGTGGCGGGCCATGACCGGCCAGTCCCGGGAGGAGTACCTGGCCGAGGGCTGGCTCGCGGCGGTGCACCCCGACGACCTGGAGCGCACCCGGCTGGCCTGGGAGGACGCCATCGAGGACGGCACGACCTTCGAGGCCGACTTCCGGGTCCGCGTGCGCAGCGGCGAGTACCGGCACTACCGCTCCCGAGCGGTCCCCCTGGTCCGCGAGGGCCGGGTGGTCGAGTGGGTCGGCACGCACGTCGACGTCACCGCCACCGCGGAGGTGCGCCAGCTCCTCACCCAGCAGCTGGAGAAGGCCGCGGTGCGTACGGCCCGGCTCCAGAAGGCCACCGCCGACCTCGCCGAGGCGCTCACCGTCGACCAGGTCGTGCACGTGATGACCGAGATCGGCGACACCGCGGTCGGGGTGTACCGCACCGCGGTGGCCCAGCTCGACCGCGAACGGCTGCGGCTGCAACTGCTCAACGCCGACGGCATCCCCGACGTGCCCGGCGCCCCGCCCCGCGAGATGGGGCTGGAGGACCTCAGCATGATGACTCTGGCGGTCCGCGAGAGCCGCACCGTCGTCGCGGAGTCGCCCGAGGCGCTGCGGGAGGTCATGCAGGACCACGAGAACACCGTCGCCTACCTGGAGCACACCGACGAGCGCGCGTGGATCGCGCTGCCCATGATGAGCGCGGGCCGCCCCATCGGGGCGCTGCGCTTCTCCTTCCGGGAACCCCGCGAGGTCTCCGAGGAGGAGCGCGCCTTCCTGGAGGCGCTGGCCGGGCAGTGCGCGCTGGCCCTGGAGCGGGCCGCCCTGTACGAGCGGGAGCACAGCACCGCCGAGGCCCTGCAGAAAAGCCTGCTGCCCGAGGAACTGCCCGAGGTGCGCGGCATACGGCTGGGCAAGCTGTACAACCCCGGAACCAAGTACGTGCAGGTCGGCGGGGACTGGTACGACGCGTTCCGGCTCACCGACGGCCGGGTCGCCGGGGTGCTGGGCGACGTCATGGGCAAGGGGCTCAAGGCGGCCACCGGCATGAGCCGGGTGCGCAACGCGCTGCGCGCGCTCGCCTTCAGCATGCCCGAGCCGGCCGACGTGCTCACGGGGCTGGACAACCTGTTCAGCGCCACCGAGAGCAACGACCAGATCACCACCCTGATCTACTACGTCCAGGAGCCGGAGACCGGTCACGGCCACCCCGCCAACGCCGGACACCTGCCGCCGCTACGCACCCCGGAGACCGGGTCGCCCCGGCCCCCGGCGACCGAACCACCGACCCCGACAGGCATCCGCAGCACCAGAGAG
>Ga0079224_100010083_pt1 | contig 12936 bp, 13 predicted proteins | sample Stecom2015_FD_80414 | JGI IMG/M metagenome (GOLD analysis project Ga0079224, IMG submission 80414) | Agricultural soil microbial communities from Utah to study Nitrogen management - Steer compost 2015 | ecosystem: Environmental > Terrestrial > Soil > Agricultural land | place: USA: Utah... | reverse complement strand
TCAACGACCGGAGGGGGTGCCGCTGCGCGGCCTCGCTCAACGACCGGAGAGGGGTGCCGCTGCGCGGCCTCGCTCAACGACCGGAGGGGGTGCCGCTGCGCGGCCTCGCCCAACGAGCGGAGGTTGCGCGGGCTCAGTGTGCGGCGTCGTACGCCTCGATGACGGCGGCCGGCACCCGCCCGCGCTCGGAGACCGTGTAGCCGTTCTCCTTCGCCCAGGCGCGGATCGGCGCATAGTCGCGCTGTCCCGTGCGGCGTCGGCCGGCGTCGCGGGTGCCCGAGCGCGCGGCCGCGCCGGTGATGCGCCGTCCCGCCTCGACGTAGGGCCGCAGCGCCTCGCGCAGCTGCGCGGCGTGGTCGTCGGTCAGATCGATCTCGTAGGCGACGCCGTCGAGCGAGAAGAGCACGGTCTCGCCGGATCCCACCTCGAGGACGGTGCCGTCCAGGTCGTCGACGAGCTGGTGCACGATTCTGCGGGCCATGCGAGTCAGACTATCCAGTCGGCGGCCGTCTCGACCAGACGCAGAATCAGATGACTCCCTGCGCCAGCATCGCGTGGGCGACCCGCTCGAATCCGGCGCAGTTCGCGCCGACGACGTAGTCGCCGGGGCTGCCGTAGCGCTCGGCCGCCGCGAAGGCGGCATGGTGCACGTCTCGCATGATGCTGCGCAGCTTGCGCTCGCTGTCCTCGAAGTTCCAGCGCTGTCGCGACGCGTTCTGGCTCATCTCCAGAGCCGACGTGGCCACACCCCCTGCGTTGGCGGCCTTGCCCGGCCCGAAGAGCACCCCGGCGGCGCGGAAGGCATCCACGGCCTCGGGCGTGGAGGGCATGTTGGCCCCCTCGACGACGACGCGCACGCCGTTGGCGATGAGCGCGGCGGCATCCTGCTCGTCCAGCTCGTTCTGCGTCGCCGACGGGATCGCGACGTCCACCGGCACCTCCCAGGGCCGGCGCCCCTCGATGAACCGCGCGGTCGGCCGCCGGCGCGCGTACTCGCCGATGCGGCCGCGCTCGACCTCCTTGATCTGGCGCAGCAGCTCGACGTCGATGCCGTCCTCGTCGAGGATGTACCCGGTCGAATCCGACGCCGTGACCGCGGTGGCCCCCAGCTGGCGGGCCTTGTCGATCGCGTAGATCGCGACGTTCCCCGACCCCGACACCGCGACGCGCTTCTCGTCGAGCATGTCATCGTGCACGCCCAGCATCTCCTGCGCGAAGAACACCGCGCCGTAGCCGGTCGCCTCGGTGCGGACCTCCGCGCCGCCCCACTGCACGCTCTTGCCGGTGAACATGCCCGACTCATGGCGGTTGGTGACCTTGCGGTACTGGCCGAACAGGTAGCCGATCTCACGCGCGCCGACGCCGATGTCTCCGGCGGGGACGTCGGTGTGCTCGCCGAGATGACGGTACAGCTCGTTCATGAACGACTGGCAGAACCGCATGATCTCGCCGTCCGACCGCGCGTGCGGGTCGAAGTCGCTGCCGCCCTTGGCGCCGCCGATGCCCTGCCCGGTGAGCGCGTTCTTGAAGATCTGCTCGAACCCGAGGAACTTGATGATCGACAGGTTCACCGACGGGTGGAACCGCAGGCCGCCCTTGTACGGGCCGAGCACCGACGAGAACTGCACCCGGAAGCCTCGGTTGACCTGCAGCCGTCCCGCGTCGTCGACCCACGGCACGCGGAACAGGATCTGCCGCTCGGGCTCGACGACGCGCTCGAGCACCCCGCCGTCGACGAACTGCGGGTGCGCTTCGAGCACCGGCGTGATCGAGCCCAGGACCTCGTGCACAGCCTGCTGGAACTCCGGCTCGTGCGGGTCGCGGGCCATCACGGTCTCGTACACGTCGGCGACGGCGGGGGGCAGTTCGGATGTCTCGGTCATGGATGAGCTTTCGGCGGGGATCAAGGGCGCGGTCGTGGACGCGATGGCGGGAACGCGGGGGTGACCGTCGTGAGCCCGAAGCAGTCGTGCCGGGTGAGGCCGACCCGTTTCACCCTACCCGCGGCCGCGCGAGCGGTCGCGCTACGCTGAGCCAGACGAGGAGGTCGACGTGCAGTTCGAGCATCAGGACAGGCAGCCCCGCATCCATCCCTCGGCGGTCATCGCCGAGACGGCCGTGATCAGCGGCGACGTCACGATCGGGCCCGACTGCCAGGTGCTCCACGGCGCTGTCATCACGTCGGAGGGCGGCCCGATCACGCTCGGCGAGAACGTCATCGTGATGGAGAACGCTGTCGTGCGCGCCACCTCCACCAACCCGGTCCACATCGGCGATCACGTGCTCATCGGGCCGATGGCGAGCATCTCGGGCGCCACGATCGCCGACGAGGTCTTCCTGGCCACCGGCACGCGCGTGTTCAACGGCGCACGCATCCGCGAACGCAGCGAGGTGCGCATCAACGCGGTCGTGCATCTGCGCACCGAGCTGCCGCCCGAGACCGTCGTGCCCATCGGCTGGGTCGCCATCGGCGATCCGCTGCAGATCCTCCCGCCGGAGGCGCACGAGAAGATCGAGGCGGCCCAGCGCGAGCTCGACTTCCCGGGCTACGTGTTCGGCCTCGACCGGTCGACCCCCGACCTCATGGTGCAGCTCACGGAGCGGTACGGGCACAGCCTCGCGCGGCACGCCGAGGACCGGCGCGTCGACTGACGGCCTCAGCCCCAGCGCTCGCCGCAGTCGCGGCAGCGGAACTCGACCCGCACGTTCTGCTCGCGCAGCTCCGCACGGCGATCCAGCTCCACCGCGAACCAGGTGTCCTCCTCTGCCCGCACATCCGGGGACGCGCAGGCGGGGCAGACCTCGACGATCGCGCTCGTCATTGCGGTATGCCACCTCATGGCACCGACGGTAACCCCGCGCACGCTCGCGCCCGGCAGCGACGCGCGCGTTCCGCCCGATGCGGGGGCCGAATCCGGGCCAGGCGCCCGGGCGCCGGGACATCGGAGACCGGATGCCTAGGCTGGGGTCCGTGACAGACGACGCCGACACGCGGCGCCGACGCGCCAGGACGCGCATCGGCCTGTCGGTGCTCGCTGTCGTCGCTGTCGCGGCGGTGGCGGGACCGGTGGTCGTGGCGATGCGGATGCCGGAGGCATCCACCGATCTCGCCGATCCGCCGCGGGGAGCGCTCGAGGTGAGCGAGGGAGTCGGCGGCCGATGGCAGGTCGGATCGTTCACGATCACGATCGACACGGCCCTGCACGTGAGCCATCCCGATGCCGCGTCGGCGGTGTGGGAGACTCCCGACGCAGCGGCGTTCGTCGGCGCGGCGCGCGGGGCGGCGCGGTTCACCGACAGCACGGGACTGCTCCGGGTGCACGACCGTCTCGCGCAGACCTGGCCGGAGCAGACGCTCGAGCGGGCGGAACTGGAGCCCGGGGGGAGCCTCCTGCTGGCGGGCACCCTCGCCGGCGAGGCCACCCGCCAGGGCGAGCCCGCCCTCCCCTGGGCGGTGCGTCTGAGTGAGGGGGCGCCGGGGCGCCTGGATGTGTCGGTGATCGTGGATCCGCCCGCCGACCGGCTGTACGTGACGGCCGGGCTGGCCCCCGGCGAGGGCGTGCACGGCTTCGGCGCTCAGTCTGCGGCGTGGGATCTGCGCGGGCGGCGCATCGCGCTGATCCCGCGGGAGCAGGGGATCGGGCGCGGCGAGCAGCCGCTGTCGTTCCTCGTCGATCTCGCCGCGCAGGCCGCCGGCGGTCAGGACACCACATACCTCGTCAGCGGGATGAACGTCACCGACGAGGCACGCAGCATGGCCTACCGCGGCACCGCGATCTCGTCGGCCGACCTGCGCCCCGACGACCGGATGGTGTGGGAGGTGTGGGCAGATCGCGCTGACTTCGCCCTCGCCGCCGCCGCCACGCCCGCCGCGGCGATCGCCGTGCAGGCGGAGTGGGCGGGCAGCGGCGCCGCGCCCCCGGCCTGGACCCAGACCGGGCTCATCGCCGGACTGCAGGGCGGCACCGACGAGGTGCGCGCGAAGATCGGCGTGCTGCAGGACGCCGGGGTGCCGTTGGCCGCCGTGTGGCTCCAGGACTGGGTCGGCCGCCGCACCACGAGCTTCGGCGATCGGCTGCAGTGGAACTGGAGCCTCGACACCGAGTGGTACCCCGAGTGGGATGCCCTGGTCGGCGACCTCGCCGATCAGGGCATCCGCGTGCTCACCTACGTCAACCCCGCGCTGTCGGCCGACAGCGGGGCGGCGTCCGCCGACCGCGGCGGACGCGACCTGCACGCCGAGGCGGCCGGGCTCGGCCACCTCGCGCTCGACGAGGAGGGGAACGTGCTCGAGACCGACCAGCACGGCTTCACCGCGGCGACGGTCGACCTCTCCGACCCGGCCGCTCGCGAGTGGCTCGCGCAGGTCATCGCCGACGAGGTCGCCGGCGCCGGCGCCTCGGGCTGGATGGCCGACTTCGCGGAGGGTCCGCCGCCGGACGCGCAGCTGGAGGGCGGCGTCGGAAGCGACTGGCGCGTGCGCTGGCCGCTGCTCTGGCAGGAGGTGAACAACCGGGCTCTCGAGCTGGCGGGACTCGCCGACGACGGTTTCGTCTGGCACCGCAGCGGCGGCACCGCCTCGGCCGGCACCGCCGACGCCGTATGGCTCGGCGACCAGACCCAGGACTGGTCGGGCGCGGACGGTCTCGCCTCGGCGATCACGATCGCCCAGTCGCTCGCGGCGAGCGGCATGACGCAGGTGCACGGCGACATCGGCGGCTACACGAGCGTGGCGCTGCCGCTGTTCGGAGACGTCGCACGCGATGACGAGCTCGTGGTGCGGTGGGCCGAGGCATCCCTCCTGCAGCCGGTCTTGCGCACCCACGAGGGCAACCGCCCGGATGCCGCGGCTCAGCCGGCGGAGAACCCCGAGCTGGCCGCCCATCTGGGCGTGCTCGCACGACTGTGGGTCGCGCTCGGGCCCGAGCGGGCCCGGGCGACCCACGGCGCGCAGCACCCCTTCCTCGTCGATCCGGTGCCCGAACTGCGCGGCGCTGCCGACCACGAGCTGCAGCTCGGGCCGGACCTGCTGCTCGCCCCGGTGCTCGTCGCCGGCGCCGACGCGGTCGAGGTCGTGCTCCCGCCGGGCCGGTGGCAGCACAGCTGGACGGGCCAGGTGCACGGCAGCGACGACGCGGTCACCCGAGTCACGGTGGCGGCGCCGCTCGGGCAGCCGGCCCTGTTCGCCCGCGAGGGGAGCGCGGTCGCGGGCGAGCTCGACGACTTCGTGAGGCAGGAGGGGTGATGGCCGGGCTCGCAGAGCGTCTGCGCGGACCGCGCCTGCCGGCGGTGCTGCTGCTGGTGGCCGCGGCGGCCGGGCTCATCGTGGCGAACTCGCCGATCGGGCCCGCCGTGATCGCGTACTCGCACGTGCACGTCGGCATCGGCCCGGTCGACCTGTCGCTCGGGCACTGGGTGTCGGACGGCCTGCTGGCGGTGTTCTTCTTCATCGTCTCGGTCGAGCTGCTGATCGAGCTGACCCGGGGAGACCTGCGCTCGCCGCGGCGCGCGCTGCAGCCGGCGATCGCGGCCGCAGGCGGGGTGATGGTGCCGATCATCGTGTACCTGGCCTTCACCGTCGGTCGCGGACCCACGGCCGGCTGGCCGATCCCCACGGCCACCGACATCGCCTTCGCGCTCGGCGTGCTCGCGGTGTTCGGGCGCGGGCTGCCGTCGGCGGTCCGGGCGTTCCTGCTCGCGCTCGCGATCCTCGACGACATCGTCGGCATCGTGTTCATCGCGGTGCTCTACGCCGAGGGCCTGAACGTCGGGCTCTTCGGCCTGGCGCTGCTGTGCGTGGTCGCCTTCGCGCTGCTCAGCCGCATGCTGGGGGAGCGGACCCGGGCCGGACGCACCTTGATCGTGATCCTGCTCCTGCTGCTCGCGGTCGCCACCTGGGTGCTCGTGCTGCTGTCGGGTGTGCACGCCACGATCGCCGGGGTGCTGCTGGGCCTGGCGATGGCGCAGACGCCCGCGATCGTCACCCGTCACGCCCTGGAGCCATGTGTCAACGGACTCGTGCTGCCGCTGTTCGCGTTCACGGCCGCGCTCGTCGCGATTCCGGCGGTCGGGTGGTCGGGGCTGTCGCCGGCGTTCTGGGGGGTCCTGGTCGCCCTGCCGGCCGGCAAGCTCGTCGGCATCACGGCGGCCGGGCTGCTCGCGCAGCGCTTCGCCGCCCCCGGCCAGCCGCGGCTGGCGTTCGGCGACCTCGTCGCGGCAGGAGCGTTGGGCGGGATCGGGTTCACCGTGTCGCTGCTGCTGGCGAACCTGGCGTTCGCCGGCGAATCGACGCTGCGCGACGAGGCGATCCTCGCGGTGCTGTGCGGGTCGCTCATCTCGCTGCTGCTGTCGGCGGTGCTCGTGTCGCTGCGGGCGCGGCATCATCGGAGGATGGAGACCCGATCATGACCGATGCCCTGCGTGCCGCCGCCGACACCATGCGCACCGTGCGCGACCGGTGCGTCTGGACGCAGCAGATCGGCCACCGCGATCTCGTTCCCTATCTCGTCGAAGAGAGCGCCGAGCTCATCGACGCCGTCGAGGACGGCTCGCGTGCGGATCTGCGCGAGGAGCTCGGGGATCTGCTGTGGCAGGTGCTCTTCCACGCCGAGATCGCCTCTCGCGACCCGGACGACCCCTTCGACATCGATGACGTGGCCCGCGACCTCACCGACAAGATGATCCGCCGGCATCCCCACGTCTTCGGCGGCGAGACCGCCCAGACGCCGGAGCAGGTCCTCGTGCTGTGGAACGCCGCCAAGGCGGCGGAGAAGCACCAGCGCCGCTCGGTCCTGGACGGCGTGAGCGAGCGGATGCCGTCGCTCGCTCTCGCACAGAAGCTCCTCGGCCGGGCCGCCTCGCTAGCGCAATCGTCGCCGAGACCGGGCGATCCGGTCGAGACCGGGGTCGTCGACCCCGGTCTCGACGAGACCCCTCGGGTTCGCGGCGGGGAGGGGCTGCAGGTCGAACCCGCACCGTCCTCCGAGGCCGAGCTCGGCGAGGCGCTGCTGGGCCTGGTCGCCCTCGCGCGCGCCGAGGGCTGGGACGCCGAGCGCGCTCTGCGCGAGCGGCTGCGCGCTCTGCAGGACCGCATCAGGTCCGCCGAGGCCGACCTGGAAGGATAGGCCCGTGGCATCGGTCAAACCTCCGCGCGGCATGCGCGACTTCCTCCCTGCCGACAAGGCGCGCCGCGAGCGCGTGCTCGCCGTCATCCGCGAGCGCTATCGGGCGCACGGCTTCGACGAGATCGAGACCCCGGTCATGGAGGAGCATGGGCGCCTGCACGCCGGCATCGGCGGCGACAACGAGAAGCTCGCCTACAACATCCTCAAGCGGGGACTGGATGCCGAGGCGATCCGCGCCGCGGCAGAAGACCCCGCGCAACTGACCGATCTCGGCCTGCGCTACGACCTCACCGTGCCGCTCGCGCGCTTCTACGCCACGCACCGCGGCGTGCTGCCCACGGTGTTCCGGGCCATCCAGATCGCGCCGGTCTGGCGCGCGGAGCGCCCGCAGAAGGGCCGCTACCGCCAGTTCGTGCAGTGCGACATCGACATCATCGGCGACGCCTCCGACCGCGCCGAGGCGGAGCTGGTGGTCGCGACGCTCGACACCCTCGACGCGCTGGGGCTGGAGGGCGGCATTGTGCGCATCAACGACCGCCGCGCGCTGGACTTCATGCTCGACACGTTCGGCTTCCCCGTCGACGAGCGCCCCGGAGTGCTCATCACGATCGACAAGCTCGACAAGATCGGCCCCGAGGGGGTGGTCGCCGAACTCGCCGAGCGCGGGGCGGCGCCCGAGGCGGTCGAAGCGTTCCGGGCGTTCCTGATGCGGCCGCAGACCCTCGAATTCCACCCGTACGGCGAGCGGCAGATCCGCAAGGCGCTGCCGGAGGGCGCGCCCGATGACATCGTGGCCCACCTCGCCGGCATCGGCGAGGCGGTCGCGGCGGCGCGCCCCTCGACAGGCTCGGGGGCGACGAGCTCGGGGGCGACGAGCTCGGAGGCGACAAGCGCGGAGGCCGGGGGAGTGCCGCTCGTGTTCGACCCGTTCCTGGTGCGCGGGATGGGCTATTACACCGGCACGATCTTCGAGCTCGCCCACCCCAGCGTCGACTACTCCCTCGGCGGGGGCGGACGCTACGACGGCATGATCGGCCGCTTCCTCGGGCAGGAAGTGCCCGCCGTCGGCTTCTCGATCGGCTTCGAGCGCATCGTCGACCTGGTGGCCGAGCAGGAGCAGGATGCCGCGGCATCCATCGTCCTCGTGCACGATGCCGACGTCCCCGTCGCCGAGCTGCTCGCCCTCAAGGGCGCCCTCATGGCGGACGGCGCCCGCGTGCGCCTGGAGCGGCGCACCAAGAACTTGAAAGCGCTGCTCGAACGCGCATCGGCCGACGGCTACACCTCGTTCGCGACGGTGTCGACCGGCACCGCCCGGGACGACCTCGAACTCAAGACCCTCGCGTGACCCGCAGCCGCACCGCCCGGTAGCCGACCCCGACGGCGAACACAGCGACGCCGCCCACGACACTCTGCCACGGCAGCGTGAACGCCAGACCCGCGCACCCCGCCGCTCCGACCACCTGCAGCGCGCGCGGGAAGCGGCGCGCCCGCCCGTGCTGACGCAGCGCCGCGAGGTTCGCGATGAGGTAGTACACGAGCACCCCGAACGACGAGAATCCGATCGCCCCGCGCAGATCGATCAGCAGCACGAGCGCGACGGCGACGGCACCGGTGGCGAGCTCGGCGCGATGCGGCACGTGCGACCGCGGGTGCACCGCCGCCAGCAGCCGGGGCAGATCGCCCTCGCGGGCCATGGCGAAGGTCGTCCGGCCGATGCCGGCGATCAATGCCAGCAGCGCGCCCAGCGCGGCGGCCGCCGCGCCGATCCGCACAAGGGGCTCGGCCCACGCCCACCCGGACGCGGCCACGGCCGCGGCGACCGGATCGGCGGCCGCGGCGGTGCCCGCCGGCCCCAGCACCCACAGCACCGCCGTCGCGACCGTGCCGTAGACGACCAGTGCGACCGCGAACGCGAGCACGATCGCGCGCGGGATGGTGCGCTGCGGATCGCGCACCTCCTCGCCCATGGTGGCGATGCGGGCATAGCCTGCGAACGCGAAGAAGATCAGGCCGGCGGACTGCAGGATGCCGTAGGCCCCTGCGTCCAGCAGGGCACCGCCCTCCCAGCCGGTGTGCACGGGCGCCCCCACCGCCGCGGCCACGGCCGCCGCCAGCGCCAGCAGGGCGATCACCACGATGACGCGGGTCAGCTGCGCCGTGCGCGTGACGCCGAGCAGGTTCACCGTGACCAGCCCAGCGATCGCCGCGGCGGCCACCGGGCGCTGCCACGCCGTCGGGACCGCGTACGCGGCGAACGTGAGCGCCATCGCCGCGCAGCTGGCGGTCTTGCCGACCACGAAGCCCCACCCGGCCAGGAACCCCCACCAGTGGCCGAGCTCGGCGCGCCCGTACGCGTAGGTGCCGCCCGACGTCGGGTGCGCCGCCGCCAGCTGCGCCGACGACGTCGCGTTCCCGAACGCGACGACCGCGGCGATCGCGAGCCCGATGAGCAGTCCGGCGCCGGCCGCGGCGGCGGCCGGCGCGAACACCGCGAAGACCCCGGCGCCGATCATCGAGCCGAGCCCGATGAAGACGGCGTCGCCGAGGTTCAGCCGGCGTGCGAGGGCATTGTCCGCCACTTCGCCGACGATAGCCCCGTCGGGTGAACGAGCGGTGACCTCAACCGGTCAGCGACGCCGCCCATTCGGCCACGCGGGCGGCGCTCTCGGCCTCCGAGAGGTCTTCGACGCGCGTCATGATCGACCAGCGCACGCCGAACGGGTCGCGGATGCTCGAGAACCGGTCGCCGGACACGAAGGTCGTGGGCGCTTCGCGCACGACCGCGCCGGCCTCGACCGCGCGGGCGGTGAGGGCGTCCACGTCGGCGCAGTAGAACCCGATCGAATAGCAGTCGTCCTCTCCTTCGGGCGGCGGCACGAGCCGGTAGTCGGCGACCGGCTCGCCCACCTGCAGGTGGCCGTCGCCGAAGTCGAGCTCGGCATGGTGCACGACGCCGCCGGCCTCGGTGACATCGACGATCCGGGCGCCGAAGACGTCGCGGTAGAACTCGATCGCGCCCTTCGCATCGGGGATCGCGAGGAACGGGGTGAGGCTGGTGAGCCCGTGCGGGACTCCGTCGGTGGTGTGCGTGCCGGTCGCGGCAGCGGGGATCGTCTCTTCCATGCGGCCGACGCTACGGCGGGCGCCGGTTCGCGCGCTTGGAGATTCACGACAGACTGGATCGGTGGTCGATCCGACGCGCGGCATCCTCTATCCCGCTCGGCTGCCCCGCTTCACGCGCGTGCCGCCGCCTCCTGCCGCCGCCGAGCTGGTGGCGTGGTTCTGGATCCCCGAATGGGACATCGCCGCTGGGCGCTCGTCGCGGCAGGAGATCGTGTCGTACCCGGCATCCAACCTCGTCGTCGAGCCGCGCGGTGTCGGCTTCGCGGGGCCGACGACGCGCCTCTCGCACCGCGATCTCACCGGTCGCGGCTGGGCGGTCGGGGCACTGCTGCGCCCGGCGGCGACACCCGCTCTCGCCGACCCGGCATCGGCCGTGGACGACTACCTGGCACTCGATCTGCCCGACCTGCACGCGGCGGTGGCTGCGGCGATGACCCTCGATGACGCCGCGGCCCGCCACGCCGCGGCGACCGCCGCGTTCGCCGACTGGCTGGTGCACCGCATCCCGGCGCCGGGGGAGGAGGCGCGGCTCGCGAACCGGATGGCCGACGTGCTCATGACCGACGCCGACGCGCTCCGCGTCGAGGATGCCGCACAGCGCCTCGCGGTCTCGGTGCGCACCCTCCAGCGCCTCGCCCGCCGGTACGTCGGGGCGACACCGTCCGCGATGATCCGGCGCCGCCGGCTGCAGGAGGCGGCGCAGCGGGTCCGCGAGCACCCCGATGCCGACCTCGCCGCCATCGCCGCCGAGCTGGGCTACGCCGACCACGCGCACCTGACGAACGACTTCCGCGCGGTGCTCGGCTTCACTCCCAGCCGATATCGGTCGACCCGGCCCGGCCACCGGTGACGTCACGGATGCGCTATCGCTCCCGCCGAGGACGCTGGTAGCGTGCCCGCCAGGGGGCGGCTCTCGGCGAGGAGAGGAAGTGCCATGGCCCGCACGCACCAGACGGAGGCGCCGCCGCGCGAGCAGTGGACAGGCCAGATCGGCTTCATCATCTCGGCGATCGGCTCCGCGGTGGGCCTGGGCAACATCTGGCGCTTCCCGGGGGTCGCCTATGAGAACGGCGGCGGGGCGTTCCTGATCCCGTACCTGGTCGCCCTGGTGACCGCAGGCATCCCGATCCTGTTCCTCGACTACGCCATCGGGCACCGCTTCCGGGGCGCCGCGCCCACGGCGCTGCGCCGCCTGGGCGCGCCCCGTGCGCGGTGGCTGGAGTCGCTCGGCTGGTTCCAGGTCGCGATCGCGTTCGTGATCGGGCTCTATTACACCGCCGTCATCGCGTGGGCGCTCAGCTACTTCGTGTTCTCGTTCGATCTGCGCTGGGGCGACGATCCGGGCGGCTTCCTGCAGGACGAGTACCTGCAGAGGGGCGACCCGGGGCTCAGCCTCCAGTTCGTGCCGGGCGTGCTGATCCCGCTCGCGGCGGTGTGGATCGCCACGATCGTCGTGCTCGCCGCCGGAGTCGCCAAGGGCGTGCAGCGCGCGAACCTCATCGCGCTCCCGGTGCTGTTCGTCGCGTTCCTCGTGCTCGTCGTACGAGCCCTGTTCCTCGACGGGGCGGCCGAGGGCCTGAACGCCCTGTTCACCCCCGACTGGGCGGCGCTGGCGAACCCCAACGTGTGGATCGCCGCGTACAGTCAGATCTTCTTCTCGCTGTCGATCGCGTTCGGCATCATGATCACCTACGCGTCGTACCGCCGCCGCCGGTCGAACCTCACCTCGCCCGGGCTCGTCGTCGCCTTCGCGAACTCGTCGTTCGAGCTGCTCGCCGGCATCGGGGTGTTCGCGACGCTCGGCTTCTTCGCGTTCCAGCAAGGCGTCGCGGTCGCCGAGCTGGAAGGGCTCACCGGCGTCGGCCTCTCGTTCGTGACCTTCCCCGCGATCGTGTCGCAGATGCCCGGCGGTGCGATCTTCGGGTGCCTGTTCTTCGGGTCGCTCACCCTCGCCGGGTTCACCTCGCTCATCTCGCTGCTGCAGGTGGTCTCGGCCGCCGTTCAGGAGAAATTCGGCCTCACCCGGCGCGGCGCCGCCCTGTGGGTCGGCATCGTCTCGGCGGTGCTTTCGGTGCTGTTCTTCTCGACCACCACGGGCCTGCTCGCCCTGGATGTGGTCGACCAGTGGGCCAACAACATCGGGATCGTGGCATCGGCCGTGCTCATGTGCGTGCTGATCATCTGGGTGCTCCGGCGCGGACCCGAGCTGCGCGCGCACCTGAACGCCGTCTCGACCTTCGCGGTCGGGCGCATCTGGATCCTGCTCGTGGGCCTGGTGGCCCCGGTCGTGCTCGGGTACATGCTGGTCTCGCGGATCGTGACGCTGATCGTCGACGGCTACGAGGATCTGCCGGGGTGGTACCTCGCCGTGTTCGGCTGGGGGACCATCGTGTTCATCGTGCTCGCCGCGATCGTCGTCACGACGCTGCGCTGGAGCCGCTCGCCGGACGACTTCGCGCCCTGGCCGCCGCTGGAGCGCGATACGCGGGCGTCTGAGAAGGGAGCATCGTCATGACCGGGGTCGCGATCGGATTCCTCCTGCTGTCGATCGTGCTCGTGTGGGGCGGTCTCGTCGCGAGCTCGATCTTCCTGTCCCGCCGCCCCGACCGGGCCGACTACCCGCCCGGCGGCATCGACGACCACCGCGAGGACGCCGGCATCATCGAGCACGACACCTGACCGGGCG
>Ga0079224_100010082_pt1 | contig 12936 bp, 13 predicted proteins | sample Stecom2015_FD_80414 | JGI IMG/M metagenome (GOLD analysis project Ga0079224, IMG submission 80414) | Agricultural soil microbial communities from Utah to study Nitrogen management - Steer compost 2015 | ecosystem: Environmental > Terrestrial > Soil > Agricultural land | place: USA: Utah... | reverse complement strand
TGCTCTACGGCCTGGCGACCCGCTACTCCCCCGACGAGCTCGAGCTGTACCTGCTCGACTTCAAAGAGGGCGTCTCGTTCACCGAGTTCACCCCGAGCCCGGTGGACGAGTCGTGGATTCCGCACGTCAAGGCCGTCGGCGTCGAATCCGACCGCGAGTACGGCGCGGCGGTGCTCCAGGCGCTGCGCGGTGAGCTCTCGCGGCGGGCGGGGATGATGAAGCGGGCCGGGGCGACCCGGCTGGCGCGGCTGCGCGAGCTGCGGCCGGACGTGCGGCTGCCGCGCATCGTCGCCGTCGTCGACGAGTTCCACGTCCTGTTCTCCGGCAACGACCGTCTCGCGCGCGAGGCGGTGGCGCACCTGGAGGAGCTGGCCCGCAAAGGCCGGTCCTACGGGGTGCACCTGGTGCTCGCCTCGCAGACGATCTCTGGGATCGAGGCGCTCTACTCCAAGAAGGACTCGATCTTCGGGCAGTTCCCGCTGCGCGTGGCGCTGCCGGGCGCGAAGCACCTGCTGGCCGACGACAACGACGCGGCCGAGTCCCTCACCGTCGGGCAGGCGGTCGTCAACGACTCCGGCGGCGTCAAGGGCCGCAACCGCACCTGCGCCTTCCCCGACGCCTCCTCCGCCGAGGACCTCCTGGCGGCGCTGCGGCGGCGCCTGTGGGAGCGGCGCGAGTCCGACACCGAGCCGGTGGTCTTCCGCGGCTTCGACGAGCAGCACCTGTCCGACGATCCGAGCTATGCGGCGCTGGAGCCGAATCCGGCCCCGAGGGCGCTGCTGGGCCGGGCCGTGGACGTGAACGTCTCCACCGTGGGCTACCACTTCGACCGCAGCCCCGGACGGCACCTGGCGGTCCTGGGCACCTCGCCCGTGGCCGCCGACGTGCTGGCCGCGGCCGCGGGCTCGCTGGGGCGGCAGCACGAGCCGGGGAGCGTGGAGTTCCGCGTCGCGGCCACGGCGGTGGGCGCCGAGGACGTGGCCGCGGCGACGCTGGCGACCTTGGAGGCGGGCGGGCACCGCTGCCGGAGCCTCGCTCCCGGCGACATCCTCGCCGACCGCTCGGGGCCCGCGTACGTGGTGTGGTTCGGCGCCGACGGGGCCGACGGCTCGCCCGCGGCGCTGCGCCGGCTGCTGCTGCACGGACCGGCGCAGGGCCTGCACCTGATCGGCTGGTGGCGCGGGGCCAGGCGCTTCCTCGACGACATCGGCGGGACCGCGAACCGCGAGCACTGCGCGGGCCTGGTGGCGCTCAACATCGCGGCCTCGGATCTGGGCGCGGTCACCGGGGACCCGAACAACGGCTGGGAGGCGCGCGCGAACCGCTGCCTCGTCATCGACCGGCACGCGGGCACCGAGCGGCTCGCGGTGCCGTACGTCCGGCCCGGCAGGCTCGACGAGTACGAGATGGAAGGGGCCTCGCGGTGAGCTCGCTGAACGCCTATGACGACCTCGTCCACGAGTTGGCGCGGCTGGACGCCGACACCACGGCCGGCCTGGAACGGGCGCGGCGGCGGCTCACTGAGCGGCGCCGGTCCCTGGAGTCGCTGCGGACGGCCCTGGACGAGGAGGTGGCCGCGCTCGCCGAGGGCTGCGCGGCGCTGCGGCGCCCCGTCCCGGATCTGGCGCCGGCCCCCGATCCCGAGGAGGCCGGCGGCGGCGACCTCGACGTGCTGCTGCGGGACGCCCGCGTGCGCCTGCGCGAGGCGGGCGACGCGCGCCTGGCCACGATGCGGGCGGCGCAGCGGCCGACGTTCCTGCCCCGCGCGCACCACGTGGTGCGGGAGCTGCTCGTCTACGGCGGCGCCATGGTCGCCTGCTTCGCGGTGCAGCTGCTCTGGCTGCGCGCCACCGGCGGCGGCGAGTCGACGTGGTGGATGACCTTCATACCGCCGGTGCTGGCCACGCTGGTGGGATATGTGCTGGTGGGGTCGGTGAACAAGCCGCGGGTGCCGATGTACGACAGGGCCGGCCGGCCGATCAAGCCGGTCGTGCCCCATAACCCGCGTCTGGGCGTGACGCTCGCGGTCGTCACAATGGCGCTGTTCGCCTATGTCGCGTTCTTCGCGTAGAGCCTTGGAGGTTCCTGTGGACTTGGTGCTGCCGGTCGTGGTCGCGGCCATCGGCGTGTGGATCGCCTTCTCGATCGTCGTCTGGGCCACCGGCCGGGACTCCCTGCGGGACGGCGGCCCGGGCGAGGCGCCGGCGGGTCTGGGCGAGGAGGGTCCGGTGACCGAGGCCTCCGTGGGCGCGCTCCGCTTCGACACGGGCCTGCGCGGCTACCGCGCCGACCAGGTCGACGCGGCCGTGCACCGCCTCGCGTGGGAGATCGGGCGCCGCGACGAGCGCCTCGCGGAGCTGGAGCGGGAACTGGCCCTCGCCGGGCGCGGCGCGGACTCCGAGGCCGAGGCCGCCGAGCCGGTCGAGGAGCGGGACGCTCCGGCCGCCGAGGCGGAGGCCGAGCGGTAGACGCTTCGTTCGGCCGCCGCGGGGCGGACCGGAGTGAGGCAGAGCGCGAGTGCCGAGGCGCGGCGGGGCCGCGCGACGCGGCGTGATGGGATTGGGCCATGCGTTATTGGCTGCTGGTGTTGCATGAGGACGACTTCGCCGAGCAACAGGCCTATGAGGTCGACTCGGTCGAACCGCTCGGCGGCGTCCCCGCGGAGGCGGCGGACGGCGACGAGGTGGCGCTGGCCGGGCCGGGCGGGGTCTTCGCACTGGGAGCGGTCGAAGACGGGCGCGTGGCCTACCGCCGCCGTCTCGAGGAGCCGTCCGAGGTCGAGGGGGCCGCGGAGGACGCCCCCGAGGGCTGGCGGCCACTGGACCCGGCGGCGTGGGAGTCGCTGATCGGCTCGCTGCCGACGGCCGAGCGGCGCAGCGACTGGCTGGTGACGCTCTCGCTGCCGGTGGAGGCCGTGGACCGGGCCGAGGCCGTGCGCCAGTTCTGGTCCTACGTGCGGTCGCTCGGTCCGCGTGAGCTGCCGACGTTCGTGGCGCCCTACGGCCGTGAACTCGACGGCACGGCGTTCCTCCTGGGGGCGGAGCACGAACAGGATCCGGAGGAATAACCCCGGTATCCAGGGACGATTCCGTAAGTTCCGTTCGACCCTTATGGGCGATTTCTCCGGAACTTTATCACATACTCGGAGGGGCGAGTTGGCTCTCGCCCTTGTCATCGGGGAAACTTGATCTAGCAACGTAAAGTCGCAACCTGCGACGTTGGATCGAGGGGAGACGAATATGGCGGCCATGAAGCCGCGGACCGGTGATGGCCCGCTGGAAGTGACGCAAGAGGGCCGCGGAGTCATCATGCGGGTCCCGCTGGAAGGCGGAGGCCGGCTCGTGGTCGAGATGACTCCGGAGGAAGCCGAGACGCTCAACAAAGAGCTCCAGGGGGCCCTCGAGTAGTCGACGCCGAGCACCCCACGGCGACCGCCCCCACCGCCGAACGGACGCTGAAGACTCGCCTCGGACACCCGTCCGGGGCGGGTCTTCTCGTGTCTGCGCCGCGGCACCCCTCCGGCGAAGGTCACGCCGATGCGGATCCGCGTGCCGTTCTTGCGCCGGTGGGCGACAATGGGACCAGCGGAACGGACCCCTGCCGGATCGCCGCCGATCCGCGACTCCGCCGACGTCGAAGCGAACAGGCCGTACCCACGAGGGGACACAACACATGAGCTACGGCACCGAGCAGCCCCACGCCGCCACCGGCGCTCCTCCCCCCGCGCCCCCGCCGGCCCGGCAGCAGACCTCGGCCTGGTGGAACCCCGACGCCCCCTCCGACCCGTGGCGCGATCCCGGCAGCCACGCCGTCATCCAGACCAGGCCGGCCCCCGCCGCTCCCCCGATCGAGCCGCTCGGGCCCCGGCCTCCGGCCGCGACGCGCGCCGGCCTCGGTCTGGTCGTCGCCGTCTCGGCGATCGTGTCGCTCGTCGCCGGCACCCTCGGGGCCGCCATCGGCATCTGGGCCACCCGCACCGACGCCTTCGGAGGGACCATCACCGGCGCCGACCCCCAGGTGGACCGCGAGCCGGGCTCGGTGGCAGCGGTCGTCGAGAGCATCATGCCCTCGGTGGTCACGGTGCTCACGCCGGGCGGCGGCAACGGCTCGGGCTTCATCGTCAGCGACGACGGCTACATCATGACCAACCACCACGTGGTCGTCGGCGGCGGCACGACCCCGGCCACCCGGCTCGAAGTGCTGTTCAACAGCGGCGAGGTAGCCGTGGCCGAGGTCGTCGGCTCGGACCCGGACTCCGACGTGGCCGTGCTGAAGATCGAGGGCGGCGACCACCCGGCGATGGTCCTGGCCGACTCCGACCAGATGGCGGTGGGCGACCCGGTGCTCGCGATCGGCGCGCCCCTGGGGCTGTCCTCGACCGTCACCGACGGGATCGTCTCGGCGATCGACCGGCCGGTCCTGACGCAGAACTCCTCGGGGGAGGTCGAATCGGTCATGGCCGCGATCCAGACCGACGCGGCGATCAACCCCGGGAACTCGGGCGGGCCGCTCACCGACATCGGCGGCCAGGTCATCGGCATCAACACGGCCATCGCCTCGACGGCCGCGGAGGGCGAGCAGGCCGGCAACATCGGCATCGGCTTCGCGATCCCGATCAACCAGGCCAAACGCATCGCCGACGAGATCATCGCGACCGGGACTGCCTCGCACACCGTGATCGGCGCCGAACTGGGCGACGAGGAACTGGGCGTCGGAGTGGTCCTGAGCAGGATCCTGCCCGGCTCCCCGGCCGCGGAGGCGGGCCTGGAGGACGGCGACGTCCTGACCGTCTTCGACGGCAAGACCGTCACCGAGAACACCGAGCTGGTCGCGCTCGTCCGCAAGCTCGCCCCGGGCACCTCGGTGACCGTGGTCTACGAGCGCGACGGCCAGGAGGCGAGCACCCAGGTGACCTTGGCGGCCGCCACCGACTAGGCCGCTTCGGGCCGAGCCGGAGGGCGGCCTCGCCGCCGAGACCGGGTGCGCACGGGCGCACGAGCCGTGACCTCGCCGAGACCCGCCGCGGGCCGCCTTGGCATTCGCTCGGGCAAGCGAATACCCTTGGCGGAGATTCGCCTGCGTCAGGGAGGTCAGGGTGTTCGGAGGTTTCGGAGGAGTCGAGTTCCTCGTCATCATCCTCATCGCCGTCTTCCTGTGGGGCCCCGACAAGCTCCCAGAGGCGCTGCGCAACCTCCGCCGCTTCATCGCGAAGGCCCGCCAGATGGCCTCGAACGCCGCCTCCGACCTCAGCCGCGAGATCGGCACCGACATCAAGCCCGAGGACCTCAACCCCAAGACCTTCGTGCGCAAGCACATCCTGAGCGAAGAGGATCAGGAGATGCTGACCAACCCGCTCAAGGCCACGATGAAGGACCTCCAGGAGAGCACCAAGCCGATCAAGGACGAGCTCGACCAGGCCACCCGCGGGCTCGATGAGACCAGGCGCAGCCTGAACGGCAACCCCACTCCCGGGAGCGCATCGAGGGCCGCCTCCGGCGAGACCACCGAGCCCTCCTCCGAGCGCACCGCGAACCGCTACGACGACGCCACCTGATCCGCCCTCGACTTCGCCGCGGCGACCGCGCGTGTCGGACCGTTCTGCGACACTGCGGGGATGATCGGAAAATGGCACGGACTCATCATCGACTGCCCTGATCCGCGGCGGCTCTCCGCGTTCTACCGCGAACTGCTCGGCATGATCCAGGTGCAGGACGACGGCGACTGGGTGGTCATCGGCGACGCCGCGGACCGGCCGGGGATCGCCTTCCAGCGGGCGGACGTCTACGCGGCGCCGACCTGGCCCGACCCGCAGGTCCACCAGCAGATGCACCTGGACGTGCGCGTCGAGGACCTCGACGAGGGCGAGCGGAGGGTGCTGGAGCTGGGCGCGAAGCGGCTCGAAGGCGGCGGCGAGACCTTCCGGGTCTTCGCCGATCCGGCCGGGCACCCGTTCTGCCTGGTCACCATGTGAGGCGGGAACGAGCGGCGGCGCGGGCCTCGGCCCGCGCCGCCGGACGACACCGCTCGTCGAGGTCTTTACAAGGTGGCGGTCGCCGCCGCGCCCCAGAGCGAGCCCCACCAGATCCAGTAGAGGATGTCCAGGGCCAGGGTGATGATGCCCAGGACGACGCCGGTCATGGCCATGCCCTTGTTGGTGGCCTCTCCCCGGTTCGCGCGGGCGAGGCCGACGCCGCCGAAGGAGACGGCGAGGATCGCCAGGACGATGCCGACGAGGCCGCACCAGAAGAGCACGATGCCGATGATGCCGACCACCATGCCGGCGGTGCCGAGGCCGTTCTTCGGCTGCGGACCCATCATCGGGGCGCCGTAGGCGGGCGGCATCTGCGGCGGCATCTGCGGGGCGCCGTAAGCGGGCGGCGGCTGCTGCTGGGGGTATCCGGGCTGCTGGGGGCTGTAGCCCCCGTCTTGCGGGTTCGGGGGCTGGGAACCGGGCTGGTTGCCGTACGGGTCGTACTGGAAACTGCCCTGGCCGGACTGCTCCGGCGGCGGAGGATATGACATTGATGCAGCACTCTCTGCTCGGGCGAAAACAACGCAGGCGCTCACCATATACAACCCGTGCGACTACTAAATCCAAGGGTTGTTCATGGGGCGGGCCTGAAGCGGACCGAGACGGTCGGAATTCAGCCTAGTCGAGGAGGGCACTCGGCGGGGAACCCGTTTCCGGGGGTCCAGTCGTCGGGACGCCTCAACCGCGGCGGTGGACGACGCGCCCTCTCAGGACGATCAGCCCGGGTTCGCGGACGGCCGCGAGATCGGATCGCGGATCGGAGTCGTAGACGACGACGTCGCCCAGATCCGGCGGCAGGCCGAGCCACTCGCGGGCCCGCCAGGAGGAGGCGGCCAGCACCTCCCCCACGGGCATCCCGGCCCTGGTGTGCAAGAGGTGCATCTCCTCGGCGGCCAGGCCGTGATCGATGCCGCCGCCGGCGTCCGTGCCGAGGTAGACCGGCACACCCGCCTCCCAGGCGTCGCGCACGACGTCCGCGAAGCCCGCCTTGAGGCGCCGCATGTGCTCGGCGTAGGCCGGGAACTTGGCGTCGGCGCCCGCGGCGATGTCGTCGAAGGTCTCGATGTTGATCATGGTCGGCACCAGGGCCGTGCCCTGCGCGGCCATCCGGTCGAGCAGATCGGGCGAGAGCCCCGTGCCGTGCTCGATCGAATCGGCTCCGGCCGCCACGACGCAGGCGACGGCCTCTTCGGAGAAGGTGTGGACGGCGACCTTCGCGCCCTCGGCGTGGGCGGCCGCGATCGCGTCGGTGAGCACCTCGGGCTCGAAGCTGGGCGCGAGATCGCCCTTGCCCCTGTCGATCCAGTCGCCGACGAGTTTGACCCAGCCGTCGCCGAGCTTCGCCTGCCGGGCCAGCGCCCCCACGACCTCGTGGGGCTCGCACTCGAGGCCGATGCCGCGAAGGTAGCGCTTGGAGGCCGCGACGTGGTGCCCGGCGCGGACGAGACGCGGCATGCCGTCCTCGCCGACCAGTTCGGGGTAGGGGAACGGCGATCCGGCGTCGCGGATGGCGAGGACGCCGGCGTCCCGGTCGGCGCGGGCCAGCGATCGGGCCTCGTCGAGGCTCTCGATGGGCGCGGCACCGCGCCGGATGCCGATGTGGCAGTGGGCGTCGACCAGACCGGGCAGGGCGTAGCCGCCGGTGGCGACGGTCCGGGCCCCCGGCACCGGCTCGAAGGTGAGCCGGTCGCCCTCGACGTAGAGGTCGCGGACGGTGTCGTCGGGCAGCCAGACCACCCGCATGTGGAGCGGGCGCGACTCGCCCGCGCGGCCGTCGGTCATATCGCCTCGCGTTCGCCGGTCCGTTATCCGCGCTTCTTCTGCTGCTTCATGAACTGCTCGATGTCGATGTCGGGCAGGTCGCCGGGGTTCAGCTGCGAGAGGTCGGGCATCTCGCCGGGCGCGCCGCCGGGGAGCTGCGGCGCCCCCGTCGGACGGCCGCCGCCGCGCCGCACGACCTTCTTCTTGCCCTTCTTGCCCTTGCGCTTGCCGTACGGGGATTTGGTGGCCTTGCCCCCGCCGCCCCCCGGCAGTCCCATCGCGCCGCCCATCTGGCGCATCATCTTCTGGGCGTCCTTGAACCGGGTCAGCAGCTGGTTCACCTCGGAGACGGTGACGCCCGAGCCGTTGGCGATGCGCAGCCGCCGGGAGCCGTTGATGAGCTTGGAGTTCCGCCGCTCCTCGGGCGTCATCGAGCGGATGATCGCGGTGGTGCGGTCGAGCTGCTTGTCGTCGATGGATTCGATCTGATCCTTCATCTGACCCATGCCCGGCATCATCTTGAGGATGTTGCCGATCGGCCCCATCTTGCGGATCGCCTGCATCTGCTCGAGGAAGTCCTCGAGGGTGAAGTCCTCGCCCTGGAGGAGCTTCTGGGTCATCTCCTCCTTCTGCTCGGCCTCGAACGCGGCCTCGGCCTGCTCGATGAGGGTGAGCATGTCGCCCATTCCGAGGATGCGCGAAGCCATCCGGTCGGGGTGGAAGACGTCGAAGTCCTCGAGCTTCTCGCCGGTGGAGGCGAACAGGATCGGCTGGCCGGTGACGTGCCGCACCGAGAGCGCGGCGCCGCCGCGGGCGTCGCCGTCGAGCTTGGAGAGGACGACGCCGGTGACGCCCACGCCGTCGCGGAACGCCTCGGCGGTGTTGACCGCGTCCTGGCCGATCATGGCGTCGATGACGAAGAGGACCTCGTCGGGGTCGGTGGCGTCGCGGATGTCGCGCGCCTGGGCCATCATCTCCTCGTCGATGCCGAGACGGCCGGCGGTGTCGATGATGACCACGTCGCGTCCGGCGCGCTTGGCCTCCTCGAGCGAGTCGGTGGCGACCTTGACGGGGTCGCCGACGCCCGAGCCGGGCTCGGGGGCGTAGATCGCGACGCCGGCCCGCTCGGCGATGATCTGGAGCTGCCCCACCGCGTTGGGCCGCTGGAGGTCGGCGGCGACGAGCAGCGGCGAGTGGCCCTCGCCCTTGAGGTGCCTGGCGAGCTTCCCGGCGAGGGTGGTCTTGCCAGCGCCCTGGAGGCCGGCGAGCATGATGACCGTCGGCGGCTGCTTGGCGTAGTTCAGGCGCCTGGTCTCGCCGCCGAGGATCGCGACCAGCTCCTCGTCGACGACCTTGACGATCTGCTGCGCGGGGTTGAGGGCCTTGGAGACCTCGGCGCCCTTGCATCGCTCCTTGACCTGCGCGATGAAGGTCTTCACCACGGGGAGGGCGACGTCGGCCTCGAGCAGCGCCAGGCGGATCTCGCGTGCAGTGGCGTCGATGTCGGCTTCGGTCAGGCGGCCCTTGCCGCGGATTGACTCGAAGATTCCCGACAGTCGCTCTGACAGGGCGTCGAACACGGGTGAACCTCTCGGTGGTGGTCAGTGCGGGTTGTCCCTACGAGCTTAACGGCCCGGGTGAGGGGAACGGGACGGCCGCCCGGCTGTGGGGCCGGGCGGCCGTCTTCGGGAGTTCGGCGCAGCGGGCTACTGGGCCTGGACCTTCTCGGGGACCGCGGTGACCGGCGAGCCGATGCCGCCGCCGAGGGCCTCGCCGTTGAGCGGGAGGTCGTACCCGGATTCGCCGTGCTGCGCGGCGTCGATGCCCGACAGCTCCTCCGCCTCGCTGATCCGGACGCCCATGGTGAACTTCAGGATCAGGCCGATGACCAGGGCCACGACGAAGGAGTAGACGACCACGGCCACGACCGCGAGGGCCTGGCCCGCCAGGAAGCCGAAGTCGCCGCCGTAGAAGAGGCCGTCGGTGCCGCCGGAGACGTCGCCGTGGGCGAACAGGCCGACCGCGATCGAGCCCCAGATCCCGGCGACCATGTGCAGGCCGACCACGTCGAGGGAGTCGTCGTAGCCGAGCTTGTGCTTCAGGCCGATGGCGAGCGGGCAGATCACGCCGGCGACGGCCCCGAGGGCGATCGCGCCCAGCGGGGTGACCAGACCGGCGGCCGGAGTGATGGCGACCAGGCCGGCGATGACGCCCGAGCAGGCGCCGAGCACCGACGGCTTGAGGCCGCGGATGCGGTCGACCAGGAGCCAGCCGAGAATGGCGGCGGCGGTCGCGACCTGCGTGTTCAGCAGGGCCAGGCCGGCGATCGCGTCGGATTGGAAGGCCGAGCCGGCGTTGAAGCCGAACCAGCCGAACCACAGCAGACCGGTGCCGATGACGACCAGGGGCAGGTTGTGCGGCGCGAAGCCGCCGTCCTTCCAGCCGACGCGGCGGCCGACCACCAGCGCCAGGGCGAGGGCCGCCGCGCCCGCGTTGGCGTGGACGGCGGTCCCGCCGGCGAAGTCGAGGACGCCGAGCTCCTCGATCCAGCCGCCGCCCCAGACCCAGTAGGCGACGGGGGCGTAGACCAGGACGACCCAGGCGGTGGCGAACACGACCCAGGCGCTGAACTTCATGCGGTCGGCCACGGCGCCCGCGATGAGCGCCACGGTGATGATGGCGAACATCATCCCGAAGGCCGACATGGCGCCGGTGGAGACGCCCGCGTCGTCGACGCCGAGCTCGGTGACGTAGCGCAGGCCGAACGCGGAGCTGACGTCCATGCTGAACAGCGGGTTGCCGCCGCCGTCGCCGACGGCGATGGACTCGCCGACCAGCACCCACACGACCGAGACGATGCCGAGGGCGACCAGGCACTTCATCATCATGTTGATGACGCTCTTGGCTCGCGTCAAGCCGCCGTAGAACAGGGCGAGGCCGGGCGTCATGAGCAGAACAAGGGCGGCTGAGATCAGGATCCAGGCGTTGTTGCCGGTGTCGAGCTCGGGCATGGCCGCCTCCTCTCTCCAGAGATCGGGTAGGTGTCGGGCTTCGGATCGGTTCCGGTTTTGCTGGGAGCGGCGCTGCTCGGGGGCGGTCATCACGCGCCGGCCGAGGGCCGTCATGGCCCGGCGGGCCGCCGATCGGATCGGCGTCGAGCGGCCGGCGCGTGATGCTCCTACCTACCGGAGTCATGTCAGCTTCACCGCGGCGTGTTACGCGGCACGGGCCGCCGTGTTAAAAAGTTGTCGCGAAAGATTTCAAGCGTGTGAACTCGCGCTCACCGCGCCCGTCCGGGCGGGGCGGGGAGTCCCGGAACGGCTGGTGAGCACGTCGTGACGGCGATCGGGGACTCGCGTCCGTCATCTCTCCATCACCGTTTCGTTACCTGATCGTGTCCATATGAGGCGAACGGGGCGGGCACCGAGCCGGACGAACGGGCCGATGCGTTCTACGCTGGCAAGCGTGCATCCGGCCGGACTACGGCCGCACGCCCGGTTCAGGCCCCCGCGGCGCCCCAGGCCGGATGGCGGACAATCGCAGAGCAGGCAGAAGGTGACCGACCGCAATGAGCGTTGAGCCGAAGAAGGCAGCCAGCATATGGGATGTGGCCAAGTTGGCCGGCGTCTCGCACCAGACCGTCTCGCGGGTCGTCAACAGCTCGCCCCGGGTGGCTCCCGCCACTCGAGACCGGGTGATGGCGGCGATCCAGGAGCTCGGCTACCGCCCGAACCGGCTGGCGCGGACGCTCGCGGGCGGAGCGGCGCAGTCGGTCACGGTCCTCACCGCCGACACTTCGCTCTACGGTTCCGAGGCGTCTTTGCGGGGCATCGAGAAGGCCGCGCGGGCCGCGGGCTGGAGCGTCTCGATCTCGGTGCTCGATCCCGAGGAGACCCACTCGGACGCCAGCATCATCGCGCGCCTGCCGCGGGCCGGGGAGCCGACCATCATCGTCGCCCACGACGACGCGGGCATGCGCGCCCGCCGCACGCTGCTGGACGCCCAGCCGCAGGCGCTGGTGGCCATCGGCGAGTACACCGGCAAGGACGAGCCGTGGCTGATCGGCCTCGACGACGGGCAGATCGCCGCCGAGGCCACCCGGTACCTGCTCGGTCTGGGCCATGAGACCGTGCACCACCTGGCGATCCCCACCGCGATGGGCACCGAGGCGGACCGCAAGTCGCACCGCGCCGACGGCTGGGCCGAGGCGCTGCGCGAGGCCGGGCGGTCGCTGCCGGAGATGGTGCAGTCGGGGTGGACGATCCCCGAGGCGTTCGAGGCGGTGCGGCCGCTGGTGGAGGACCGCTCGGTGACCGCGATCCTGTGCGGCAACGACGATCTCGCGCTCGCCGCGCTCCGCGCCGCGCATCAGGCCGGGCGGGAGGTGCCGGGCGATCTGAGCATCGTCGGCTTCGACAACGCCCCGTTCTCGGCGTACACCACGCCGGCGCTGACCACGGTGAACCAGGACTTCGAGAACGTCGGCCGGGGGGCGTTCGAGCTGCTCAGACACCGTCTCGACAGTTCGGCGCCGAAGCCCGAGCCGACGTGGCGGGCGCCCGAGCTCATCGTCCGCGAGACTTCGGGGCCGCCGCCGCGCCGGTAGCGGCCGGAGCGGCGGTTCCGCGTCGGGCCGGGCGCAGGGGCGGTGCGGGCCCGGTCGCGGGGCGCCGCGATCCGATCGGGCGATCCGCTACGACAGGGGAATCGCGACACGTGTTCTGGTACGCGTGAATGCGACACTCTTGGCATGATCCGAGGGTTCAAAGATTTCCTGATGCGCGGCAACGTGGTGGAACTGGCGGTGGCCGTGGTGATGGGGGCGGCGATGACCTCGCTGGTCTCCTCGTTCGGCGACGCGTTCCTCAACCCGCTCATCACGCTGGCCACCGGCGGGGTCGAGATCGGCGGCAGCTTCACCGTCAACGGCGTCGAGTTCCCGTACGGCGTGTTCATCAACGGCCTCCTGGTGTTCTTCCTGACCGCCCTGGCGGTGTACTTCGTGATCGTCATGCCGTTCAACAAGCTCCGTGAACGCATCATGACCGACCGCGAGGAGGAGAAGGTGGAGCGCGAGGAGCAGATCGTGCTGCTGGAGCAGATCCGCGACGCTCTGCGAGCGGATCGAGAGAACTAGCCGCGAC
>Ga0079224_100010081_pt1 | contig 12936 bp, 16 predicted proteins | sample Stecom2015_FD_80414 | JGI IMG/M metagenome (GOLD analysis project Ga0079224, IMG submission 80414) | Agricultural soil microbial communities from Utah to study Nitrogen management - Steer compost 2015 | ecosystem: Environmental > Terrestrial > Soil > Agricultural land | place: USA: Utah... | reverse complement strand
GGCCCGTGTCGCGCTGCGGCACACCGTCCAGGCGGGTGAACCGCCCCTCGTCTCCGCGAACGGACCGCGGTCCGCCGTCGCGGCGTTCACCGACGAGGTGGTGCGCGCCACCGGCGGGACCGTCCGCGAGGACCGGCCCGAGCGCCTCTGGGAGGCGCGCCGGGTCGTGCCGCCCGCCCCTGCTCCGCCCGGTCGGGCGCGGCGTGCGGTCGGGAGCGACCTGCCCCTGGTCGAGAAGTGGTTCGACGTCTTCCACGCGGACGCCGACGCGCAGGCCGGGCGCCCGCCCGCCGCCGAGCCCGTACGCGTCCTGGGTGCCCGTCGCTCCGTCACGGACGGAGAGGTGTGGCTGTGGGAGGTCGGCGGCGAGGCGGTGCAGCTCACGGCAGCGCGACCCCCGGCGTTCGGCGTCGTCCGGATCGGACCGGTCTACACCCCGCCCGAGCACCGCGGGCACGGCTACGCCCGCGCTCTCGTGGCGCACCTGGCAGGCGGTGTGCTGGCCGACGGGAACCGCGTCTGCCTCTACACCGACCAGGACAACCCGGTGTCCCGGCGGACGTACGCGGCGATCGGGTTCGAACCGGTGCTGGACCAGGTCACGCTGGGTATCGTGCGCTCGACCGACACCACGACACGGGGAGCACTCTGATGGGACGCAGGGCGATCATCTTCCACGGGACGCGCGCGCAGCCCGGGTGGATCTGGTACCCCTGGCTCGCCGACCGTCTGCGGGCGCGCGGGTACCAGGTCGAGACGCCGCACCACCCGGGCCTCAACGTGGAGCCGATCGCGACGTTCCTGCCCGACGTGCTCGACGCGCACACGTTCGACGAGGACACGGTGCTCGTGGGGCACTCCGGCGGGGCGGCGCTCCTGCTCGCGATCCTCGAGCACATCGACGTGACCGTGGCCCAGGCCGTGCTCGTGGGCGGGTACTCGACCAACCCCAACCCCGGCCCCGAGCCGGTGCTGCAGGACTCGTACGACTGGCACAGGATCCGGTCGAACGTGCGCGACATCGTGTTCCTCAACTCCGTGACCGACGAGGCGGGCTGCGACGTCGAGCAGGGCCGCGCGATGTTCGACCGCCTGGGCGGCACGCTCGTGGTGCGCGACGACGGACACTTCCTCACCGACACGATCGAGATCGCGGACCGGCTGATCCCCTGACCGCCCCTGAGCGGGCCTCCCTGCTCTGAGCAGTGCTGCCCAGGGCAGATCTGCCTGCCCGGCGCGGCTCCGCCGGGGCACGGTGGACGCATGAGCGACACACCCACCCCACCGCAGTTCGACGACCGGACACGGCGCAGCCTGTACGAGCGCCGCGTCCTGGTCCTCGACGGGCCCCTCGACGACGACAACGGCACGCTGCTGATGACGCAGCTCGTCTCGCTGGCCACCGAAGACCCGGCCGCGGACATCGACCTGTGGATCCACTCGCCGGGCGGCTCCGTGCCCGCGATGCTGGCCATCCGCGACCTCATGCGCACCATCCCGAACGACGTCTCGACGCTCGTGCTGGGCATCGCCTACAGCGCCGGACAGTTCCTGCTCTCCGCGGGCACCCACGGCAAGCGCCGGGCGCTGCCGAGCTCCCGGGTGCTCATGCACCAGGGCTCCGCGGGCATCGCCGGGACCGCCGTGGACATCGAGCTGCAGGCCGACGACCTGCGCCACACGCGCGACACCGTGCTGCGCCTCGTCGCGGAGGACACCGGCCAGCCCCTGGACCGCGTGTTCGAGGAGTCGCTGCACGACCACTGGTACACCGCGCAGGAGGCGCGCGAGTTCGGCTTCATCGACGCGATCGTGCAGGGCTTCGAGGACATCCGGCCGCGCGAGCGCGCCCGCACCGGCTTCGCTGCCGCCACCGAGGGAGGCACCCGATGAGCACCTACACCATCCCGAACGTCATCGCGGCGCACCCGCGCGGCGAACGCATCATGGACGTCTACTCGCAGCTCCTCAGCGAGCGGATCATCTATCTCGGCACGGCGATCGACGCGGGCGTCGCGAACGCGCTCATCGCCCAGCTGATCCACCTGGAGTCGGCGAGCCCGGACAGCGACATCCAGCTCTACATCAACTGCGAGGGCGGGGACCCGGGCGCCGGCATGGCCATCTACGACACGATGCGGTACATCCGGTCCCCCGTCGCGACGACGTGCGTCGGGCAGGCCGTCGCGATCGGGGCGGTGCTCCTGGCCGCAGGGGCCGAGGGACGTCGTTCGGCGCTGCCGCACGCCCGGGTGGTGCTCCACCAGCCCGCCGCCCAGGGGCGGGGGGCGATCCCCGACCTGATCCTGCAGGCCGACGAGGTGGTGCGCGTCCGTGCCGACATGGAGTCGGTCCTGGCCCGACACACCGGCCAGAGCGTGGAGACCCTGCGCGCCGACACCAACAGGGACCGCATCTTCACCGCGCGCGCGGCGCAGGAGTACGGCCTGCTGGACCAGGTGATCGAGGAGCGGTGAGCCGCGCGGCTACGCCGCGAGCGCGAAGGCTGCCCGGCAGGTCGGCTGCCGGGCAGCCCCTCGCACGTCGACCAGGCGGTCGGCGACCGCGCTGACCAGGTCGACCAGCGTGATGTCCAGCGCACCCGTCACCGCGGCGATCATCTCGCTCGAGGGCTCCTTGACCCCGCGCTCGATCTCCGACAGGTACTGCGGCGAGATGCCGGCGCGGCGGGCCGTCTGGTCCAGCGTCTCCTCGCGCTGATGACGCACGTCGCGCAGGCGCTCGCCGACCAGGTGCCGCCACAGCGGCTCGCGCGCCGCCGGGCGCGGGGCGTCGCCGTCACGGGGACGTCCGTCGCTCGCCGGGGTGCGGACCGGTGCGGGTGCTGTCTCGGCCATGCGCCCGAGCGTAGGGCGGGGCACCGGCGACGGCGCGCGGTTCTGCTCAGAGCAGCGAGGGCGCGTCCCGGTCGGCGGCCGCGGGGCGCCGGCCGGGCGGGCGTCGGCCCGGGCCGCTGGCCAGGCGGGCCCGAGCCCGTCAGGATGGAGGCATGACCTCCAGGCTCTGGATCACCGGCGACCCCGACACGGACGCGCTGCTGAGCGACGACCCGTTCGCCCTCCTCGTGGGCATGCTGCTCGACCAGCAGTTCCCGATGGAGCACGCCTTCGCCGGACCGGGCAAGATCCGGGAGCGCATGGGCTCGTTCGACGTCCGCGCCATCGCGGAGGCCGATCCCGAGGAGTTCGTGGCGATGGCGACCACTCCCCCGGCGATCCACCGGTACGGCCGGTCCATGGCGGGGCGGGTGCTGGAGCTCGCCCGCACGGTCGTCGACGAGTACGACGGCGACGCGGCGCGCATCTGGACGGCGCCCGGCGCCGACGGCGGTGCGCCGACCGGCCGCGAGGTGCTCCGGCGGCTCAACGCCCTGCCCGGGTACGGCGAGCGCAAGGCCAAGATCTTCCTCGCGCTGCTCGGCAAGCAGCGCGGTGTCCGGCCCGAGGGCTGGCGCGAGGCGGCGGGCGAGTTCGGCGAGGAGGGGTCGCGGCGCTCGATCGCCGACGTGACGAGCGCTGAGGCCCTGCAGGAGGTCCGCGCGTTCAAGAAGGCGCAGAAGGCTGCGGCGAAGAAGGGCTGAGACGTCGAGCGCCACAGTTCCGGTGCGTGGTTCGTGTCAGAGCAGTTCCCGAATCATCTCGGTCGCATCATGCATCTCGTATCGCTCGTCAAGCAGGTCGAGCAGGTCGGGGACGGTTCGCCGCGGGCTGGAGTAGCGTGCGCTGATCTTGGTGAGCGCACGGACGGCGGTTTCTGGCGAAACCGAGACGGTGTCCGCCGCACATCGCGCAGCGCGGACAACCGCAAGGCCGTCGGGTAGCAGCTTCTCGGGCAGGTCCTTGACGTTGTCGCTGACGATCACGCCCGCCCGGCCGACCACGGCCGCCGCTACAAGGTGCTCGTCGTCCGGATCGGGAAGACCGTACGACCCGTCCAACGGCTCCCACCCTTCAACGCACGAATCGTCGAAGGCCCAGCCCATCTGGTCGATCAAGCGTCGTGCGGCAGCCGTCGCCTGCTCTGGTTCCGCGCCACGCCGCACGCGCTTGTCCGCTTCGACGCGCACAAGCTCGTCAAGGATCGCCTGAGACCAGATCGGGCGGTAGAGCCCCTCGGCGGCCATGCTCAGGACGAAGTCCCGTTGGAGGCTCGGCCACAGGACCGACGTGTCGAGCAAGGCGGTGAACACTCGCTCACCCCCGCCGGTCCGTGGCTGCCGCCTTGCGAGCAGCGCGCAGCCGCTCGATCATCTCGGCCGGGTCGTCCTCGTCCTCAGGATCCACTGCCGTCGCCTCGAGCATGGCGTACTGCCGCGCGCGGCGTCGTTCGCGGTAGGCGAGCACGTCTCCGAGAAGCACCCTACGGCGGTTCCCGTTCCGTTCGGCAGCCAGCTCGCCCGACTCGATCATCCGCACCACGGTGGGCCGCGAAACCCCCAGGAGGTCGGCCGCCTGCTGAGTCGTCAGCTGCGGCTCCGTCGGCGCGACCGTGACCGCCTTCCCCGCAGCGAGCGACACCACAACCTTGAGAAGCGCCTGGTACACCGTCGCAGGCAGCTCGATCTGCTCCCCTTCGTCACTCCCGATCAGGACGAACCGCCGCCCCGGTCCAGACCTTCCCTTCGCGGCCTGGGCCTCCAGGAAGCTGAGCACCTCCGCCGCGCCTGGCTCCGAGCTCTCTGGGACGTACGTCTGTGTGGCCAGGTTCGCACTCATCGCTCCTCCTCCGTCGTCCTCAACGAACATATCGTTCGTGCTTTCGTATCGTTCGATCAATGTTCTCACCTCCCCACTACCCGGTTCGCGAACGCCTCCACCGCATTCACCACGGCGGTGAACCGCGGCGACCAGAAGAGGTCGAAGCCGTGCTGCCCACCCGGCAGCTCCGCGTACACCACCGGGGCATGCGACACGGAGCGCAGCCGACCGGCGAACAGCCGGGCGTTCTCGACCGGGACGACCGAGTCGTGGTCGCCGTGCACGACCATCACCGGGGGCGCGTCGGCGCCGACCGTCTCCGTCGGCGACGTCTCCGGACCACGACCGAAGTACCGACCCCAGTACCCGCCCAGCCCGACGACCGCGCTCACCGACGTGTCCACGCCCTCGAACGTCCGCTCGCCCTCCGGTGCGCAGGCTGCCAGCGCCGACATGTGCGCACCGGCCGAGGAGCCGCTCAGGACGATCCGACCCGGGTCGGCGCCCCAGGCCTCGCCGTGCCGCCGGACCCAGGCGACCAACCGCCGGACGTCCTCGACGTGCTCCTCGACCGACGCGGCGGGCCGCAGCCGGTAGTTCGCGCTCAGGCAGACCCAGCCGCGCTCGGCCAGCCGGTGCAGCAGCGGCAGGGACTGTGAGCTCTTGTGCCCGGTGGTGTAGTAGCCGCCGTGGAGGTGGATCAGCACGGGTGCGCCGGTGACACCGGCCCTGCGCCGGTACAGGTCGAACCGGTGTCGCCGGCCCGCAGGGCCGTAGACGAGGTCGGAGACCCGCTCGACGGTGCGAGGACGCACGGCGAACGGCAGGAGGAGCACGCGCCACCACGGGCCGGACGGCACCGGGGTCGGGGCCACGGCACCCCGCAGCACCGCCCCGGCACGGGCCCCGCGCCAGGCCGTCAGGACCAGGCACCCGGCTGCGAGGACCGCCGCGGCGGCCGCGACCGGCGAGCCGAGGTCACCCTGGACCACCGCCAGGGCCGTGCTGGCCCCGAACGCGAGCGCCGCCAGGACGGGCAGCTCGCCGATCGCCAGCGTCGTGAGGAACAGCGCGGCGCCGAGCGGCCTGGGCAGCCGGGGCGGGCGTAGCGCGGGCAGCGCCAGCACCGCGAGGCCGACGAGGTAGCCGACCGGGGTGCTCATCGGCGCGCCAGCCCGGCCAGGAGGATCCCGCCCACGAGCACGTGCATGCCGAGCAGGACCAGCACCGCAGCGGCGGAACCGGCGCCCAGCGGTCCCGCGCAGGACACGGCGAGCACGACGCACGCGATCACCACCCAGGCACGACCACCGCGGGCCGTGACGCGCTCGAGCACCGCGCGCAGGCCCCACCCGGCGAGCCCCGCCACGAGGCATGCGAGGACGACGGGGACGAGGCCGACGGCAGTGGCCCCCACGGTCAGGTCGACCCCGGCGACGGGCACGGCGGCGACCCACAGTGCGACGGCTACGGCCGTGGCGGCGAGAACGACAAGGATGCGGCGCAGGTGTGTGTTCATGCGGCCCAGTCTTGGCGGCGCGTCGGACCCGCACATCGGCCGGACGGACTCGTCGACCCGTGCTCGGGGAGGTGGCGCCTCCTCCTTTGGTAGGTGCTCCTCGGCGGCCGGTCCTGGATAGCCTGCCTCCGTGACAGCCCGCCCGGACGCCGCAGAGGTCGCCATCACCGCCACGGTCGTGTGCGCGATGACGGCGGTGAGCCTCGTGCTGCGGGACCTGCCTGGTCCGCTCGCGGTCGTGGTGGCCGTCGCCGCGGCGTCGGCGGGCATCGCTCAGCTGTGGTGGCCGCTCCCGGGCGGGATCGCCGCCGGGGTGCTGGCCGGCGTCTCCTCGGTGGCGACGCCGGCCTCGACGATCAGCACCCTGCAGATCGCGTGGCGAGAGCGGTTCGGCACGGCCGCCGTGGTGGCCGGCGTGGGTGCGGCCGGGCACCTGGCGCAGTGGTTCGTGGCGTCCTCGCCGCCGATCCCGTTCCGCTGGTGGGCCCTGCTCGTCGGCGCGGTCTACGGCGCCCTGCTGGCCTGGGGTGCGTTCGGCCAGTCCCGCAGGGCGCTGCTCGTCTCCCTGCACCAGCGGGCGGTCCGGGCCGAGGCCGAGCAGGGCAGGCGTGTCGCGGAGGCCCGGGCGTCCGAGCGGCGCGAGCTCGCCCGCGAGATGCACGACGTGCTCGCCCACCGGCTGACCCTGGTCGCCACGCACGCCGGGGCCCTGGAGTACCGGCCGGACGCCCCGCCGGAGCGCCTTGCGCAGGCCGCCGGCGTGGTCCGGGAGGGGGTCCATCAGGCACTCGACGAGCTCCGCCAGGTGATCGGCCTGCTCCGGGAGGACGGGCCGGCGGACACGGCGCCACCCGGCCTGGAGGACGTGCCCGCGCTGCTCGACGACGCCCGCCGCGCGGACCAGCGCGTGACGGTCCGCGAGGACCTGTCGGACTCACCCCCGCCCGTCGCGGTGGGCCGGGCCGCCTACCGGGTGGTGCAGGAAGGCCTGACGAACGCGCGCAGGCACGCCCCCGGCGCGGCGGTCGAGCTCTCGCTGCGCGGCACACCCGGCGAGGGCCTCGAGATCGCGGTCACCAACGACCTGGCGGAGACGGCCTCGAGGACACCGCCGCCCGGCGGGGGCCTGGGGCTCGTCGGCCTGACCGAGCGCGTGCGCCTCGTCGGTGGGCGCCTCGACCACGGCGCCGCCGCGGGCCGGTTCGGCCTGCGCGCGTGGCTACCATGGCCGCCATGACCCGCGTCCTGGTCGTCGACGACGACGCCCTCGTGCGCGCGGGCCTCACGATGATGCTCGACGGCTCCGCCGGCATCACGGTCGTCGCCGAGGCGGCCGACGGCGGCGAGGCGGTGAGCGCTGCCGACGCGCACCGTCCGGACGTCGTGCTCATGGATCTGCGGATGCCCCGCGTCGACGGCATCACCGCGACCCGCCGCCTCGTCGGCCGGCCCGGATCGCCGAGGGTCGTCGTGCTGACCACGTTCGACACCGACGAGAACATCGTCGAGGCTCTGCGCGCGGGCGCCAGCGGCTTCCTGCTCAAGGACACGCCGCCGGCCGCGATCGCCGACGCCGTGACGCGGGCGGCGGCCGGCGAGCCGATCCTGTCTCCCGCGGTGCTCCGGACGCTCATGGACCGCACGCTGCGTCAGACGGACACCTGGGCCACGGCCCGCGCGAGCCTCGCGGCGCTGACCCCGCGCGAGCACGACGTCACGCTCGCCGTGGCCTCCGGACGCTCCAACGCCGACATCGCCGCCGATCTCACGATGAGCGTCACGACGGTGAAGTCGCACGTGTCGAACATCCTGGCCAAGCTCGGCCTCGAGAACCGCACCCAGCTCGCGATCCTGGCGCACGACGCGGGTCTCGTCTGAGCGAGGGCCGGCGGTCAGCGCCGGCGGTACACCGTGGCCAGCACCGACACGGTCACCTCGTCCGGCAGGTCGTCCGCGGACAGCTCCGCCGCGCTGACGTGGCGCGCGCTCGGCGTCATGAGCACGAGGTCCGTCGCCTCCTGCCGCGTGAGCGGCGTCGTGTACCGGACCTCCCGCGTGGGGCCCGCCACGAGATACGGGTCGAGCGCCGCGTGCAGCCGCCGTTCCTTGTCCGGGTCGACGGCCACCATACGGGCGACCTGGCGGCGCAGCTCGGCGAGGTGGCCGCCGAACGGCCGCACGACCACGAGCGCGCCGCCCGGGCGCAGCACCCGGTGGAACTCGGCGGGGTTGCGCGGCGCGAAGACGTCGAGCAGCACGTCGGCACCCTCGGAGACGACCGGGAACGGACGGAAGACGTCCCACGTCGCGGCCGCGGCGCGCGGGTGTGCCTTCGCCGCGACGCGCAGCGCGTGCGCCGACGTGTCCAGGCCGAGGCCGACCACCTCAGCGGCCGCGTCCGCCGCGAGCGCGTCCAGCACCCCGGCGAGGTAGTAGCCCGTACCGCACCCGACGTCCACGACGACGCGGTCCCGCCCGTCGTGCCGAGCGGTGCCGCCGACAGCCTCGACCGCGAGCTCGGCCACCGCGTCGCGGACCGGCGCATATCGGCCCGAGGCCAGGAAGTCGCGCCGTGCTCGCGCCATCGGGCCGTCGTCGCCGCTCGTGGCACGCGCACCGGTGAGCAGCCCGGCGTAGCCGTGCCGCGCGACGTCGAAGCTGTGCCGCTCCGGGCAGCGCAGGGCCCTGTCGGCCGCGGACAGCGGCGCGGCGCAGGCCGGGCAGCGCAGCAGCGGCAGGACGAGGTCGAGGGCGGCGGGCAACGAGGTGGGCACGAGGAGGTCTCCTGACGCGAGGACGGTGTGGAGGGTCAGACCCGGTCGTCGGGCACCGGGTTGGCCGCCCGCCCCTCGGTCGACAGGAGCAGCACGACGGCGTCGCGCGGCAGGCCGATGGCGCGGCGCCACCCGGCCTGCCCCAGCACGAGCCGGGCGGCCGCCAGGGTCGCGGCCCCGCACGGACCCGCGTCGACGCCGAGCCGCGCCAGGTCCTCGACCGCGGCCGCCGCCTGGTCGTCGGACACCGTGACGGCGCCGGCGAGGCCGTCCCGCAGCACCGGCCAGGCGAGCGTCGAGACGGTCCCGCAGGTCAGACCGGTCATGATCGTCTCGCCCGGGGTCACGCCCACGGGTTCGCCGGCGCGCAGGGAGGCCACCAGCGGCGCGGCCCGGTCGGGCTCGACGGCGAGCAGCGCGGGGGCGTCCCGTCCCGCGCCGCGGTAGTGCGTGACCACGGCCTGGGCGAACGAGCCGACGCCGACCGGCACGACCACGAGGTCCGGCGCGGCGACGCCGAGAGCGGCGAGCTGGTCGTCGGCCTCGGCGCAGAGCGTCCCGTACCCTTCGACGACCCACCGCGGGATCTCGGTGTACCCGGGCCAGGCCGTGTCCTGGACCAGCACCGCCGCGGGGTCGGCGGCGGCGTCCTGCGCCGCGCGGGCCACCGCGGTGTCGTAGTCCCCGTCGACGTCGACCGTGGCCGCACCCTCCCCCGCGACGGCGGCCACCGCCTGCGCCGTGACGCCCCGGGGCAGATACACCGTCGCCGCGGCGCCGACCAGCCCCGCCACGTGCGCGACGGCGCGGCCGTGGTTGCCGTCCGTCGCGGCGTAGAGGCGCACGTCGTGCCCGCGGACGGCGGCGCGGACCGCGTCGAGGGTGAGGTCCGCCGCGCCGAACCGGCGCGCGAGGGCGCGGGCGGCCGCGTAGGACGCCCCGAGCACCTTGAACGACGGCAGCCCGAGGCGCCCGGCCTCCTCCTTGACGAGGACGCGCCCGACGCCGAGCTCGTCCGCCAGCTCCGCCACGTCGCGCAGGGGGGTCGGGGCGTATCCGGGCAGGGTGCGGTGGAAGTCGAGGGCGGGCACGGGGTCGATTGTCCCCGACCCGGACGGGCGGGGCCGAACGCTCAGCGCAGCCCGACGGCCGCCAGCACCGTCGCGACGACGCCCGCGACGGTCCGCACGTGGTTCCACCGCGCCCACGGCTGCCATGTGGCGCGCCACACGGGTGCCTTCTCCGGGGCGGCGAGCAGCTTGGTGTTCAGCGGCACGTTGCCCGCCATGGTCACGACGAACGTGCCCACGAGATAGACGGCCGCCGCCGCCAGCACCCACGCGCCGCCCGCCCGGCCCGAGACGAGGCCCCAGATGCCGGTCACCGCGGGCACGAGCAGCGCACCGAAGAACACGACCATGAACGGGGGCCGTACCGCGCTCTCGTTGATGCCGTTCATCGCGGTGCCCGCCGCGTCGTCGGCGACCCGGGCGAGGCCAGGGACCACGAACGAGGAGAAGCCGTAGAACACGCCGGCCGAGAGCCCCAGCAGCACCACGGAGGCGACGGCGAGGACGGTCCAGAGCATCAGGGCCTCCGGGGTGAAAGAAGCAGGTCGGGCGAACGTCTGCCACTCTCGCAGACCGGACCTGCATGTTCCAGGCAGAACGCCCGCACCGCGGGTAACAGATCGGGCACACCGGACTCGTTCGTCACCCGGAGTGTCGGTGTGCCGTGGAACACTTCGGGGCATGCTCGAACTTGCCACCGGAACCGGACTCGCCCTGTCGGCGGGCCTCAACGCCTGGATCCCGCTCATCTTCCTCGGGGTGCTCTCCCGCTTCACCGACCTGGTGGAGCTGCCCGCGACGTGGGCGTGGCTGGAGAACGGCTGGGTCCTGGTCATCCTGTCGGTCCTGCTGGTGCTCGAGTTCGCCGCCGACAAGGTCCCGGTGCTCGACTCGATCAACGACGTCGTGCAGACGGTCATCCGCCCCACGGCAGGCGGCATCGCGTTCGGCGCCGGCTCGATGTCGGAGACCACGACGGTCACCGACCCCGGCGCGTTCGTCCAGTCCGGGCAGTGGATCCCGATCGTCGCGGGCATCGTGCTCGCGCTCGGCACGCACGCCGCCAAGGCCGGCGGACGCGTGGTGGCCAACACCGTCTCGGGCGGCACCGCCGCGCCGGCGGTGAGCGCCGCGGAGGACGTGACGAGCATCGGCCTGGGCTTCCTGTCCGTGCTGGCCCCGCTCGCGATCATCCCCGTCATCATCCTGTTCGTGATCGGGGTGATCCTGCTCGTCAGGAGTCTGGTCAAGCATCGACGCGCCCGAGCTGCGGGGCACGGAGGCGACGATGGTTACTACGTCTGAGGTCCGGGCCCTCCAGCGCGCCCGCCTCACCTCCGTCGGGCTCGGCGACCTCGCGGACGACGGGGGCGTGCCCGGGGTGGTGGCGCGCCTGGGAGCCGTCCAGTCCCAGGAGCTCCACTCGTCCGCGTGGGGCGTCGCGCAGCGACTGCCCGGACCGGCGACGCACGCGCAGGTGCAGGCGGCGCTCGCCGACGGCTCGATCCTGCGCACCCACGTGCTGCGGCCCACGTGGCACTACGTGGTCCCCGAGGATCTGGCCCCCTTCATGGCCGCGACGGCACCGCGGATCCGCCAGGCCATGCGGTCGGAGGAGAAGGCGCGCGCGTTCGACCACGGCCTCCTGGACCGCCGGCACGAGGTGATCGTCCAGGCGCTCGCCGACGGCCCGCTCACCCGCAAGGAGCTCGGCGTGGTGCTCGCCGAGGCGGAGGGCGCGCCGGTCGCCGCCTGGGAGCTGGGCCAGGTGATGGCCCACGCGGAGCTCGGGCTGCTCGTGGCGAGCGGCCCGATGCGCGGCAAGCAGGCCACCTACCGGCTGCTGCCGGACCTGCCGAGCTGGGACGAGGACGAGGCTCGCGTGCACCTCGCCCGCGCCTACGTGCGCGGCCACGGCCCGTGCCGCGCCGAGGACGTCGCGTGGTGGGGCACGCTGACCAGGACCGCCGCCCGCGCGGCGGTGGCCGACGCCGGGCTCACCCGGCACGAGGTGGACGGCATGACCCTGTGGACCGACGGCGGCCTGCCCGATCCGGCGCCCCCGGGCACCGTACGCCTGCTGTCGGTCTACGACGAGCTCTTCTGCCACGACTTCGCGGGCTGGCCGCCCCTGACGGTCGGGCCGGCCGGCGGACCAGCGGACGACCCGGGCGGCGGCAAGCCGAGTCGCTGGCTGTTCACGGGCCTGGTGACCGTCGACGGGCTGATCGCGGGAGGCTGGTCGCGCACCCTGCGATCAGCCACGGTGGAGATCACCGTCGAGCTGCGCGACGAGCCGAGCCGTGCGGTGTGGTCGGCCCTCGAGGAGGAGGCGGCCCGCTACGGACGGTTCGTGGGGCGCGAACCGACCGTCGTCCGAGGCCGGCTCGGCAAGGCCACGATCGGCTGACCGGCACGACACCCCGACCGGGTGGCATCCGGTACCGACCGTTCGGCAGACTCCAGGTATGACTCGCATCGCCGTCGAAGGCCAGGCCACGCGCACGCACCCTGCGGAGCGGGGCACCGTCCACCTGCACGTCACGTTCTCGGGCACCCTCCGCAACGACGTGGTGGACCAGGTGGCGCGCACGCACACGATCCTCGTCGACCAGGCCAAGGCGCACGTCGAGGCGGGCGTGGCGGAGCGCTGGGAGTCGGCATCGGTCCACTCCTACGTGTACGACGACCGGGTCCGCAGCTCGCAGTCCGGCGGCAAGCAGCGCGTCCGACGGTTCCGCGCGTCGGCCCGGCTGACGGTCACGTTCAGCGACTTCGAGGCGCTCTCGACATGGCTCGCGGAGATCATGGACGTCGACGGCGTCGAGATCGACCGCCTCACGTGGACCCTCACG
>Ga0079224_100010080_pt1 | contig 12936 bp, 10 predicted proteins | sample Stecom2015_FD_80414 | JGI IMG/M metagenome (GOLD analysis project Ga0079224, IMG submission 80414) | Agricultural soil microbial communities from Utah to study Nitrogen management - Steer compost 2015 | ecosystem: Environmental > Terrestrial > Soil > Agricultural land | place: USA: Utah... | reverse complement strand
GCCGAGGAGGTGCTGATGTCGAGGTTGATGACGTCGGCCGACAGCCGCTTGGCAGCCAGTTCGAATGTGGTGCGGGTGCGGGTGCTGGCCTCGAAGAACAGGTTCATGACGGTGCGGCCGCGCAGCAGCGGCACCTTCTTCACCGACTTGCCGATGACGCTGGAGAAGGACTCGGCGGTATCGAGAATCTGCGTGAGCAGGGCCGGCGGCAGTCCCTCGACGGTGAGGAAGTGCCGGAGCCGGCCGTCTTGGTCCAGTTGTAGGTTCATGCCTGTGCGCGTATGACCATGCTGAGAGGATCGGGGCCCTGCAGCTTGAGCTGCTGTCCGGGCGGCAGTTCCAGTCTTTGCCCTGTGACATCGGCGGCAATCGGCAGCTCCCGGCCGCCGCGGTCGACCAGCACCGCCAGCAGCACGCTGGCCGGCCGGCCATAGTCGAAGATCTCGTTGAGTGCGGCGCGCACGGTACGGCCGGTGTAGAGCACGTCGTCGACCAGGATCACGTGCCGGTCATCGACGTCGAACGGCAGCCGCGAGGGCCGTACCTGGGGCTGCATGCCGATGCGGCTGAAGTCGTCGCGATGGAAGGCGATGTCCAGCGTGCCCAGCGGCTCCGGGAGGCCGAGCCGCTCGTGCAGCCGCTGCGCGACCCACACGCCGCCAGTGTGGATGCCGATCATCAGCGGCCGCTCCAGCCGCTTCGCCTCGAGCTCGCTTGCTATGCGGTCGAGCAGTACCTCTACCGGTTCCAGTTCAGTCATCGCCTTGCTCCGCCAGCCAGGTTTCCAGAATCAGCGCCGCCGCCAGCCGATCGACATGGTCTTTGTCGCGCTCCAGCCGGCGGCCGCCGCGACCGCGGGCGCTCAGCTCCCGCTCGGCGGCGTGGGACGACAGGTGCTCGTCGATGGTGTGTACCGGCAGCCCGAAACGGCCGTGCAGCCGGCGGGCGAACCTTTCGGCCGGCGCGGTCACCGTGGAGGCCGTACCGTCGCGGTGCCGGGGCAGGCCCACGATCAGCGCGGCGGGCTGCCACTCTTCGAGCAGAGCTGAAACCTGATCCCAGTCCGGCTGCCCGTCCCGCGCCGGCAGCGTCGTCAGCGGCCGAGCGGTGCCGGTCAGCGGCTGGCCGACGGCGACGCCGATGCGCCGCAGCCCGAAATCGAAGCCCAGATAGACGCTCCCGCCGGTGGCCATCGGTCAGGCACGGCCCGCGGTGGGTGCCAGCAGGGCGAGGTCCACGCCCAGCAGCGCGGCCGCGGCGCGCCAGCGGTCCGCGCTCGACTCGCCGAAGATCACATCGGCGCTGGCCGGCCCGCTCAGCCAGGCATTTTCGGCCATTTCGGCCTCCAGCTGACCCGGCCCCCAGCCGGCGTAACCGAGCGCTATCAGGTAATCCTGCGGCCCTTCGGCGCGGGCAATGGCGGCCAGGATGTCCTTGGAGGTGGTCAGGGCGATGTCGTCGGCGATCTTGAGCGAGGACTCCCAGCGCCCCAGCGGCCGGTGCAGCACGAAGCCGCGATCCCGCTGCACCGGTCCGCCGAGGAAGACCGGCCGGCGCGCGACCTCCTCGGGAGGGCTCGGCAGCTTGAGATGGGCGAGCAGTTCGCCGAGGCGGATGTCGGTCGGGCGGTTGATGACGATACCCAGCGCACCTTCGGCGGTGTGCTCGCAGAGGTAGGTCACGGTGCGGGAAAAGTTGGGATCCGCCAGCGAGGGCATGGCGATGAGGAAATGGTTGGTCAGGTCAGGCGCATCCATGCGCATAGTATCGGGCAGTGGCGCAGCCGGCCACAAGCCGCGAGCCCGATCGCCGGACCCGGCTGCCGCGTGGCCGTGTCGTAGCGGCGCGAAGCCGGCGTCCGGCGCTCAGTTCCCCGCGGTGACGCCCTGGCTGTGGACGAACTCCAGGGTGCGGACGACCACCAGCAGGTCGCTGCCGGCGAGGACTTCGGCTGGCACCGGCAAGAAGGGAGCGGCGATGTGGATGATGCGCAGGGCGGCCTGGTCGAGGACCGGCTGGCGCGAAGAGTCGAGGATGCGGGCGCCGACCAGGCTGCCGTCGGGGCGCAGGGTGACTTCCAGCGTCAGCGAGCCGGACAGGCCCCGGCGGCGCGCCTCTTCCGGGTAGTTGAGGTTGCCGACCTGTTCGACCTTCTCCGCCCAGCGCCGCAGGTAGTCGGCGGCCGCGTGCGCCTTGGTCCGGGCGTTGATGTAGCGCTTGCTCGGGTAGCGGGCGTCGACGCTGTCGCGCTGATGCTGGAACGCCACCGCCTGCGCCGTCTGCTGGCTGTCGGTGAGCAGTTCGGTCGCGGTGGGCTGTTGCGTGTCCGGCGCCGATTCCGGCTGCGTGGCCGCTGACTGCTGCTGGCCGCGGGCGGTGACCACATCCTGGCTGCGCTCCGATGGCGCGGAGGTGGTCGGCGCCGTCTGGGTAGGCGCGAGGCCGGCGTCGGCGCTGATGGAGGCGGTGGCGGCATCGCGCGGCCGGCGCCTGTCCTCGCTTTCGCCGCCGCCGTCCTGGTCGGCCTGGGCCAGGTAGTCATAGTCCTTGGGCGTTTCGGCGATCGGCCGAGTCGCCAGGGTGACCTCGATCAAGGGCGGGGTTTTGCTTCCCTTGGGCTCGGGACTGGTAAAGCCGATGCCCAGGATCACCAGCGCATGCACGACCGCCGCCAGGAAAAACGTGGCGGACAGACGGTCGTAGGAAGAGATGGTCGGGCCGGTCATCGCCTAAAGCTTACGCTGAATGCGGGGCGGGCGGCAGCGCCGGGGTTTGGGCATGATGCCGCTCTGTGAACGTGTCCACGCAAAACGCCGCGGTCAGCGCAGCTTCCGCTCGATGGCATCGAAGAAACGGGCGCTGATATTGATGCCGTAGATCCTGTCCAGCTCCCGCACGCAGGTCGGGCTGGTGACGTTTACCTCTGTCAGGTAATCGCCGATCACGTCCAGCCCGACGAACACCAGCCCGCGCTCGACCAGGGTGGGTGCCACCTGCTCGACGATCCAGCGGTCGCGGGCGCTCAGCTCCACGCCCTCGCCGCGGCCGCCGGCCGCCAGGTTGCCGCGGGTCTCGCCCTGCGCCGGAATGCGCGCCAGCGCGTAGGGTACCGGCTCGCCGTCGATCACCAGGATGCGCTTGTCGCCGGCGGCGATCTCGGGCAGGTAGCGCTGCACCATGGCGTAGCGGCGGCCGAGTTCGGTGACGGTCTCGATGATGACGTTCAGGTTCGGGTTGCCCTGCTCGACCACGAAGATCCCGGCGCCGCCCATGCCGTGCAGCGGCTTGATCACCGCCTTGCCATGTTCCTGCACGAAGGCCTTGATGTGGGCCGGGTCGCGAGTCACCACGGTCGGCGCGCAGCACTGCGGGAAGTGCTGGGCGAACAGCTTCTCGTTGGCGTCGCGCAGGCCCTGGGGATCGTTGAGCACCAGGCAGCCGGCAGCCTGAGCCAGCGACAGGATGTGGGTGGCATACAGGTATTCGGAGTCGAACGGCGGGTCCTTGCGCATCAGCACCACGTCCAGTTCGTCCAGCGGCAGGGTCCGGCTGGAGCCGAATTCATGCCAGCGCTCGTTGTCGTCGAACACCGCCAGGCTCCGGGTGCGCGCGTAGGCACGGCCGGCGCGCAGCTCCAGGTCGCCCAGCTCCATGTAGTGGATCTCCCAGCCGCGCCGTTGCGCTTCCAGCAGCATGGCCAGCGTGGTGTCCTTGTAAGGCGTGATGGTGGCGATGGGGTCCATGATGACGCCGATTCGGGTAGACATAGGCATTCCTTCGGGTCAGTCGGCCGAGAGCTCCTGGATTTCACGCCCGGCGGCGAGCGCTGCCAGCCGGCCGATCACGCTGTAGGCATAACGGCGTGCCTCGGGCAGGGCAGGCTCCGGTCCGGCCGGGGAGTCGGCCAAGGATACCGCAGTGAAGGCCATTCCGGGCGCATTCAGATTGTCCTCGTTGCCCTTGCGGCCGTGCAGCCGGTAGAAGCCGCCGACCACGGCGTTGCCGATCAGGTAGACGACAGGCTCGGCAACGGCTTGCGTCGGGCCGGCGCGCTCCACGGTCGGCACGCCTTCCTGGACGATCACCTGGGTGACCGGCATGCCGTCCTTGGCGATCGCCATCTTGTTGCGCTGCCGGCGGTTGAGCCCGCCGACCTGATCGGCGGAACGCACCATCATGACGCTCATGCCATAGGTCCCGGCGTCGGCCTTGATGGCCACGAAAGGCGCGCGATCGATGCCGTGCTCGGCATATTTGCCGGCGATGTCCCGCAGCAGTTCGTCCACCGTGTCGGCCAGCCGGTCCATGCCCTGGCGGTGGCGGAAATCAAGGCCGTCGCAGCGGCGAAACAGCGGGTCGATCAGCCACGGGTCGATGTGGAGCATTTGGCAGAATTCCGCAGCCAGCGTGCGATAGTGTGCGAAATGCCCGGATTTGCGCCGGCGCATCCAGCCGATGCCGGGTGGTGGGACGATGGGCTGGGCGATATCGGCCAGGATCGCCGGCAGGCCGGCTGACAGGTCATTGTTCAGCAGCACGACATCGGGGATGAAGCCGTCCACGCCGATGCGATCGCCCCAGCGCCGCAGCTGCATCGTGGCCGAGACCGCTTCCCCGGTCTGCGGCGGCAGGCCGGTGCGCACCTCGAAGCCGGCCGCGCGGAGCAGGGCGCAGAGCGTATCGACATTGGCCAGATAGTGGCGGTTGCGGGTATGCCGCTCGGGTACCAGCAGTATCCGCCGGCTGCCCGGCGCCACCCGGGGCAGAGCCGCCCGGAGGGCCGGCAGGCTGGCAGCGCGGGCCGACGGGCTCAGGTTGTTGAAGCCGGCCGGGAACAGGTTGGTGTCCACCGGCGTGAGCTTGTAGCCGGCGTTGCGCAGGTCCAGCGAGCAGTAAAACGGCGGCGGCGTTTGCCGCCAGCGCGTAGCGAACCAGGGCTCGATGGCCTCGCGATGGTCGTGCAGGCACTGCTCAAGCATGGTCGCGGTGCCGCGGCCGGTAGCGGCGGCGGGACTGGTGGAATGTTCAACGCGCATCGTCATTCGATGCGGCGGGCGCTGTCGCATTGCAAGAGCTGGCGTGGTCGCAGCGGCGGCGGGGTTCAGGGCAGGATATGATGGCGCCTGCGGGGCAATCGCGAAGATGGCCGGCTTCCAGCCTGCGGTCATCGCATTGCTATCATGATGCCGCGTCTCGACGGCTGTCAGACCTGCGCACCGAGCACGCGCAGTCACTCGTTCAAGGATATCCCGGCGATCAAGCTGCCCAGCACGGATGGGCTGTCCGGCCGCGCCCGCGGGCGCGTGGCCGGCTGCGGCGGGTGTCTGACCAAGCCGGTTACCGAGGCCGAGCTGCTGGCCAAGATCGAGACGGCCCTCAAGAGCTGACGATGGATAACACCGAGCATTCGAATTCAGCGCCCTTTGCCATCCTGGCCGCGCTTGAGCGCCAGAGCCATCAGCGCGGCGCCGCGCTGCCGGTCGAGGAAGAGGGGCAGCCGCGGTGGCGGGGCATCGGGTTCCGCCTGGACGGCCAGCGGTTCGTGGCCGCGCTCGAAGAGGTGGCGGAAGTCCTGGTCTGTCCGCGCCTGTCGCCGGTTCCGCGTACCAAGGCCTGGGTGCGCGGGATCGCCAATCTGCGCGGCAGCCTGCTGCCGGTAATGGATCTGGGCGGATTTTTGGGGCATGCGCCGACGCAGCTTACCCGCCACAGCCGGATCCTGGTCATCCACCAGGCCGGTGTCCATGCCGGTCTCCTGGTGGATGAAGTCCTCGGCATGCGGCATTTCCTCGACGAAGAGCGGGCTGCGGTCCCCGCCGATCTGGATGAGGTCCTGCAGCCTTTCGTGACCGACGCGTTTGCTGACGCTGGCGGGACGTGGCTGCGATTCAGCATGCCGGCGCTGGCAACCCATCCGCAGTTTCTGCAGGTCGGCAGCTAGCGTGGTCGGCGCCGCTGATGCAGTCGCACGTCACCGCAGTCCCGGCAACAGGAGCAGCGCCGCCGCCGGCGGTAACCAAGGCAGACCGATCAAGGAATTCCAGGCTATGAAGGTGTCAAAGGTGTCCCAGCCGGCGCGGGGAATGCGGCGCGCCGCCCGCCTGTTCGGCGTGCTGGCCGTGATCGGCGTGGCGCTGATGGTGATCAGCTTTGCCTATCTGGCCTACTACGGGCGCTTCGAGCACGAGTACAGCAGCCGGGCCGAAGCAGTCCGGGTGCTGTCGCAGACCATCGCGAAAACCGCGGCGGAGACCGTCGACGGTAATCTGGACGCGTTCTTCATGCTGGCGGATGCGCGCGCCCAGCTCGAAGACCAGATCAAGGCGCTGACCGAGACCGGCCCGCAGGGCGGCGGTCTGCTGCCGACGGCGGCGTTGACGGAGGAGGCCGAGCGCGCGCTGAGCATGGTCCTGATCAGCTGGGCGCAGGTCCGGGACGATGTCGACGCCATCCTCGAACGGCGACAGCAGGTGATTGCCGTTCACGAACTGGGCCAGCGCTTCCACGCCAGCCTGTCCGAGCTGCAGAAGATGGCGGAAGGCCTGTCCGACCGGCTGCTGGCCGCGGACGCAGAGCGGACTCAGGTCGCGCAGGCCGGGCGGCTGCTGCTTGCTGCGGAGCGCATCGGCCGGTACCTGGAAGAGGCGTTGCGCGGCGTCGACGCCATCGCCGCCGGCGAGCGGCTAGGCGCCAGCGCCGAAGCACTGTCCCGCGGCCTCAAGGCCCTGCTGGATGGCGATTCCGCGCTCGGCATCAGCGCCGTCGGCGATGCTCAGGCGCGCCAGCAGCTTGCCGCGATCCAGGAAGCGTTCGCGCCGGTACAGGCGGAGATCGACGAGGTCCTGGTGCTCGCACCGGAACTGTTTCGGGTCCGAGACGCCGCGGACGGCATCTTTGCCAACACCACCGTTCTGCTCACCACCGCCGGTCATTTCCTGAACCGTTACCAGGCCCTCGAGCGGCAGCGGCCGTTCCGCTGGTGGCACGGTTTCGCCTTCGGCGGCGCGGCCATCCTGCTGCTGTTGCTGCGCAGCGCCGCTACCCGTGCCGTGAACCGTGCCGAGCTCGATGACAGGGAGCGTGAGACGGCACGCGCTGCCGAGCTGTCGCGCCGCAGCCAGGAAGCCATGCTCGGCCTGCTGAACGCGATCGAAGGCCTGAAGGACGACGATCTCACCGTTCAGGCGACCCTCGGCGAGGAGGCCGCCGGCGACATCGCCGATGCCTTCAATGACGCCATCGAGGCGCTGCGTACTCTGGTCACTACGGTCAACCAGACGTCAGCGCAGGTGTCTTCGGCGGCGTCGCAGGCGCAGGCTGCCGTCATGCACCTGGCCGAGGCTTCGGAACGACAGGCGCACCAGGTGACGACGGTGTCGGCCGCCGTGGACCAGATGGCGGCCTCGATCGACCAGGTGGTCGGCAGCGCCCAGGAGTCGGCGCGGGTTGCGCGGCAGTCGGTGGATCTGGCGACCCGCTGCGCCGACAGCGTGCGCCGAGCCGTCGAGGGCATGGAGCTGATCCGCCGGCACATCCGGGAGACCGCGCAGCGGATCAAGCGCCTGGACGAGTCCTCCCAGGAAATCGGCAATATCGCCGAGCTGATCAACGAAATCACCGAGCAGACCAATATCCTGGCGCTCAATGCCTCCATTCAGGCCGCCACGGCCGGCGAGGCCGGCCGCGGCTTCGTGCTGGTGGCCGACGAAGTGCAGCGGCTGGCCGAGCGTTCCGGTCACGCCACCAGGCAGATCGAGGCGCTGGTGGCGACCATCCAGGCCGATACCGGCGAGGCACTGGCTGCCATGGAACGCAGCACTGCGGGCGTAGCTTCGGGTGCCAGGCTGGCGGCCGCCGCGGGAGAGGCGCTGAGCGAGATCGAGACAGCCGCCAGGCAGCAGGCCGACCTGATCCGGAACATCTCGGTGGCGGCACAGCAACAGGCCGGTGCGGTAGCGGGCATTGCTGACACCATGGCCATGATCCAGGAGTCTGCGGCGCAGGCATCCGCCGACACTAGCGAAACCGCAGCCAGCATCGGCAGCCTGGCCGCACTGGCGAACGAACTGCAGGACTCGGTGGCGGGCTTCAGGCTGTCGGGATAGGGGAAGCGTTGGCGTTCGATGACCACCACGACCGGAACGAGGGTCTGCGCCTGACAGGCGCGCGGCGCTCTGAAGCCAGTGCATAACCCTTCAAGGTACCGATATCCCTGATGAATAAATCGACCGTAATCAGTCACGGCTCTCTCGGCCTGGCCAGGCAGGAGCTCGACGAAACCCTGCGCCTGGCGGGCGAGGCCCTGGAAGCCTACAGCCGGGATCCGGGCGATCCGGTACAGCTGCAGCTCTGTGGCGACCGGCTGCAGCAGGCGAGTGACATTCTGGAGAGGCTGGACCTGGCCGGCGGCGCCATGCTTGCCGAGGAGCTGGGCCAGGTAGTGGCAGCGCTGCAGGAACGGCGCGTGCCGCAGGCCGGCGAGGTGGTGCAGACCCTGCTGCAGGCGATTCCGCAGCTGGGCGAGTATCTCGAGCGAGTCCTGCACGGTGGGCAGGACATGCCCATCGCCCTGCTGCCACTGCTCAACGATCTGCGCGCCGGCCGCGGCGCCCCGCTGTTGACCGACCACGGGCTGTTCTCTCCGGACCTGGAGGCCGGCGCGTCACGTCCCGACCGGCCGCCGCCGAATGGCGAGAGGCTGGAGGACGTCGCTCGCCGGCTGCGCGGGCGCTACCAGCTGGCGCTATTGGGCGTGCTGCGCGGCCAGGATGTGGCGGAGAGCCTGGCGCAGATGCTGGAGGTGCTGACCCAGCTGGACGCCGCCGATGCCGGCCAGAGCGGCAATCGCTGGTGGATCGCTGCGGGACTGGTCGAAGGGCTGCAGGCGGATGCCGTCGAGGGCGTAGGCGCGATCAAGGCGCTGCTGGGGCAGATCGATCGACAGCTGCGCCGGGTCATTGCGGGCGGACCGGCAGCGCTGGCCGACCAGGCGTCGCGTGAACTGACCAGGAACCTGCTCTACTACGTCGCCCGCGCCGAAGCGCGCGGTGAGCGGGTAACAGCCATCCAGGCGCATTACCGGCTCAAGGAGCTGCTGGTCGAGCAGCAGCTCGGGGTCGGCATCCGGGATTTGGCAGGGCCAGCTGCTGCCATCCGGCAGCGCGTTGCCCGCGTCCTCATGAAGGATCTGGCCACGGTCCGGGACGGCGTCGACCGGCTTGCCGCCAGCGGCGTTGCCGAGCAGGACCGGCTGCTGCCACTGCAGGACAGGCTGAACCGCATCGGCGACACGCTGGGCGTGCTCGGTCTCGGCGTCCCGCGCCGGCTCATCAGGGATCTGGCAGCCAGGATCCGGGCGCTGACAGCCGGCGGGGCAGTTGCCGACCAGGTCGAGCCGAACAGGATTTCCGAAGCGCTGGCTGACGTCGAAGCGGCGATCGAGGCGCTGGCCGCCGGCGCCGCGGTGGCGGAGCTGCTGCCGCAGCTCCCCGAGAGCGGTTCCCGAGAGGTCCTGCTCGAGGCGATTGACGGCCTTGACCGGGTCAAGACAGCGATCCTCGGGTTCGCCGAGACCGGCAGCACCGACGGGCTCGCCGACATCCAGCCCCGGCTTGCCGGGCTTGCCGAGGCCCTGAACGGGCTCGACATGGCGCATGTGGCCGACCTGCTGGCCGCGACCGGCGCCTATGCCGCCGCCCGGCTGATTCCGGGCGGCCAGCGGCCGGCTGCCGCCGAGCTGGACGGGCTCGTCGATGCGCTCGCCGCCATCGAGTATTACCTGGAAGCGGCGCGCGACGGCCGCCCGCGCCCGGAGTCCGTGCTCGAGCTGGCGGTCGCGGCCCTGACCGGGCTGGGCTTCCTGCCCGGTGCCGGGGCAAGGCTGCCCGGGGAGCAGGGCGCCGTCAGCGAGCCGACCGCCGGGGCTGCGGCGACGGTATCGGCCGAGCACCGCCCGCATATCGACTATGACGCCCCGGTGATGAGCGACGCCGCCGATGGGGACATCCTCGAGATCTTCATCGAAGAAACCGGCGAAATACTGGAGGGGCTGCGCGCCGAATTTCCGCGCTGGCACAGCGAGCCCGACAACGACGCGGCGCTGGCCACGCTGCGGCGCATGTTCCACACGCTCAAGGGCAGCAGCCGCCTGGCCGGGGCGCTGCTGCTGGGCGAGCTGGCCTGGTCGGTCGAACATCTGCTCAACCGGGTTCTGGACAAGGCGGTTGCTGCAGGCCCGGCGGTGTTCGAGGTGGTCGAGCAGGCCATCCAGGTCCTCCCGGGCCTGATCGGCCAGATCCAGGGCGACCCGGCGCCCGAGGCCGACGTGCCGGCGATCATGCGACGTGCCGCCGCGCTGGCCGAACCGGAGGTGGCGGCAGCGACGGTCGCGGAAGAGACCGCGACCACCGAGCCGGAACACGCCCTGTCGGCAGCCGGGCACGGCGAATCGGAACCGCTGCCCCAGCCCGAGGACCAGGCGTATCCGCCGATTGCGGAGCTGGCGCCTCCCGAAGATTCTGGCGAGCAGCTGCCGGAGCCGGAACAGGAGTCGGAACAGGAGTCGCGGTCGGCCGATGCCGATCTGGTCGAGCTGTTCCTGGAGGAAGCGGCCGTTCTGCTCGACGCTCTGGAAGCCGGTATCGCCAGCTGGCAGGCCGAGCCCGGCAGCTCCGAGCTCCGTGCCGAACTGCGGCGGATCCTGCACACCCTTAAGGGGGGAGCGCGGCTGGCCGGCTTTCCGGCCATGGCCGAACTGAGCCATGCGTTAGAGACATTGCTGGCTGCGGTGCAGGAGGGCACGGCCGCGCCCTCGGGTGCGCTGTTCCAGCTGCTGGAGCAGGCGTACGACCGTCTGCACCAGCTGCGCGGTCAGGCCGCCGAGGGGCAGCCCATGGCGCCTGTTGTCGATCTCCTGGCGGCAATCGCCGAACTGGGCGAGGCTGCGGAGGCGGCCGAGCCCGAGCCGGAGCCGTCCGCCGATACGCCCCCGGCCGCCGAGGTGGGACCAGGAGGGCCGCTGTCCGCCTTGCACGAGACCGCGGCCGCGCCGGCCGTCCTTTCCACGGAGCCGGCCCGGCCTGGATCGCAGGAGCCGACGGGTCGGAGCAGCCTGGTTCGGGTACGCGCGGAGCTGCTCGATAATCTGGTCAGCCTGGCCGGCGAAGCCGGCATCTACCGGACCCGTCTGGAACAGCAGGTCGGAGCGCTGCGTTTCAACCTCGACGAGCTGGAGCAGACTGTGGTCCGCCTGCGCGAGCAGTTGCGCACGCTCGAGGCCGAAATCGAGGCAGGGATCCCCTGCCGCGGCGAAGCCGGCGCCGAAGGCTTCGATCCGCAGGAAGCGGATCGCGGTTCGCGCCAGCAGGAGCTGTCGTGGGCGCTGGCCGAATCGGCCAGCGATCTCGTCAGCATCCAGAAGCTGCTGGATCGTCTGGTCCGGGAGTCGGAAACGCTGCTGCAGCAGCAGTCCCGGGTCGATACGGAACTGCAGGACGGCCTGCTGCGCACCCGCATGGTGCCGTTCGCCCACCTGGTGCCGCGCCTGCGCCGCCTCGTGCGCCAGACCTGCCAGGAGCTTGGCAAACAGGCTCAGCTCAAGGTGCTCGGCGCACAGGAAGAGATGGACCGGACGGCCCTGGAGCGGATCACGGCGCCCCTGGAGCACATGCTGCGCAATGCCGTGGTCCACGGCATCGAGGACCCGCAGCGGCGCCAGGAAGCCGGCAAGCCGGCGGCAGGAACGATCTCGGTATCGCTGGTGCGGGAAGGCGCCGACGTGGTGATCCGGGTGAGCGACGACGGTGGCGGCATCAAGCTGGACGCCGTGCGTCGTCAGGCCATCGCCCAGGGCCTGATGGCGGCCGACGCCGAGCTCAGCGACCGCGAGGTGATGCAGTTCATCCTGGCAGCCGGTCTCTCGACGGCGGAAACGGTCACCCAGATCGCCGGTCGCGGTGTCGGCCTCGATGTGGCGACAGCCGAGATCAAGCAGCTCGGCGGCATCCTGGATATCGATTCCGAGGCCGGTGGCGGCACCACGTTCACCATCCGGTTCCCGTTCACGCTGGCAGTCAACCAGGCGCTGTTCTGTCAGATCGGCGAGGCTGTCTATGCGATTCCGCTGGCCAGCGTGGTCGGCGTGGTGCGGATGCAGCACGAGGAGCTGCAGCGCTGCTACGCCAGCTCGCACGCCGCCTACTGTGAATATGCCGGCGAGCGGTATCAGCTGCGCGCCCTGAGCAGCCTGCTGGCAACCGGCGAGCCGCAGCTGCCCGGACCCGGCAACCAGGCGCCGGTCATCCTGGTGCGGGTCGGCGATGAGCGATTGGCGGTCCATGTGGAGGCGCTGCTCGGCAACCGGGAAATCGTCGTGAAGTCGGTGGGCGCTCAGCTCAGCACCGTGCCCGGCATCTACGGCGCGACCGTGCTCGCCGACGGGCGGGTGGTGCTGATTCTCGACATCGGCAGCCTGGCAGGTGCCGAGCCGGCGGCGACTGCAGCCGCGCCACCGTCGTTGCCGGCGGCCGCTGCGGGGGCGGATCCGGCGCGCAAGCCCACGGTCCTGGTGGTCGATGACTCCATCACCATGCGCAAGGCCGCAACGCGGCTGCTGGAGCGCAACGGCATGACGGTCGTCACCGTCAAGGACGGTGTCGAGGCCGTTGCCCAGTTGCAGGAGAAGGTGCCGGACGCCGTGCTGCTGGACATCGAAATGCCGCGCATGGACGGCTATGAACTGGCCGCCTACATGCGCAACGAGGAACGCCTGCGCAGCGTGCCGATCATCGTGGTCTCGTCGCGGGCCGGCGCCAAGCACCGGCAGCAGGCGCTGGAGATCGGCGTCGATCGCTACCTCGGCAAGCCATACCAGGAAGCGGAGCTGCTGGGGAACCTGCGTGCGGTGCTGGAGGCGGCGGGGAGCGGCGGCTGAGCCGG
>Ga0079224_100010078_pt1 | contig 12938 bp, 7 predicted proteins | sample Stecom2015_FD_80414 | JGI IMG/M metagenome (GOLD analysis project Ga0079224, IMG submission 80414) | Agricultural soil microbial communities from Utah to study Nitrogen management - Steer compost 2015 | ecosystem: Environmental > Terrestrial > Soil > Agricultural land | place: USA: Utah... | reverse complement strand
GTTTATTTATCTAAGCAATGGATCCTGGGTTTTCAGTTTAAATCTACCTCCACGATATAGAGGATATGATCTATACACGGGATATAAGGTAGTGATGAACCAGCCCCGACCTTATATGTATTTTAATAACCATAAGGTTAAATATGCTAAATATAAATCGAATCATTCGCAAGGAGTGATTGCACGGAGTAATAATCCTAAATACTATGTTGTAAAAGGACACCCAAAATACATGAAAGCCGGAAATGGGGGCAAGGGGAAAGGGAACAATCTTATTAAAAAAGGTGGCGGCCAGCATAAGGGACATGGCGGTCACGGACATAGTAAATAAAAGTCCCTATTCTAGCTTTGTGCCATTGCACCTGGCCTAATTTTGGCCGGGTGCATATGGTTTTGCTGACTTGGACCCCGTTGCTTTTTTGACCTGGCCCGGAGGCACTTTTCCACTTCTGCCTGCGGTTCTTGTGGTATAACAGGAACTAAATAAAAGTATGCTAGACAATGTGAGTAAGAAGTAAATCTTTTTCATGGCGTTATTTTTAGCACTTCTATCGAATATAGTGCCAAAAATAAGTTAACTCAAAATCCCCGCGCTTATATATTCCTGCTCTCTAACATCCGGGATGTTATTGCTGATCAACCAACTCTTGAATAGGTTTTCATCCGGGGCAATGTAATGTACAATGCTGCCATCCGTTAGAAGCAAAGTGAAAAGTTCTAAATTACTTATATATCTTTTTATTTTATAGGCTGGATATTCAAATCCGTCCAAATTGGTAAAGGAAGTTTCCATAAGCCAGCGATCATTTAATTTTAATTATAGCCTCTAAATTATTGGTTTTGTTTTGTAAATAGCTGATAAATAAAAAGTTGGTCAATTAACGCGAAAGTGTGTGTATAGCTGTTAAGAGCTTTCCTAGCTTTCAAGAAAATCTGAGTTATTGGGTGACCTTTTTTTACCACAGTTTGCGCAGAATTGTATTTTTTGGCTAAAAAGTGTCCATTGATCGTAGCCCTTCACCAAATGATAGGCGTACCCCGCCTAATCAAAAACCAATCATTTTGTTTAGTGATTTACTTGATAAATGGTATATTGCCTTATCAGCTAGCAGCTAGTTTCTTTAACATTCATATGAAAGAATTTTTAATTGTATATAGCACTTTCGTCGCTTTGTTTTTCCATAGTCCTGTTTTTGCCCAACTGTCCCAATTGATTCATTTTGTACAACCTTTGGCAGGAACCGCGGTTAGCGGCACTGACGCAGCAAAAAAGCATAGTGAGGCTAGCTCCGAACAATATGCCAATACAATCCCGGCAGTAAGTACACCGTTTGCTATGACTCAATGGACAGCTCAAACAAGAAAGACAGAACAGAAATGTGTAGCTCCTTACTATTATAGCGATTCGTTAATCAATGGTTTCCGAGCGAGTCATTGGCTAAGCGGTTCTTGTACGCAAGACTATGGTAGTTTCAGTGTAATGCCTGTTAGCGGCTCTTTACAGAAGGCGTTGCGACAGGCATCGTGCTCCTTTTCACACAACAATGAACAAAGCACCCCAGCTTATTATCGGGTAACACTCGATCGTTATCAATTGCTTGTAGAATTAACCGCTACTGCAAGATGTGGTATAATACGGGTCACTGCCCAGAAAAGTGATAGTGTTTATTTGCTAATAAATGCAAATAGCGATCAACATCAAGGGCAGTTGCATTTTGGAGGAAAGGGAAAAGTTCTTGGAAAGAACCCGGTTCATCGTATTTATCAGGGATGGGGTGAATATGCGGGATTCGATGGTCATATGTGTCTAATAACAGAGAGCGTACCATCAATTAGCGGGAGTTTTCATCAGGGTAAGATACAAAAAAGTGTTCTGGGCAGAAGTGACGAGACGAGTGGTATTTACCTGGGGTTTTTTCTAAAAAAAGGAGAGAGTATTTGCTTTAAAATAGGTACTTCCTTTACTGATATAGCCGGCGCCGAACAAAATCTAAAAGAGGAAATTCCCTTTTGGGCATTCGATGAGGTTAGGCAAAAAACAACAGATTTGTGGGAACAAGCTTTGGGAAAAATTGTGGTAGAGAATAATGACCTACAAGGCAAACGAATCTTTTATACAGCCATGTATCACGCGATGCAACATCCACGCTTGTTTAATGATGTTGATGGCAAGTATCCCCGGTTTGCAGGAAGCAGCGGGTATGCACTGGCCGGACCAGCTGATTATTATGACGACTTTTCAATGTGGGATATCTATCGTGCACAGATACCCTTACTGGAAATTATAGAGCCGGAATTGGTGAATAATTTTGTGAGCTCCCTCATCAACAAGGGCGCACAGGGCGGATGGATGCCGATTTTTCCTTGCTGGAATAGTTATACTGCCGCCATGATCGGCGATCATGCCACGTCGGTCATTAGTTCAGCTTTTCTTAAAGGAATCGGACGGACCGACCCTTATGAAGCTTATGCGCTCCTTCGTAAAAATGCATTTATTGTGCCTGATACGGTCAGTTATCATGAGGGTAAAGGTAGACGCGCTTTGGCAACTTACTTGCAATATAATTATATTCCAATGGAGGATAGTGTGCCGATTGCCTTCCATAAAAAAGAGCAGGTGAGCCGAACACTGGAATATGCTTATGATGATTATGCATTGGCTATGTTCGCAAAATCTATCGGACAAACTGCAGATTATAAGCAGCTGCTTGCACGGGCAAAGAATTATGAAAACGTGTTCGATAAAGAGACGGGGATGGTCCGCGGACGCTATATTAATGGAACATGGTACAAACCATTCAATGCAAATAAGAGGGAACCCTATATTACGGAAGGAACACCGCACCAATATACATTTTATGTGCCTCAGGATATCCCGGGTCTCGCTAAATTGATGGGAGGACGAGACGTATTGAAGAATAGTTTAGATAGTTTATTCTCAAGCGGAGGCTATTGGCACGGCAATGAACCGGGGCACCAGATTCCCTTTCTCTATAATTTTACAAGTTCGCCGTGGAAGACACAGGAACGTGTAAGGCAGCTTTTAAAGGAAGAATATACGGATGGGCCGGGCGGACTCAGTGGGAACGATGATGCCGGGCAGATGTCGGCCTGGTATGTTTTTGCCTCGCTTGGCTTTTACCCGGTGGATCCGATCTCAGGTAGTTATCTGTTGACAAGCCCTTTTTATAAGAAGTATGAAATGTTGCTGCCTGACGGTAAAAAATGGATAGTAACTTGTGATAAAGACCCCGAAGACCATCCCTATATCCGTTCGGTTAGTTTAAATGGACGAGATCTCCGAAGGAACTATATTAAATACGAAGAGATCATGCAAGGCGGGAATTTGAAATTTCAATTGGCAAAAAAGCCCACGCAATGGGGAAGTACTGAAAAAGAACAAGTGCAGGGACTCAGCATTAGATGAAAAAAAGGCCCTTTCTCTTGTAGAGAAAGGGCCGAATATTTGTAACCTCTCAAAGAAGTTAGTAATTATTTAACACCTGTTCGGGTATCCCACCACATTTGTTGGCCCCAAGCGTAATCAGAGACATTGCTTAATACTACGTCTAGATTCGTTTTGTTATAAAGGTATTCATTGTTCGGGTAGGGTAACCGGAAAGGTTGGTCGTTATGAGCATCTCCATACACCGAATTCAAAGAAGGATAATTGGTTGACGGAATACCTGTTCTGCGGTATAAGGTCCAAGCTTCAAAATTGTCTTTGAATAATGCAACCCATTCATCCCACCAAATACGTTCTTTGGTGTTGTCCCATTTCCCTTTTCCGGTAAGGTAGGCTTCGGTAGCTGCTTGGCTAATGCCGTTATCTTCCATTGATAACCGTACGGCGTTTTCGTATGCCTCTTGTGCGCTAATGCCTACATTATAACCCAGCATAGCGGCTTCTGCCATAATATAATAACTTTCGCAGGATTTAAAGAAGGGTGTAAAGCCGACAGCATCGTTCATATAGCGATCGCCAATAAATGATATCTGTGTCAATATGGGAGGCGAACCGGCCGCGCCATTTTGATAGCCTCTATATTTTCCATCTGAGGAAACATTGGCTACGCTGGCGATTCGAGGATCATCCATTGACGCTAAATGATCAATGAAAATGTCTGACATACCAAAATTGTCAACTCTTTTGCCGACGTATCCAGTATTATACCAAGGTTCATAATATGGTGCTGCACCTGGCCATGTGAGATAGCAATTGTCATCGTTAGAGTTGATTACTGGATATTTGTCAGGATTTGTACATATCTCCTCAATGGTGGACTTAGCTAATTCTGGCGAAACTCCTGAAATGTGAATAGCCATGCGTAGCCGTAGCGAATTGCAAAAGCGTTGCCATTTTTCCATGTCGCCTTGGTAAATAAAATCACCTTCTCCAATTTCATCGGTACCGAAACCCGCGGCCATTTCATCGGCAATGGCTTTTAAGCTAGCCATCACGGATGGGTAAATATCTTCCTGTTTATCGTATTTAGCCTTTATAATACTCCCTTCTTCTTCAGATCCCTGAAGTGCCTCGGAATAGGGGACATCCCGCCAACCGTCCGTTAAATATTGCCACATATAACATTGCCAAAGGCGGGCTACAAGTCTGATATTTTTGAAACCATCTGCTGATGTTTCTGTATTCTTTAGCAAGTCTTTCAATTGTGTGTTATTGTAATAACAAGCATACCACCTATTTCCATAGGTGTTGTTTGAAGGAATGAGACCTGCCATATAATCAAGGTATTGGATTTTAACGATATAGCCGGCGAAGGTGCCGTAGCCATCTATGTCTCCACCAAATTGTTCGCCTGTATTCCTTATTACATTGGCCAATATATTTGTTGGTGGAACCTCTACCAAAGCATCAGGGTCGGTATTCACTTCGTCAAAGGACTTGGTGCAGCTACTTAACGCTATCGCGACAGTTAAGAGTACTGTGCCAAAAAATCTAGTTATCTTTTTCATGACTTAAATCTTAATTAAAATGTAACGCCTAACTTCAGTCCAAAACTACGTGAGGTAGGGACAGAGGCTTGTTCAAAGCCAACTCCTCTACTATCACTGGATACCCCCCCAGTTTCGGGATCTAGTCGCATGGTATTGGATTTATGTACCCAAAGTAACGCTAAATTGGAGCCGATAAGGGAGATGTTTGCGCGTTTAATACCCTTAAGTTTTTGAATGTATTTCTGTGGTACGGTATAGGTAATAGATGCTTCACGTAACTTAATGAAGGAACCATCAAAGACGTACATTTGATCTACACTACCGCTTTCGTACCAACTTTGTGCGTTTGTACTGATTGTATTCGGTACCCAAGAGCCGTCTTCAGCTTGCATGGCAAAACGTTCGTTAGGCATGACATCTACACCGGCAACGATAGCCCGCTCTCGAATACCGTTCTCAGCTGTAATTTCTGCAGTTCCTGCTACATAGCTATGGGCCATGGTTTGCGACCAAATATCCCCTCCTTTACGCATATCCAGCATAAAGCCAAAAGAAAAGTCTTTGACTGTGAAGTCGTTTCGCCAGCTTAATAGAAAATCAGGAGTTACATTTCCTATATCCTGAGTGGTTTTCGTTTGGATCAAACCGTTGGATCTGATTTTAATCGCGCCTGCCATCGGTCCATCTTCTACGCGATCATAGCCATTTCCAACTAATGTGCCCCATTTTTCGCCAGCTCGAGCCATGTTTGCAATCCCCCAGGTCCAACCAATTTGATAAGTGTTTACATCCAACTGCGGATATAACTCGATTACTTTACTTTGGTTTTTAGAGAAGTTTATTGTACTGCGCCAATTTAGACCATTCTCTTTTTTAATGATGTCTCCATATAGGAGGATTTCAATACCTTTGTTTTGTATCTCACCGGCGTTTAAGACCATCCGGTTAAATCCGATTACATTGGACGTGGGTACATTCAGAATTTGATCTGTTGTTTTTTTGTAGTAGTAAGTAAAGTCGGCATGCAAACGATCATTCAGGAAACCTAATTCCGTTCCTACTTCCCAAGTTCTGGTGTTTTCCGGGCGCAGATATTTGTTTGGATAGGTCATACTTTTGTACATTTGAGCAACGTCCTTAAAAGAATTTGGCTGCGGATAATAGTACAGTTGATTCTGATAGGCATCTGTACCTGCGCCGATTTCAGCCCAGCTGGCCCGTAGTTTCCAATAGGAAAGAACACCATTTGTTAAATTGGTGAAAGTTGTTGTAGGTAACCAGCTGAGACTTACGGATGGATAGAAGAAATCATCTTCAATAGTGGAACTCCAATCGTTACGGGCACTGGCGTCCAGATATAACTGGTCTTTCCATCCCAAAGAGGCCGAAGCGTAAACGGAGTTAGACCGAACATGTGTATGATCCATTTCCGTGATAGCGCTACCAGATTTGTTGCCAATTGTATATACACCGGGAACCGTCAAAGCATCGGCGCCTTGCATTGACTTCGACCATTTTTGATTCCGATAATTAGCTCCAGCTATAGCCGATAAATTAAACTCGCCAAATTGCTTGTTAAATGATGCAATGAAATCAAGGTTTAGTTCAGTATTGTCCATTTTCGTGTCCCGGAATCTGCCGCTACTGAAGGAGGGATAATAATAACTCTTTTCGAAAGTCTTTGAACCATAGTAATCAATCCCAGCCCGACCTTCGAATTTCAGAAACTGAAAGGGTTGGTAATACAGAGAGCTTTTTCCAAAGAAGCGATCCCGTTGATAGCTATTGGTGTTTTCATAAACATTAAAAAATGGATTGACATGGTAATTGGTATTCCAATTATAGAAGGTATATTCTCCTTGTGCATTCCGCTGATCCCAATTATCCTTAAGACTCTTCACGTTTATTTGCCTGCCCGACCAGACGAAACCATTCATGGGATTGTTGCCTTCATAGCCCTGTGAAAGTAGATTGTCACTTTCCGTACGTGTATAATTTGCTGTTACATCATAGGAGACTTTTTCACTAACTTGCATATTATTGTTCAGCTGTAAGCCATAACGTCGTTGGTCTGTATTAGGTACAGTACCTTCTTGATCTCGATACGATAGAGATACCCGTGTGGAAGATTTATCTGTGCGGGAAAGTAAAGAAATGTTATGATTCATGGAATAGCCAGTCCTAAAAAAATCTCTAATATTATTAGGGTTAGACACCCAATCCGTAGGCTGTCTGACCCCATCAATTATTGGACTATCAAATTGGGCTAATTTCAGTCCTGCATCCAATCTAGGACCCCAAGACTCATCAAAACCATCATAAATGCCTCCACCGCTGCCAGTCCCGTCTACATAGGTGAATGACTTTTGACTAGCGTAATCTTGATAGCTTAAACCGTCGCCATTTAAGCCATAATGATATTCATCCCCATTATATCCTTGCCCATATAAATTTTGGAGTTTTGGAAAGTTGCTCGCTTGATCAATAGTAAAGTTGCCATCGTACGAAATGCTTACGCCATTTTTGGCTCCCTTGCCCGATTTTGTGGTTATTAAAATAACGCCATTACCGGCGCGCATACCGTAAAGAGCCGCTGATCCGCCTTTTAGTACAGTAATGGTTTCGATATCTTGTGGGTTAATGTCATTCAATCCTGACCCATAGTCGACCCCTGAATATGTATTATCGCCAGATCGTTGTGCCTCATTTGAGATAGGAATACCATCTACTACGATCAAAGGTTGCTGATCTGCTTTCAACGAAGAATTTCCCCGAATTGAAATGCGTGCAGAAGCGCCCACTGTACCGCCGAATTGATTTACTTGCACACCTGCAACTTTGCCTGAGAGCGATCCTGTGACGCTAAGTTGACCAGCCTTTGTCAAGTCTTCTGATTTTACTTCCTGTAAGGCGTATCCTAAAGATTTTCTTTCGCGCGAGATGCCCAAAGCGGTTACTACTACTTCATTTAGGGTCTGTGCATCATCACTTAAAACGATTTGCAAGGTCGTTTGTTGTGAAATAGCAAGCTGCTGTTTCTCATATCCAATGGCGGATACTTTTAATTGACTGGGGCCATCGTATGTAATGGAAAATTCGCCGTTCGGACCGGTCGATGTACCCTTGCCATCTCCAAGAGTTATTGAAACTCCGGGGATCGGCTTTTTGTCTTTGTCTACCACAGTACCACGCAATAATGTTTGTGCATAGAGACTAGTAGACAAGAAAAAGCCGGAAACCAAAAGTGTAATGGTCTTTTTCTTCATGGTGTTTAGTTTTTGTTGAATTGGGTTGATCTTTTTATTTTTTTTAAAAAGTACAGCTCAAATTTATCGTTCTGAGTTAGCTGTTTTTAATCGGATTTTAACCTAAATTTATCTAATTTTAACCTTATTTTAATGTGGGGTTATTGAGAGAAGGTGCGATTGTGGTTTGGATTGGTGCTTCTATAGTGTCTGTGGTACTTAATTTGGGTGTTTTTCTGTTTTTTGTGATAGGTTTTTGTTTATTTTTGAGATATTTTGTGCTATACGTGTGCATTTTTTTATGCTAACTTGTATATAGTGAATTGTTAATACGTTTTAGCAGAATAAAATTTAAAAGAATATAGAAAAAGCATGCCTGTTCCGGTCGTACTGAGTACTGATAACAAATGTCAATTACCGGAAAGAGTTAATGGAGTTAATGTAATCTCGCCTATAAGACCGGATGGTTTTGGTGTCCAATTTTTCGCTGTAAATTTTCCATCTTCGCCCATATTTTTTTTCTTCCGTGCGTTAAAATTTGTATTGTAGAAAATTCGCCACTGAACGTTCCTTTTGTCGAGATCAGCAATTCGGTTAGCCATAAGATTCGATACCTTTATCTCCAATTCATCATTGCCTTTCAGTTGATCACTTGAAATTTCTAATCTGTAGGGTGTGCTGAACAACGTTGTTAGATATCTACCATTTAAGTATACGGCAGCACTTTCGTGTACCTCGCCAAGATCCAAGCGCCAGGCATCAGCTTTAGTAGGAAGTGCCGGGATTTTTGTTTTATAGGTTGCGGTTCCTGAAAAGCTTGTATAAGCTTCTCCATAATCTGTCCACGATTGCAATTCTTTTGCATATAGGCTATTTGGAAGCCTGGGACCACCTTTTATAAAGTTTATTTGCCAATTAGTTGAGCATGGAATTGGATTGCCACTCACTTCATAGTAAGGGTAATGGTTGCCTTTGTAGCTGCCTTTAAAAGTCTCTAATACGATCGATTCAGCGGGTTTTAATTGAAGGTAGATTTCTGCCTGATTCCCATGCCGACGTGTCTTGGCGTAACCATCAATACCTGTCATCAAATTATATAAGGCAGCCGATTGATAGTCTGCATTTAAGGTGATCCAACCTTCAAAAGGCGACTGCAATGGATTGTGGATAAAATAATAATAGTTACCATCTTCTTTCACCCTCCGGATACTTTGAAGTCCAACGGCATATATCCTTTCCGGGACAACGTCGGTATGCCCGCTTAAGTCAACCAACCCTTCGCTCAGGACGATTTGGCCTTTTCCATATTTCGCTATTTGGCTGCCTTGATATCCTGTGAAAGCGAGCTTTTCTTTTAGTAACTGCATTCGTTGCCTAGCTTCAGTCAAATTGGCGAAACCTGGTACGTCAGTTGGCAAGTTTTTGTGAAACACAATGCTTGCTCCCTTTTGCGCAAGCATCATTAGCTTTTCAAAAGTCGCGACTGGCATATGGTGTGTTTCAGGCACTATAATGGTTTTATAACTATTGCTACCAATAAGCAAAGCGGTATTTTGGTACTCAACATCCAATAACTGCTTATCACTAATGGCGTCCCAACTATAACCGTGCTCACTTAAATAAGTTCCGCAAGCTTTTAGTGATAGTTCATCAAAGAAGCGGTTGGAATGAAAATGATGGAGCATACTTTTGCCCGTTTCAGACCAAAGATCGGATACACCAAAATAAAGTAAGATATCGTTCGAGGGTTTGCCGGCTTGTAGGAAGGCCTGTCCTCTTGCTACATATTGATTAAAAGCACCGAAATGATCCCAAAGGCTATTATTAGGTGTAAAATGTACGGCCGCGTAAAAAAGCCATCCGGGCCATGTAGCGTTTTGAGGAGAATAGGCAGTGCCATGATAAAATACATGATTCACACCGGCAAGCCACAATTTATCAATGGCTGTTTTGACATCTCCTAAGTTCGATTCAAAATGCTCGTTTAACCAGGTAGCCGATTCGGAAGAAATTAAGTTCTTTCCTGTCACATGCCCTGCGGACGGAGCACTTTTGAGATTGACGATATCTGTACCTTCAATTTCAGGAATGTCACTGGCTGCATATAAGTCAAGTACATTAGCCGGTGAGCCATGCGCTTGATTGCGGATCCCCTTTCCTTGTTTAGCGGCCCAACGTTGCCAATTTTTGGTGTATACTTCCAATAATAGGTCACTAACAGTGAGTCGGTAGTCGTACAATATTCTTTTATTTTTCTCTTCGGTGTCAATTCCCAGCAAAGCCGGGATATGTTGGCGGAGGTCATACCCCCGCATTTTTTTAAATGCTGTAAGAAAGTCGGGTGTCCAATTTGCCTGTCCTTGTGCATCGTCTACTTCATATGAATCATTAAAGAAATAACGGAGGTAACTCAAATCATATCCTTTAAAGGCTTTGTCAAATTGGAGCAGATATTTTTCAAGTGCTTCTGCCGAAAAGTGATCGATCACGTTGCCCTCGCCGCCTGGTCCTGCACGTTCCACCATTTTTCCATGGTCGCCTTGAAAAAGAGCACACACTAGCCATTTGCCATTCGGAGCAGTCCACTCCAACCTGCCATTTATCACGTTGTCGGTTAAATCAATAACCTCATCAAAGCCTTGGCTAGTTATTTTATTGGCAGTTACCGAAATGAGCGGGAGTTCTTTTTCAAACCGTACCTGGTCAAAAGCATAGGCTTGTAGATTGTTGTTGGCAGTGATGGGTTCTTTTAGCTCCCTTATGTCAACCTTCTTATCACCGGCAGTACGTACAAGTGGTTTCTGTACATATTTTATAGATTCCGTTACCTTTTGCCCGCCTTCAATAGTAAATGTTTTTGAAACCATATTTTTACAGGCGATTGTTTCATCGACCCATGGACCGCCGAAAGGCCAGCCGGAAGCGTTGGCTAAATCGACTCCTAAGCCCAGCCTTTTTGCTTCCTGTAAAGTGTAGCTTAATTTGTCCATCCAAGCGGGTGAGAGAAAATTGATAAATTGGTCTTCCGCTCCATGCACACCATAAATCGGTGTTATTTCCACGCCACCTAATCCTGCTTGTTTATAGGCTTCAAGGGCAGCCGTTAAGTCCTTTTCCGTAACGGCATTACCGAACCACCACCATCGCGTCCATGGCTTTACTTCTTGTTTAAGTTCGGGCCAGTGAATTCTTCCATTTTCTTTTTCCTTTATCGGTTTTTCTATACGAAAACTGAAAAAAGCAGCTGCCATTACGAGCAACAGAATTACTTTTCGGGATATACTTAAAAATGGTTTGAACATCACGAGCTTTCCTGGTTTATACTAAAAATGACACAATAATTTTTGTCTTATTCCCATCCAAGTGTGCACTTGCCCACAGCGTAGAACTTTTTACCATTCTTGGACGTCAGCGCTGTATAAATAACCGTAAAAGTACCGTCTTCTTCTTCAATGGCGCAAAGTGGTGTACGCATGGCATGATCCCCCGGGTCTCCCCAAAGATTCTTTTGAGATTGCACCTTGATGCGTGTCTCATGATTCCAATGTATCCCATCCGTTGAAAGGCTGTAGCCGATTTCTTGATCACCAAATGAGTCAAAAACGGTTAAATAACGTCCGTCTTTCAACTCAGTAACCTGAGCATTTTCGTTAAAAATCTCCGTTAAAGGGATCGGATTATGTCCTTCCGGCATTCTTGTCCAAGGCCCACTCAGCTTGGTTGCCGTTGCCATACCGGTAGGCCACGGTCCTTGGGGTACATGATTGTGCCCGTCGTAAAAAGCATACCATCGATCACCCACTTTATAGGGATTAAAGGTCGCTACGGCCTGCTGACCTTCCCACGGTTGCGAGTTTTCATCCGGTTGTAGCACGATACCCATATCGGCATAAGGGCCGGCAATACCTTTGCGGCCGGGTATAACTGATTTGGCTCGCCAAATCCGGCCCGCATAGTCATTTCCCTCGATCTCGTCTTTGGTTTTATCGCCTGCGCGATAAGCTACATAAAAAATGTTCCAGGCATTTTCATCTTCGTTAAATTCAACCGCGGTGACCCATACTTCTGATCGCGGATTGGATGGGCTCCGTTCGGGAATACTTTCGACAAGTGTAGATTGGCGTTTCCAATGAATAGCGTCCCCACTTGTCCAATAAGCAATTCGCATATCCCGATGTGGCCGTTCAAACATCTCATTAATAAACATATGATAAGTACCATCGATTTTTACCACTTGTCCTGTTTCAAAGCCTGCCCGATTTTTACTGGATAAAACATCAGGGTGGTTTGGACCAATGACCGGTTGCTCAAACTCTCCGATACGTTTTAAGCGAATCTTAGATAACTCGTCCTTTCTAGTAGCTTTCACCGTTTGCGATAATGCGATGTCGGTACTGCTGAATACTAAAATGGTCAATAAAATTAAGTGACGTATTAATAACAAGGTGTTTTTATTCATGATCAGGTCAACGCTACGATCTTAGGATTATAAAGCCATTGGTTATCTTTCAAAAGAAAGATTTTCCAAGCTTAAATCCATCCTGTACTGTTATGCATTCTTATCTCGTGAATTCCGGAATCGTTTGCGTAGATTTTTTATGTGTTTAAGCGCTCTTCTGCTAAAACGTTTCCTTTTTTTTCCTGATCCATTTACAGCGTATAATCGTTAAAAAAACACAGGATGGGGCAGGTTGCGCCAACTCAACAAATATTGTTCTTTCGTTAGTAAATGTCTCG
>Ga0079224_100010076_pt1 | contig 12940 bp, 9 predicted proteins | sample Stecom2015_FD_80414 | JGI IMG/M metagenome (GOLD analysis project Ga0079224, IMG submission 80414) | Agricultural soil microbial communities from Utah to study Nitrogen management - Steer compost 2015 | ecosystem: Environmental > Terrestrial > Soil > Agricultural land | place: USA: Utah... | reverse complement strand
TAACTCGCTGATAGCCGCCTTGACCTTGCCGGTTTCCTTTTCGTCCTGCTTGAGTTCCTTGCGACTACTACGGAACCCGCGCTTGCGACAGAGATGAAACAGCGCTCGACCGAATTCATGCGGACTCAATGGCGCATCGAGTCCTTTGGCGCGCAGTTCGTACGGATCGGCTGCTTGGAGCGCCTTGCGTTCGGCAAGTGTGGCCGGCATCAGACCAAAGCGAATCAAGCCCTCCATCATTCGCTTGCGGCGCTTGAGCAATCTATCTCGGCGGCGTCGAGCCTGGCGCGCAACTCGTCGATCAGCGGCGCGAGATGTGAGTTTCTTGGGATCACGACCATCCGAAAAGATGCGGACACCCATCCGGACGACGGACTTCGGCTCAGGTGGTTGCTGGTCGTCGAGTTCATACAGGCACCAGCCCAGTGATGTGGCTCCCAAATCCAAACCAAGGCGATATTTGATCCTTGCCATTTCTTCTTGCCCCTTGACGTCTCTGTGATCGAGCGCTAACTTGTCCGTCGTGGCAAATCAGGAAATGCGCTCTTTCCGTTAACAAGCAGAAAGATGCACCAAATCAGAAGGCCGGCGAAAGCCGGCCTTCGTCATTTCCGACTTATGTTTGTGATGCGCATAGCAAAATCGACCGATAGCTCGGCCATGCAGAGGCTATCGATCCACTAAGCGGGCGCTATCGTAAGAATCGCCGGTGCTTGCCACTCCAAACTGCCGTTCTGGCGGACACCACTTGTTCTTGACCGGCGTCACCGCTCTTGCGGAGTGTGCAACCACTTCGACTGCGGCGCTAGCGAGACGCCGCTGCGGCTTCGATGCGCGCCGTCAGGCTGCGCTGATGCTCCGCGAGGGCGGCGCTGATCTCCACGGGATAGGGTTCACGAGCCGGCTCGATGCTGCGGATCGCGTCCGGCAGGAGAGCGAGCTCCTGCTGCGCGTAACGACGGTGCGCGTCCAGCGTCACGCGCGGACGCGGCAGAGTCGAGCCATTGCGCATGACAAGCTCCAGGAGCGGCCGTCCGGGGAGCTGCTCGTCCGCTCCCGCGATCACGTCGCGCACCGCGCGGCCGCCTTCCACGATTCTGAACACCTGCTTCGCTCCCGGCAGGACGGGCTTGTCGGCCGAGAGCTTCAGGCGCCCCTTGCCGGCGTATTCCGCGAGCTTGTAGACGATGTCGAGATCCGGCTTGTCGGCTGACACGCCCATGCTCGTGCCCACGCCGAACGCATCGATCGGCGCCTCGCGGACGAGATCAGCGATCACATGCTCGTCCAGGCCGCCGCTGGCGAAGATTTGCACGCGCTGCAGACCGGCTTCATCCAGCAGCGCACGGGACTCGCGTGCAAGCTGCGCAAGATCGCCCGAGTCGAGCCGCACGGCGGCGATGCGGAAGCGTTCGCCCAACTCACGCGATAGTTCGATGACGCGTCGCACTCCATCGAGGGTGTCGTACGTATCCACGAGCATGGTGGTGTCGGGGAATACGTTGGCGAAAGCGCGGAAAGCCTCGCTCTCGTCATCGTGCGCCTGAACGTAGCTGTGCGCCATCGTGCCTGCGACCGGCAGCCCGTACACTCGGCCGGCGAGCACATTGGACGTTGACGTCACACCAGCGATGTGGAACGCGCGGGCCGCTTTGAGCGCAGCGTCCACCCCATGCATGCGTCGCGCGCCGAAATCCACCACGACCCGCCCCTGCGCGGCGGTCACGACGCGCGCGGCTTTCGAGGCGAGCAACGTCTGCAGGTGAATCTGGTTCATGACGAACGTCTCGACGAGCTGCGCCTGCGGCAGCGGGGCGCGCACCTCCAGAATCGGCTCGTTGGCGAACACCGGCGTGCCCTCGGGGACCGCGCGCACCTCGCCCTCGAAGCGCAGCGTGCGCAGCGCCTCCAGACAGCGGGTCGAAAAATGACCGAGGGAATCGAGGTAGGCGATATCGGCTTCGTCGAAGCGCAAGTCTTCCAGATAGTCGAGAACCATCTCGAGTCCGCACGCCAGGAGGTAGTTGCGCTGCGGCGGCAAGCGTCGGACGAACAGGGTGAACACCGCCTCGGCCGTCATGCCCTCCTGCAAGTAGGCCTCGAGCATCTTCAGCTCGTAGAGATCCGTGAACAGCGCCGGAGCATCGGTGGTCATGCGGCGAGAATAGTCAGGCGCTGGGGGGGCGTCTATATGAGACCACGCCTGCGGGCGGTGCGATCAGCCGCCGGTCGATACGTGAACCCCCATATCGGCGCGTAGTCGCGAGGCCGCGGCTATCGGCCGGGCTCTTGATATGCTTGACGCAATGCGCCTGACGAGACGGCGCTGCTCGAACAAAGGTGACTCACATGGCCCGCCTTCCCGACGTCCGCACCGTTCTCCTGGCGCTCGCCGATCCTGCCGATCATCGCCAGCCGGTCATCGAGCGAGCCGCGCAGGTGTCCGCCGCGCTCGGCGCCCGCATCGTGCTGTTCCATGCGGCTTTCGATCCGTTCCTCACGACCGGGCCGCTCGGCGGTTCGAAGCGCATGGCCCAGGTGCGCGGTCGTCACGTCGCCGGACAGATCGAATCGCTCGAGAAGCTCGCGGCGAGCCTGCGTCGCCGCGGCTTGACCGTCGATGTGCTGGTCGTCTGGGAAGAGCCGGCGCACGAGGCCATCATCCGCGCCGCCATCCGGGAGAAAGCTCAGCTCATCGTCGCGGGTCCGCATCAGAAGCGGGGCGATCGATACACCACGCTGCGGCTCACGGACTGGGAGCTGCTGCGCATGAGCGCCGCACCGCTGCTGCTCGTGCGCAGCGCAGACGGCGCCAAGACCTCGGGCGCGGTGCTCGCGGCGCTCGACCCGACCCACGCAAAGGACAAGCCCGCAGCGCTCGACACCGCGCTGGCGCTGCATGGCGCACGCATGGCCGATGCGCTCGGCGTGGAATTCCATGTCGTGCACAGCGTGCCGCTCGCGGCGTACGCCTTCGACGAAACCACGCCGGCTGCACGCCGCGCCGTGCGCGACGAGCGTCGGCGCCAGCTGCACGCCCTCCTGCAGAAGGCCGGCGTCAGCGCCCACAAGATTCACGTACCCGAGGGCGAGATCGAAACTACTGCGTCGCGCCTCGCGACCCAACTGCCGGCCCAGCTTCTGGTGCTAGGCGCAATCAGCCGACGCGGGCTGAAGCGCTTCGCGGTCGGCAATACGGCCGAGCGCATCATCCATGAAGCGCCTTGCGATCTGCTCATCATCAAGCCCGACGGCTTCCGTCCGCGCCTCGGGCGCGTCCGCAAACATGAGGTGATCCTGCCGGCGACGACAGGTATCGTTTCGCGAAGCGATGTTTCGTGACGTCTCGGGGAGAGCACAGATATGGTCCAGGTGGCGATCGGCATATACGGGCTGCAGCAATGGTACGGCGGCGATTTCGCGCCGGTCGTGGACCTCGCGCGCATCGCTGATGAAGCGGGCGTCGATCAGGTGAGCATCACCGATCACGTGGTGATGGGCGAGAATGTCGACAAGTACCCTTACGGCCGTTTCCCCTCGCCGCTCGATTTCCCCTGGTTCGAGCCGCTCACGGTGCTGGCGGCGATCGCGGGCGCCACCCGGCGGATTCGGCTTTCGACGGGCGTGCTGATTGCGCCGCTGCGCCCCGCGGTGCTGCTCGCCAAGCAGCTCGCGACGCTCGATGTGATGTCGCGCGGGCGGGTGACCATCGGTCTCGGGCTCGGTTGGCAGAAGGAGGAGTACGAGGCCGCGGGCGTGCCCTGGGAGGGCCGCCACGCCCGCCTCGAGGAGCAGGTGCGTGTCTGCAAGCTCCTTTGGAGCGAGGCGCCGGCGAGCTTTCACGGCGACACGGTGAATTTCGAGCGCATTCACGCCTGGCCGCGCCCTGTGCAGAAAGGCGGCGTGCCGATCTGGTTCGGGCTCGCGCCGAGTGATCGCAATATCGAGCGCATTGCGGAGCTCGGGGACGGCTGGATTCCGATGGAGAAGCGCCCCGAGCAACTCGCCGGGCACATCGACCGGCTGCGCAAGGCTTTCGAGGCGCGCGGCCGCGACCCGCAGAGCCTGGCGGTGCGCGTCGTGCTGGGCGCCGTGTTCGGCGCCGACGGCGCCCCCGATCTCGATGCGACGCTCGCCGCCGTGCCGGCGCTCGCCGCAGCAGGCGTCACCATGGTCGAAGTTCTGCCCCTGATCTTCTGCCGCGGCCCACAGGACTTCGACGCTTTCTGCAAGCGGCTGGTCGCCGCCAAAGACGCAGCAGCGGCATGAGCGCGCCCGCGGTCAACTTCGCCGATGAATGGGCGCTGCGCCGTCTGGTGCAGCAGTATGCGCAAGCGGTCGATCGCAACGACCCTGAGTTGCTCGTATCGCTGTTCCTCGAGGATGCGGTGCTCGAGGGGCCAGGCTTTCGGCTCGAGGGCCACGAGCAGATCCGGGCGACGCCCGGCCGGCTCGCGCAGCAGTTCCGCGGCACGATGCACTGCGTGTTCAACCAGACCGTCGCGATCGAGGGCGACGGCGCGCGCGGCGAGACCTATTGCATCGCCTATCACCGCATCGACGGTCAGGACGGCCGGCCGATGACCCTCGACTGGGCGATCCGTTACCAGGATCGCTTCGCGCGTCGGGGACAGGAGTGGCGGATCGCGCATCGTCGACTGGTGCTCGAATGGACGCGCACCAGCCCGGTGGAGTTGCCGCCGACTCCCGCGCCTTGAGCGACTGACCGGCGGCGCGGGCAGACGTCAGCGGCGAGAGCGTCTCCTCGCCGGAAGCGAGCATGCGTAGTTGGGTCCGGCGCCCGCCGTCTGATCACGACCGTCGGTCGTCAATCAGCGGCGCGATCCACGATCCTGGCGCCGGCCACGATACGCTCGTTCGGATGCAGCACGATCCGCTCGCCAGCCTCGAGGCCGCGCTTGATCTGCGCCTGCACGTCGTTGGACTGGCCGATCTCCACGGTGCGCAGCCGCGCCCTGCCCCGCTCCTCGACGAACACCGCCCACTCATTCCCCTCGCGGAACAGAGCCGACAGCGGCGCCTGCAGGACATCGTGCGATTCCCAAACGACGATGCGCGGCTCCACTCGATAGCCGTGTCCGAGCCGGCGCCAGCGCTCATAGGGATCGGTGATGTGCAGGATGACGTTCACCCGTTGCTCCTCGACGCCGAGCGCCGAGATTTTGGTGTAGCCATAAGGCTCCACGCGCCGCACTACGCCGTTGAGCGCGCCCGGACCGCCCCAGCGCTCGATCAGCGCCCGCTGCCCCGGGCGCACACGTATCGCCTCCTGCGAGAGCAGCGCCACGTGGATTTCCAGGTCGCGCCGATCGCCGATCTCGAGTATCGGCGCGCCGGCGTTCACCACTGCCTCGCTCTTCTGCAGCACGCGCAACACCGCGCCGGAGATCGGCGAATAAATCATGATGCAATCGCATTCCTCGGAGCGCTTCGCCTGCGCCGGATTGAGCAGCCGCGCACGCGCCTGGCGCAGCTCGGACTCGCGCATCCGCACCGCCGCGCGCGCCTCAGCCACGGCCGCACTGGCCGTCTTGCTGCGACGTTCCGCGGAATCCAGATCGCTCTGCGAGATCGTCTGGCGCGCCGCCAACGCCCGCAGACGCTCCAGTTCGGATTGCGCGAAATCCCTCTCGGCCTCCATGCGTCGCAAGTTCGCTTGTGCATAGGCGAGCGCCGCGGCGGCCGCATCGGCCGCGGCTCTGGCTTCGGCGGCGGCGCGCTCATCGAGGAACAGCGGCGCGGTCGGCTCGAGCTGCGCAATCACGGTCTCGTTCGCCACGACGTGATCGCCCGCCTCGAGCGCGATGCGCCGCATCAGTCCCGGCGCCGGCGCCGACACGACGAACACGTCCCGCACGCGCGTCTCTCCTTCCTCGCTCAGCATCACCTGCAGCGGCCCTCGCTCGACCGGCGCCAGATCCACCGGGATCGGCTGCGGACGCAGCAGCCAGACAAGCGCCAGAAGGAGCATCGCCGCGCCCGGCGCCCAGAACAGCAGTCTGCGTCGCAATGCAGCGGTCATCGGTTCACTCGCGCGTTTTCAGAACGCCAATCAGGTCCAGTCGATCCACGCGTCGCCGCACGATCAGCGCACACAGCGTCGTGGCTGCGATCCCCACGATCATGGCCAACGCATACGTGGACGGCTCGATGATGAAAGGCGCGCGAAACAGCTCCGTTTCGAATCTGCTCACCATGAGCCGCGCCAGCGCCCAGCCGACCAGGCAGCCGATCGGCAAGGCGATCAGCGTGAGCAGCGCAATCTCTCCCAGCAGTAGGTAGGAGATCTCGGCGCGCGTGAAACCCAGCACGCGCAACGCCGCCAGCTCCCGGCCGCGCTCGGAAAGCGCGATACGCGCCGCATTGTAGGTGACTCCGACGGCCAGAGCGCCGGAGAACACGATGAAGAACGAGATGAAGATCAACATCGTCCGCGCCATTGTCTCGTCGAACGACTGTATGGCCGCTTCCTTGAGCGTGATGGCGCCGACCGCCGGCAGCAGTTTGAGCTCTCGCAGCAGCTGCGCTCGCTGCAAGGGATCGACGCGCAGATGAACGCTGTTGACCATCGGCTGCTCGCCGAGCATGCGCGCCAGAGTCTCGATCTCGACGTACACGGGCGATCCCATATAGGTTTCGAATATGTCCGCCACAACGAGCGGGAACACCCGGCTTCGGCCCTCGAGCACCTCCACCTCGATCCGATCGCCGCGCCTCACCTGCAGCAGTTCCGCGAGCATCGAAGAGACCGCCGCGCCGCGCTCCGGCAGCGTGAGCGGCTCACCGCGCGCGTCGTAGACGCGATAGAGGTCCTGGCGCGCGGGCAGTCCCTGCAGCGCCTCACGTCGTTCATTTCTCCCGAAGCGCAGTTTCGCCGGAACCACCCGCATGGGCTCCACGGATTGCACGCCGGGCAGGCGAAGCAGATCGCGCGCCGCCTGCATGCTGCGCGCTTCGACGAAGCTCACCGTGACGTCTTGCGACTGCGCCTGACGGAAATGCACGTCCACGATGTGGTCCACTGCATCCAACCACTGCATGGAGACGACCAGCACGGCCACCGACATGGCGATTCCCGCGCAGGTGGTCAGCGAGCGCGCCGGCCAGCGCGCGACCTGACGCAGAACGATGCGAGTAAGTTGCTCGAGCTTCGCGGCCAAGGCCAGCTGCGACAGCCTCGTGCGCCGGAACAGCGGCGGCGCGGGCGGCAGCATCGCCTCGGCCGGCGCCAAGGTCGCAGCCTTGCGCACCGAGCGCAGCGCGCCCGCCAACGCCGCGCTGAGTCCGACCGCGGCGCCGATGATGAACGGCGTCGCGCCGGGACGGAACAACAGGAAGGGAAACTTGAAGAACTCGGCGAACAGCTGCGTGTAATAGCGCCCCAGCCAGTAGCCCGCGATCCATCCGAGCAGCACGCCCAGCGCACCGATGACCAGCACGAAACGCACGTAGTGCATCGCCATTTCGCGCCGCGTATAACCAAATGCTTTGAGCAGACCGATCTCACTGCGCTCGACGGCGATCAGCCGCGCGAGCACCATGTTGGTCAGGAATGCGGCGACCACCAGGAACACCGACGGCAGGGTCTTCGATAGCGTGCGCAGCTGTTCGATCTCGTTCATCAGGAACCAGTTCGACGCCTGGTCCGCACGCTCGATGGCGCCCACGCCGCCATAGCGGCGCAGGATGCGGTCCATGCCCTCGATGACCTCAGCCGCGCTCGCCGAACGCAGCAGCGAGACGCTGACCTCGTTGAACGCGCCTTGCAGATCGAAGGCCGCCTGCAGCGTGTGCTCGTTGAGCCACAGCACGCCGAATCTCAGGTCGTCCGGCATGAAGGCGCCGGGAGCGATCGTATAGACGTACTCCGGAGAGAGCGCCACGCCGACGATCCGCAGCGTGCGCCAGGCGCCGTTCAGCACCGCACGGACACGCGCTCCCGGCTGCAGACCATGAGCGAGTGCAAACGGCTCGGAGATCACCGCCTCGTCCGTGGCGTGCGCCTGCGGCATGCGTCCGGCGCGCAGATGCAGCAGGTTGAGCAAGGCGGGTTTGCGCGTGGGTAACGAGACGAACTGCGCAACGACCGGCTCCTCGAAGCCTTCGATATCGAGCACAGCGCCATGCACGATGCGCGTCTCGACGGTCTGCACGCCCGGCAGCGCGGCGATTTGCCCGCTCACGTGCTGCGGGGCTCGCTTGACGTGCGCGAAAATCTGCGCGAAGCGCTGGCGTTCGTAGTAGGCGCGCGCCGTTTCATCGAGCGACTCTACGGTCGTCAGCCCCATCGTGAGCACGGCGACGCCCGAGGCCATGACCAGGGCGATCGCCAGCGCCTGGCCGCGCATGCGCCACAGATCGCGCCAGAGCTTGCGCTCGAGCGCGCGCATCACCACGACAGCTCTCTTGCGGGCCTGCGTGATTCGTTGCGCACGATCCGGTCGATGCGACCGTCACGCATGAAAAGCACGCGGTCGGCCATCTCGGCGATCACGGAGTTGTGGGTGATGAGCGCCGTGGTCGCGCCCAGTTCAGCGTGGATGCGCTCGATGGCCTCGAGCACCAGCACGCCAGTGGGGCTGTCGAGCGCTCCGGTAGGCTCGTCGCACAACAAAAGGCCGGGTCGCTTGGCGATCGCGCGAGCGATCGCCACCCGCTGCTGCTCGCCGCCCGAGAGTTGCGCCGGAAAGTGGTGCAACCGCTCGCCCAGCCCGACGCTGCGCAACGCGTCTTCCGGCTGCATGGGGTTCACGGCGATCTCGGTCACGAGCGCCACGTTCTCGAGCGCCGTGAGGCTTGGAATGAGATTGTAGAACTGAAAAACGAATCCGACGTGCTCGCGCCGAAACCGGGTCAGCCCCGCATCGTCGAGCGCCGTCAGCCGCAAATCGCCGAACCAGACTTCGCCGCTGCTCGGCGTATCCAGCCCGCCGAGTATATTGAGGAGCGTGGACTTGCCGCTGCCCGAGGCGCCCAGCAGTACGACCAGCTCGCCGCGCTCGAGCGTCAGGTCGACGCCGCGCAGCGCGTGCACCTCCACCGCGCCGGTCTGATAAGTCTTGCGCACGTCGCTGGCGCGCAGGATCACGTTCGCGCCAGGGTCGGCGTGCTCCATATTCTCGCATCGCGCTCGCAGTTTCGGAGGATCGTACCCCGGAGCAGCCTTGCGGCTCTACACCCAGAGGAATCAGCGCAGCCGGCGACGCCCGGGCGCGGCAAGCTTCGCCCGTCCATCGTCTCACCGATCTAAGCGGCGATGCGGGCGGCGGCCTGCCGCCGATGCGAGTCGAGCAACGCGTCTGCGCCGCCCGACGCAGCCGCCGCAAACGTCGCATTGAAATGTGACGCGCTTCAAACTTCCCGGCGCCGCACTGAACGTAACCTGCCGCTCCGGGTGATGCGGATCGGCTTGCTTGGACAGCAGCGACTTCTCGACATTGATCGGCCGGCTCGAGCGCGAGGCTCAGGAGCTGCCGCGGCTGCACGCGGCCAAAGTCGCGGCGGTCGCAGCGCTCGGTTACGCCCCGCCGGCGGCGCTTGCGTCTCTGGGCGTCATCTGCGGCTTCAGCTTCCTGCATTCGCTGTTCTTCGCGGAAGACGCCTCGCCGCTCGCCTTGTTCGGCTTGCTCACGGCTGTCGGCGCACTGGCTGCGATGATCCGGGCCTTGTGGATTCCGGGCGAAGCGCCCGACGGCGTGCAGATCGACGCTGAAGATGCGCCTGAGCTATTCGCATTGCTCCGGGCCGCGGAGACGCTCAACGGGGTGCGCGTCGACTCCGTGCGGATCAATGCAGAATTCGTCGTGAGCCTCCGTCAGATTCCGCGCTGGAGCGTCTTCGGCGGATGGCGCAATCATCTGCAGATCGGCTTGCCGTTGCTGGCGACGCTCAGCGTGGACGAGTTCGTCGCGCTGCTGGCCCATGAAATGGGACATTCGAGAATGCGCGACCAGCAGTTCAGCGCGTGGATTTACCGTCAGCGCATCGCCTGGTCGGCGCTGCACGCGAAGTTCACGCGCCCGACCGGCCCCATCGAACGGCTGCTGGCGCGCTTTTACGGCTGGTGCATTCCCTATTTCTGCGCCTACTGCTTCGCGCTCGCGCGCGCTCACGAGTACGCGGCCGATCACGTGGCCGCCGCGGTCACTGACCCGCAGGTGCTCGGCGACGCGTTGATCAAGGCGGAGCTGGCCGGCCGTTTCCTGGCGGAGGTCTTCTGGCCCAGTCTGTACGCGCAGGTGGACAAGACCCCCGAAACTCCGCGTCGGCCGTACAAGTTGATGCAGCGCGCCTTGCAGGCCGGACACAAGGCCTGGACGCGGCAGGAATGGCTCGCACAAGCGCTCAACAAGTACGCCAATCACATCGATCCGCACCCTAGCCTCGCCGAGCGGCTGGCCGCCCTCGAGGTTGATGCGGCGCCGCCGACTTACGATCCCGGAAACGCCGCGTTCTCACTGCTCGGCCCGAGCGCAGAGACTCTGCTCTCGCACTGGGACGACGCCTGGCGCAAGCAGCACGCCGCGAAGTGGCGCGACCGCCATCGCGAATTGCAGGAGGCTCGCTGGAAGCTGGCCGAATATGAGCGCTGCGACGAGAGCTCGCTCGGACCGGACGATCTATGGATCAAAGCCAACCTGCTGCTCAACGTGAACAGGAACGCGGATGCGATCGAAACGCTGCGGGCGCTCGCGATGCGCCAGGGATCGCATGGCAAGGCGCACATGCTGCTCGGCGAATTGCTGCTGGCGCGCGGCGACGAGCGCGGATTGCAGCACTTGATCGCCGCAGCCGGACAGGATGCGGCGCTGATTCCATCAGCCGGCGAACTGGGCTACAGCTATCTGGTGAAACGTGGACGCAAGCAGGAAGCATTGCGCTTCTGGCGCCAGGTCAGCCCGGCCGCTGCGGTCGGCGGGTCGCGCTGACGGACTGCAGGTCACCAGGCGCCGCCCAACGCCTTGTACAGCGCCACGAGATGCGTCGCGACCGCGGTCGTGCTGTCGCTGTGGGCGCGCTGCGCCTGAAGCAACGTACGCTGAGCATCGAGGGCCACGAGAAAACTGACCAGACCATGCTCATAGCGCATCGCGGCGATCTCGTAGGCCTCTTGGCTCGCCGCAACGGCGGCTTGCAGGTCTTCGAGACGACGCTGCTCGGCGCGATACGCGCTGAGCGCATTGTCGATTTCGCGCCAGGCGCGCAGCACCGTGTGCTGATAGTTGACCGCCGCTTCCTGTTGCTGAAGCTCTCGCAACTCCAGCACCGCCCGGCGCCGACCGCCATCGAACAAGGGCAGATAGAGACTCGGTCCGACAGCCCATTGCCGCGCTCCCCATTCGCCGAGATCGGCTGACTCGAGCGATTGCGCGAGGAAGCCTCCGGTCAAGGTAATGCGTGGATACAGGTCGGCCGCTGCGACGCCGATCTCCGCGGTCGCCGCCTGCAAGCGCGCCTCCGCGGCGCGAATGTCGGGGCGCCTTCTCGCCGCCTGCGAAGGAACGCCAACGGCGACCTGCGGCGGGGGCGTCGGAATCGGCCGCGCACCGGCCAGCCGTTCGCGCAAGGCGCCGGGCGGCTCTCCGCAGAGCAGCCCAAGATTGTCGATCAACTGTGTTGCAAGCTGCTCGATTTGCGGGATGCGGGCGCGCGCATCCGCCAATCGCGCTCGCTGACTGACGACGTCCAACTGCGTGACCAGTCCACCGTCCGCACGGAGCTGCGTCAGCTCCAGCAATCCCTCACTGGCTTCCACATCGCGACGTGCGATGCGCAATTGATCCTGAACGCCGCGCAGCTCGATATATGTGCGCGCGGTCTCGGCGGCGATCGAAAGCTGCACAAACTGCAGCTCAGCGGCGCTGGCGGCCGCGGACGCGTCGGCGGATTCCAGCATGCGTCGCACGCGGCCCCACAAATCGAGCTCCCACGAAGCGTCGAACCCCGCCTGGTAGACATCGTGCGGCTGGCTCAGCACGTCAATGACAGCGTCGCGCTCGGCGCCCGGCGCTCCGATCGCGTCGATCAGACGCGTGCCGACGCCGAATTCGCTTTGCCGCTGTCGCTGCCAGGAAGCGTTCCCGGACACGTCGGGTCCGCGCCGCCCTGCGACCGCATCGCGTTGCGCCCTGCTCTGCGCCACCCGCAGCGCCGCTGCGCGCAGGTCGAGGTTGCGTTCGTGAGTGAGCTCGACCAGCTCGGTCAGCAACGGATCGCCGAACAGCGTCCACCACTGTGGCGCGGGATCGCTCTGCACGATCTCGCCGGCCTCATCGAGCGCGGCGGCGCTCCACTGATCGGGCGCGCGCATCGCGCGCGGCGTGAAGGATGGACCCATCGCACAACCAGGCGCCGCTGCGACTGCGACGCAGGCGAGGGCTGTCAGATATGAGGCGCGCATGAGGTTCGACCTGTAGCGGCGCATCTGCACGACTGTGCGGACGCAATCAGGAAAAGGAACAAACTGCCGAGCAACGCAGCCATGTCAGACCAGTCGATGACGGAACAGCCAGGCCGCCGCCGGCAGCGTCAGCACGGAGATCAGCGCCAGCGGCCAAAGCTCGCCGGCGATCAGGGCCAAGCCGGCGCCTTCGAGATACACGCGATGCACGAACTCGATCGCGTAGCGCAGCGGATTCGCATACGTGACGTATTGCAGCAGCCTCGGCATGTTGTCGATCGGGGAAGCCAGCCCGGACAACAGCATCATCGGCATCAAGTAGACGAAAGAGTAAAGCATCGCCTGCTGCATGTTGGCCGACAACGCCGAGATGGCCAGCCCGACGCCTACGGTCGCGATCGTGAACAAGGCGAGCGCGAAGTACAACACGCCTAGCGAGCCGGCGAACGGGATGTCGAACCAGAATAGCGCGATCAGCAGAATTATGGTGGACTGCACGAGCCCGATCACGATCGGCGG
>Ga0079224_100010075_pt1 | contig 12941 bp, 13 predicted proteins | sample Stecom2015_FD_80414 | JGI IMG/M metagenome (GOLD analysis project Ga0079224, IMG submission 80414) | Agricultural soil microbial communities from Utah to study Nitrogen management - Steer compost 2015 | ecosystem: Environmental > Terrestrial > Soil > Agricultural land | place: USA: Utah... | reverse complement strand
TGATCTTGAACGAGGACTCTCATGCTTGATGTGCAGGCCGCCAGAGCCTTGCTGGCAATCGAGGCGGTGGGTTTCTCTCCCTATAACCCGATCACCTTCAAATCCGGCATTCTTGCGCCGGTCTATGTCGATAACCGGAAACTGATCTACTGGCCGCAGCAGTGGCAGGTGATTATCGAGGGTTTCCGCGAACTGATTAATCGCAATCGGATCGAATTCGATATGATTGCCGGTATCGCTACCGGGGGCATCCCTCACAGTTCCGCGCTGGCCTACAAACTGCAAAAGCCGGCGGTTTATGTGCGCCAGCAGTCGAAAGAACACGGCCAGCAGAATCGCATCGAAGGCGGCGCAGTCGATGGCCGGCGCGTGCTGCTGGTTGAGGATATGATTACCACCGGGGGCAGCAGCCTGAGCGGGGTGGCTGCCCTGCGGGATGCCGGAGCAATTGTCGATGACTGCCTGACAATTACCACCTACGGCTTTGCCATGTCCCGGCAGGCGTTCCAGGTCGCTCAGGTGCGGCTACATGCCCTGACCGATTTTGGCACCATCTTGACAGAAGCCATGTGCGCGGGACTCTTTGGCGAAACGGAGCGCGCCATCATCGAGGACTGGCTGAATGACCCGCACGGATGGGCAGAAAGGCAGGAGGATGTCGGCACTTGAAAAGTACAACCAGCGGGTCGATGCGGTCAATTCGCTGGTATGTGTCGGTCTGGACAGCGATTTCAACCAGCTTCCTGAGCCGTTCATTCATTATGAATATCCACTGTTTGCCTTCAACCGCTGGATCATCGAACAGACGCATGAGTACGCCAGCGCCTACAAACCGAATGTCGCCTTTTATGAAGCGCGGGGGGATCGCGGCCTGAGTTCGCTGCGCATGACGCTGGAATACCTGCAGGTGAATCATCCCGACATTCTGACCATTTGTGACGCCAAGCGCGGCGACATCAGTACCACCAGCGCCGCCTATGCCACCGCTGTTTTCGACTGGTACGGCTTCGACGCGGTAACACTCAACCCCTATCTCGGCAAAGACGCCTTACAGCCATTTCTGGATCGAGCCGACCGGGGCTGCATTATCCTGTGCCGGACTTCTAACCCCGGCGCAGGCGAGTTTCAGGATTTGATGGTCGATGGTAAGCCACTGTGGCAGGTGATCGCGCAGCGAGTCCACGCTGACTGGAATACTAACGGCAACTGTATGCTGGTGGTCGGGGCGACTTACCCGGCAGAACTGAAGCAGGTGCGTGATTGCGTGGGCGACATGACCCTGCTTGTCCCTGGCATCGGCACACAGGGCGGTGAGATCGAGCAGGTCGTCAAAGCAGGGCTGAACAGCAGCGGCAAGGGACTGATTATCAACTCATCACGCAGCATCATCTTCGCCGATAATCCCGGTGAGGCTGCCCGCACCCTGCGCGATGCGATCAATCAGTATCGCTAGCCCGGCGCATGGTATGGGGACGCAGCAGACCTCGCGCCAGCAGCCAGTCGTCGTCCGGCCCGTCCCAGCCGAACCGCCGGAAATCGACCCGGTCATTCCGGTCAAATACAACACCTTCCGCTTCGAGCCGCACGCGCTGCTGCGCAGCCTCGTAACTGCCCTCCGGCAGACTGATCCTGCCCTGACTATTTATTACGCGATGCCAGGGAATCGACGGCTGAGATCGGTCCGGCGGATTGTTCGACTCATCACTCATGCAGCGGCGCATGGCATAACCTACCCAGCGCGGCGCAATACGCTCATAATTCGCTATATCCATGCCTTCCGGTGCAGGGATCATCGCTGCAATCTGGCCGTAGGTGACCACCCGGCCCGGCGGAACCTGCCACACAATTGACCAGACGATACGATCATACGCTGTGCGGACCATCTCGGTAATGCGCTGCTACGCGCCTCATATTCAAAACAGGCTAAGCTGCTGTGGCTCGTCCGGCGAGGCCGGCGGCGATTTCATTGAATGTGGCCTGAGCAGCTTGTGTTTGCGCAGCCAGTCGTCATCCGGCCCGTCCCAGCCGAACCGGTCAAAGTCAACCTGATTATTGTTATTGAACTCGACCCCCTCGACCTCCAGCCGGGCACGCTGCTGAATCGCCGGACGGCTGCCTTCTTCCAGACTGATGCCGCCTTTGCTGTTGATGACCCGCTGCCAGGGCACACTGGGGTCGTCAGGAAATGACACGGCGTTCATGGCGTAGCCGACCCAGCGTGGCGCAATACGCCGGTACAACTCCGGGTCCACACCTTCCGGCGGCGGAATCATGGCGGCGATCTGCCCGAAGGTGACGACCTGCCCCGGCGGAACCTGGCGCACGATCTCCCAGACCGTCTCGTAATATGCCTGCTGGTCGGGCGGCTTCTGCATGAACACCCCCTCTAGCAATCGTCGTGGATGCAGCCAACACGCCAGGCGCGGCCATCATCGCTCAGCAGTTCATCGGCTTCTATCGGCCCCCAGCTTCCCCGTTTGTACGTTACAGGCTCGGCTGCGCCATCCGATTCCCACGCCCTGATTACCGGGTCAATCAACTCCCATGCTGCTTCAATGCCGTCGCTGCGCGAAAACAACGACGCATCACCGAGGAGCGCGTCCAGCAGCAGCCGTTCGTAAGCCTCCGGGATAGCCGATACGCCAAACGAATCGGCGTAATGAAATTCCATATCCACCGAACGGGTATTGTACGCTGTATCCGGCTCTTTAGCTTCAAATGTCAGGTGGATACCTTCGTCCGGCTGCACGCAGATCGACAGGCTGTTGGACTTGAAATCGCTGATATGGTGATTATCAAACATGCGATGCGGCGGCTGGCGAAACACCACGTTGATTTCCGTCAGTTTGCGATTGAGTGCCTTGCCAGAGCGCAGATAAAACGGCACACCCTGCCAGCGCCAGTTGTCGATATACAGCTTGATTGCGCCATAGGTCGGCGTGCGCGAATCAGGCGCTACGCCGGGTGTCTTACGATAGCCTTCATACTGCCCGGCGACGGTATCCAGAACATCAATCGGGCGCACCGACTTGAGCAGTTTTACTTTCTCGTTACGCATCAGGTCGGCATCGAAGGATGCCGGCGGCTCCATCGCAATCAGAGTCAGCAGTTGTATCAGATGGTTCTGAAACATATCGCGGAACACGCCGGATTTCTCGTAATAATCGCCCCGATGCCCCACATCCACCGTCTCGATGGCCGTGATCTGCACATTATCGACGTAATTCCGGTTCCAGATGGGTTCAAAAATCGCGTTGGCAAAGCGCAGGAACATAATATTCTGGGCGGTCTCTTTCCCCAGATAATGGTCGATGCGATAGACCTGCCGCTCGTCAAAGACGCGATGCACCTCATGGTTGAGTTCACGAGCCGATTCCAGATCAACCCCGAATGGCTTTTCAATAACGATCCGCCGCCAGCCTTCATCTGACCGCGCCATATTCAGCTTGCCAAGATTCCGGATAATGGGAACATACAGATCAGGCGCAACCGACAGATAGTACAGTCGGTTTGCCGGGCCATCTTCTGTTTCCTCCAGAAACTTCAGAAGCTGCTTCAGGTCGTCTTCCTTGCTGGCATCGCCGGGTTCGTACCACAAATGCTGCGAAAACGCTTCCCAGTCGCTTTCCCGGAAGGAATTTTCCGAAAATTCCTGCGTTCCTTCGCGCAACCGGTCGCGCCATTCATCGTGGCTGAATTTGGTGCGCGAATTGCCCACCACATGAAACTTTTCCGGCAGGCGATCCTTGAGAAAGAGATTATAAAGGGCCGGAACCAGCTTGCGTTTGGTCAGGTCGCCTGATGCGCCAAAGATTACAACCGTCGTTGCTTCACTCATACTTCTGCTACCTTCAACATGATTACGCCTGAGAATCATCCGTGCGCAAATGGCGGACACCACCGGGACCAGCCACAATTACATCGGTTGCAAGCCCCAGAAACAGGCCATGTTCGACAACACCCGCGCGCGCTTTGATCTGTTCCGCCAGCGCCGCCGCGTTACCAATTGGCCCGAACCAGCAGTCCAGCACGTAATTCCCCTGATCGGTCTGAAACACGCTGCCGTCCTTTTCCCGTCGGGTCACCTGCGCGCCCAGCGATTCGAGAAACGCGGCCTGCGACTTCCAACCAAAGGGCACAACTTCTACCGGAACTGCCCAATTCGTCCCCAGCCGTTCCACCAGCTTGGATTCATCGACGACGATGATCTCGCGCCGGGTCGCCTGCGCCACGATCTTTTCCCGCAGCAGCGCCCCACCACCGCCCTTGATCAGATTCAGGTCGGGATCGACTTCGTCCGCCCCGTCGATGGTTACATCGATTACCGGATGATCTTCGAGCGTGGTAAGGGGAATGCCTGCCCGGCGTGCCGCCTGCTCAATATACATAGACGCCGGGATACCCACAATTTCTTTCAGATGTCCCAATCGAATCAGGTCGCCTATGCGGCGCAGTGCCCATTCGGCAGTGCTGCCGGCGCCCAGCCCGACCACCATGCCGGACTCGATAAATTCAACAGCCCGGTAAGCCGCCTGCTGCTTGAGTTGGGTTATAGAATCGACCAAAGTCAGTGACTCCGGGGAATAAACACGCAATAGTTGCTATCCGGGGGAGAGCCTCGCTGAGCCTCTCCCCCGTTCCACGATAGAGCTACAAGGCAGATCGAACAGCCTTCAGCCCGGCAACCACATCCGCATCAAACTGGAACGTAATCACCCGGCGTTTGTTTTCCAGCAGAGCTTCGCGGTCACCCAGCGCCTGCGCCCGCTTGAGCACATCAAAAGTGATGGACGAATCTGCCTTGCCCGCTTCGTCAGGGATACGGACATCATCAGCCCCAGCCGATATAAGCTGGATAAACAGCCCGTTTCCGCCATCCCCTTTGTGCAGTTGTCCGGTCGAATGCAGAAAGCGCGGGCCGTAACCGAGCGTGGTCGCTAACCGGGTCTTTGCGCGCAGGGCCTCACGCAGATCGTTCAGCACGGCATTTGTCTGCTCGTCCGGCGTCATATAGGCTTGCAGGGCGATGTAATCGCCACCGGCTGCCTGCTTCAGAAACGCATTGATAATTTCAGTCAGGTTTCTGCCCTCAACATCGGCAAAGACCTTAATGCCGGCGGAACTCAACACAGGTTCAGGCTCTGGCATCGCGCCGGTTTCTGTATAGGCTTTGACGATTTCTCTGGCGCGCACTTTGGCGCTCTCGACATTGGGCTGATCGAAGGGCTGGATGCCGATAACGTGCCCGGCCACCGCAACAGCAAACTCCCATAGGAAGAACTGTCCGCCCAGGTCGTAGAGGTCCTTCAGGTTCAGCCGGATGACAGGATGTTCGGCCTCAAGCGCCCTCACCTGCGCGTCATAATCGTCCTCGCCTTCCAAATGCAGGTAGACAAACACCCGGTCATTCCCGTAGGCATCCGGGCGATCTACCGGCTCGCCAACCACCGGCACAATCCCCTTGCCCTCTTTGCCGGTGCTTTCAGCGATCAACTGCTCCACCCAGTCGCCAAAGCTGGCAATCGAAGGCGACGTGATGAACGTCACCTTATCGCGTCCGGCCTTCATCAGTTCACCGAGAATCACGCCCAGCCACGCGCCGGGGTTATCCCTGCCGGGCAGCTTGCAGCCGTTCGCCATCGTGATGATGCGCTGCAGCAGTCTGGGCACATCAACGCCGATCAGCGCCGCCGGAACCAGCCCGAAATAAGACTGCGCCGAGTAGCGCCCACCAATGTCCGGGTCGTTCAGAAACGTGGCGCGGAAATTGTACTGCTGTGCCAGTTTTTCCAGCGAGCTGCCGGGATCGGTGATGGCAATAAAATGCTCACCGGACCTGTTTGCGCCAACAGCCTCAACAGCCCGGTTATAAAAATACTTAAAAAGCGACAGCGTTTCGACAGTCCCGCCGGACTTGGTGGACACGATATAGAGCGTCTTCGCCGGGTCAAACTGGCGATCATAATTCTTTACCGCACCGGCATCAGTACTGTCGAGGACAGCCAGATCAAGGTAACCGTCCGCCACGCCGAAAGTCCTGCGGAACACTTCCGGGGCAAGGCTGGAGCCACCCATACCGAGCAGCAGCGCGTGTGTATAGCCATCCGCCCGCACGGCATCCACCAGCCCCTTAATCGTCCCGACGCTGCTCCAGGCGCGGGCTTCGCCTTCTTTGCCATCGCTCACCGCCCACACCGTAGTATCGCCATAACGCGCCTGCATCACCTCGGCAATATCCAGCCAGCCGAGCCGGTTGGTAATTTCCGTTGAGTCTGGCCGCCAGACAGTGTGATCGCGTTCCCAGATACGCTGGACGATGCTCCCGCGTTCGATCTCGTTGAGGGCCGCATCCACCTGGCTTTGATACGAACGCAGCTGCGCCGAAACGTTCTGCCATTCGGCCCGGATGCTGTCGCGTTTGGTGGCAATCGTTTTGAGCAGCGAATCGAACGGCGCGATGAACTTGTCCACGCCTTCCTGCTGCAATTCCTCCGTCACCTGATCGAGGTCGATGCCTATTGTGCCGAGTTTTTCGATCTGCGCGCGCGCCTCATCAATGTTATCTTCGACAGTCACTGCCACGACGCCATGATCGAGAAAGGCATCCAGCGTTTCCAGCGGCAGGGTATTCACGGTATTCGGGCCGATGAGTGTATCGACGTAAAGCGTATCGGGATAGGCGGGGTTCTTGGTGCTGGTGCTGGCCCACAGCGGACGCTGTACGCGCGCGCCCTGCGCCGCCAGCCTGTCCCACCGTTCACCACTGAAAATCTGCTTGAATCGCTGGTACACCAGTTTGGAATTGGCAATCGCGATCTTGCCCAGCAGATCATCCGCGCCGGCCTGTTCCAACTGCGGGTCGAGTTTGGCATCTACCCGGCTGACAAAAAACGACGCAACCGACGCCACCCGGCTCAGATCACCGCCCTTCTGGGCCAGCCTTTCCAGCCCGCGAATGTAGGCCTCGGCAACTGCCTCGTAATGTGCCATCGAAAACATCAGGGTAATATTGACATTGACTCCTTCAGCGATCAGATGTTCAATCGCGGGGATACCCTCTTTTGTGGCCGGGACCTTAATCATCAGGTTCGGGCGATTGAGTTCGCCAAAGTAGCGCTTTGCTTCAGCTATCGTGCCCTCAGTATCGTAAGCCAGCCGGGGATTGACTTCGAGGCTCACATAGCCATCCTGGCCCTTCGTCTCGTCAAATACCGGACGGAACAGGTCAGTCGCCATTTTAATGTCTTCGACAGCGAGCGCTTCATAAATCTCCTCGTCATCAGCCCCTTCGACAACAAGCTGCTGCATCTGATCGTCGTAGTCGTCGCTGCCGGCAATTGCCTTCTCAAAGATAGCCGGGTTCGAGGTCACACCCCGCACGCCCTTGTCGATCAGTTTCTGCAATTCGCCAGAGGTGATGAAGGACCGGCGGATATAATCAAGCCAGATCGCCTGACCAAGATCGGCCAGTTCGTGAATTTTGGTCATGTGCAGTCCTCCCATGGTAAAGGGCGCTACGATTATGCCCTTACTATATATAGATGACAACATCCATCTGGATGGTTTTACTCACCTGTACACCAATCTCACAGAAAACAGTTGACTGATGACTGGCAAAGTTGATCTCTACTTTGGCCATTGACGCTCGTGGCAGTTGACTCTTAAGATAAATTAATGTATCATCTAATAATGTAGTCATAAAATTTTAACGTCAACAAATACAGAAAAGGTTACGCCAATATGAAATCCCGCCACGGCAGTCTGGAATTACTCAACGACCCGGTAGCGCAGAAACTGCTGGTATCAAACAATCCCGCGCACCTTGCCTACAATTGGATTGATGGAACCCCGCGAGTGATACCCATCTGGTTCTACTGGAACGGCACTGAACTTGTCATGGGAAGCCCGCCCGGTGCGCCGAAGATCCAATCGCTGCAGGACGGGTCAAAAGCGGCTGTCTGTATCGACGACAAAGCATGGCCGTATAAAGTGCTTTATCTGCGCGGTACGGTCCAAGTTGAATGGGTGAACGGTATCGCGCCCGAATACGCGCTTGCCGCCGAGCGTTATCTTGGGGAGGAAGCGGGGAAAGGCTGGGTTGAGCAGGTCAAGACGATGACTGACAGGATGTTCCGAGTAGCATTCAAACCCGACTGGGTCAGCATTTCTGACTTTGAAACTCGTTTTCCGAGTGCGGTTGAAAAGGCGCTAACGGGTGGTTGATCGCCTAAGGACCAAGCGGCGAGAGATACCCATCATGATACCAGTTCATGACCGTCTCGCGCTCGATGCCGGCTGTCTGTGCCTCAGCAAATGTAAAACCCTGTGGAAATTTTTCCAGCAGCATGTCCAGTTCCGGCGCTTGCAGGTAATCCGCATCGAAGTCATGATAGATGCCGCGTGATGCCCGATAGCACCAGGGCGGCAGCACGAAGCGCGTCCGGTCAGTGATCGGGGCGTGGCGATAGGTCAACGGCTCGCGGCGCTGCGCGTTCAGAATAACATCGGCGTAGGCGGCGAGCTGTTTTTCGACGGCGTAACGCTCGTGCAGATAGGCGAGCGTCTGGGTCGAAGTTCGCCGTTTTTCCCGGATGATGGCCGCTGCAAGCCGGGCTGCGGTCTCGATGTCGCCGTAATCCACCTTGTCGATCAGGGTATCCGGCAGAATCTCGCGGTGCGATGCAATCCGCGCCGGAATAGCCGGTGTGCCGCAACCCAGTGATTCATAAACCGCATTGCCAAAGGATTCGACAAAGCTGCCCAGCGCCAGAGTCACGGTCCCCAGGCTGTAATACTCAGGCATGAGCGACTGTGGAATCCAGTCGTGGAAAATGACATGATCGGTCAGGCCGCGCTGCGCAATCTCGACCTGAAGGCTTGTGTAGAATGTGCGCAGGTCGGGGTACAGGTTCAGGTCGAGCCACTTTGGAACCAGCACCTTCAGATCGTTGAAACCGTACTGATGCACCAGCAGGTCACACACCGCCAGCGTTTCGCGGATGCCCTTCGTTTCCTCCGGGCGATGTGGGTGCAGCACCACTGGATACGCGCCCGGCTGGATCGGAATGATGTCCAAAATCCTGTCGGGCGTTCTGGGCCGGAAATGATTCCAGTCAATGCCGTTGTGAATGACCACCGTGCGGTCAGCGTAACCGGGGAAAAAGCGGCCGGCGGTGTGCAGAAAATGCTGCCGCGAATTTTCCGAGATCAGGATGAGTTGATCGCCCTGAAACAGAAAGCTGCCCAGCAGCGTTTCCGGGTAGACGTTATCCCGCAGCGATACCACCGTTGGCACATGCTGGTAAGCGAAGGGAAACAGGAATTCGCCGTCGTGCATATAAAAACGATCCGCCGTTTGCAGATAATCCCCTACAGTCTGCACGATGGCCGCCATATCGTGGGCCGGAACAGCATAAGGCTGCGGGAAGGGCTGGTGGAAGGGCAGCAGCGGCAGCACCTCGACGTTTTCGTGCCAGCGAAACGGCTCGCTGCTGTCTTCGCGCCGGGTACACAGCACTGACACCTGATGCCCCAGTTCACCCAGATAGACCGCTACCCTCTGGAGATGCTTGGTCGCCCCACCCATTACCTGATCAGGAAAAAGGGGATTGATGCAAAAGGCCACAATTTTCATATTGCCGGCTGCTTTCAGGGAGTGATTCGATAGCGATGATGGCGCACCAGTGTCTGATCGCGGGTGATGGTCACAAGATTGAAGCCTGGGTCAGCGGCCAGATCAAGCGAGGCCTGCAAACAGCCCGGCCAGCCGACGAACTGGTACGCGGCGCTGGCGACGCTGCTGTACAGAATACCATCCTTCACAATATCGACACTGTGATGAATATGACCGCAAAACACGCCGCGCAGCCTGTGCCGCGCTTGCAGCAGAATCTGGTGGAGTATGTCCCCGTTGCCCAGCCGCAGCGCATCGAGCCACGCAACGCCAATCGGGATCGGATGATGATGTACAGCGACAAGCAGCGGGCGCTCATCATCCGAAGCACAGATGACTTCCAGCCGGTTCAGGGCCTGCTCGTCCAGCCAACCGGCATGTCCGATTTCCGCCCGACTGCTGTCAAGGCACACGATCTGAATGCCGCTGATATAGTACTCACACACACTTTCAGGTTCGCGGCGATACAGGGATGTCATATCAGCTCGTCGGTCATGATTACCGGGGACAAAAATCACCGGGACATTGATCTGGCGAAAAACCTGCGCAAAAGTTTCGTAGTCGCAGTTGTCTTCGCCAGCAACATCGCCGGTATGCAGGACAAAATCAATCTTCAGCGGTAGCGCATTGATCTGCTGCATTAATGCTTCGACGGCGGTCATGGTGTGATATGGCAGAGCCATCACCTGCTGGGCGTAGAGCGCCAGTTCCGGCTGGATGTCAGTAAAGTCCTTGACCTGCCCCGGCGCAAGCAGATGCGTATCGCTTATATGGACGAAATGCAGCAGAGTATCCGGCATGAAATGCGATTCCTGTACAGCGAACCGCAAGCCATTATAACCAGTTTCCATAAAGGCCGCGCAAGGCTATTTCAATTTTAGGACGGGGGGGTACAATTCACCGTAGTCTATCGCTGGTATTGAGAAAAATACCACTTATTCCCGGAGAAAATTGCCCAATGAACTCTAACTCCCCTGTCCAGGTTGCGATGATCGGCACCGGCGGTATGGCGCGGCATCATATACGGGGTATGCTCAAACAACCCGATACCACCCGGATTCGCGTCGTGTGTGAACCATCAGAAGCAGCCTATAATGCAGCCGCCGAATTATTCCGCGAAGCTGGTCTGGAACCGCCACCCAACGAGCCAGACTTTGAAAAACTGCTGGTCGATTACGGTGATGAACTCGATACGGCCTTTATCGTCACGCCGCACAATATGCACTATCCGCAGGCTGTGGCCTGTCTGGAAACCGGGCTGGACGTGCTGGTCGAAAAGCCGATGGTCATGAACGCCGAAGAAGCAGTTCGGCTGATTGAAGCCCGCGACCGGACGGGGCGACTGGTCGTGGTGGCATTTAATGGCAGCATGTCCCCCAATATTCGCACCGCCGTCAGGATGCTGCGCGCTGGCGAACTGGGCGAAATTCTGACCATCGAGGCGCTGCACTGGCAGAACTGGCGCGAACTCACCGTCGGGAGCTGGCGCCAAATCCCCGAGATCTCTGGCGGCGGCTACCTGTTCGACAGCGGCGCTCACATGCTCAACACGGTGGTTGACCTGGCCGGCGAAGAATTCGTCGAAATACGCGCCTGGACAGATAACCGTGATACCCCTGTCGATATTCTGGGTGTCGTCATTGGCAAGCTGAAATCTGGCAAGCTGGTATCTATGCACGGCTGTGGCGACACAACGGGCGGCGGATCTGAAGTTCGCGTGTTCGGGACAAAAGGGATGCTGCGCACCGGCGTCTATGGCGAACGTCTGGAAGTTGCGTTCGACCGGGAAACGGGCCTGCAGCCGGTGGATGTGCCGCCTTCGCTGGGCACGTGGCAGCAGTTCCTCGCCGTGCGCAGCGGCACGCTGGCAAACCCCTGCCCGCCGGAAGTGGGTCTGCGCATGGCAAAGCTGTGGGACGCAATAAGACAGTCGGCAGCCCAGAACGGCGGGCCGATCACTTTGCCTGATACATTGGCAGTCGATTGAAGGAGAATCATCCAATGACCATTCGAGTAACCGTCTGGAACGAGTTCCGCCATGAAAAGGACGCCAGCCATGCGGCGTCAACGATTTACCCGAACGGGCTGCACGAACCTATTGCCAGCCACCTGCGGCAGCAGGGTCTGGAAGTCCGTATCGCCACCCTCGATGAACCCGAACACGGCCTGACCGACGAGGTGCTGGCGAATACCGACGTGATGACGTGGTGGGGGCACATGGCCCATGCCGAAGTCTCTGATGCAGTTGTCGAAAAGGTGCAGCAGCGCGTTCTGGAAGGCATGGGGCTGATCGTGCTGCATTCTGGACATCACTCCAAGCTTTTCAAGCGCCTGATGGGCACAACCGGCAATCTCAAATGGCGCGAAGCCGACGAGCGCGAGCGCATCTGGATTGTCGAGCCGGGCCATCCCATTGCCGAGGGATTGGGCGAATACATCACACTGGAAGCCGAGGAGATGTATGGTGAACGCTTCGACATCCCCGCACCGGATGAACTGGTTTTCGTAAGCTGGTTCCAGGGTGGCGAAATCTTCCGCAGCGGCTGCTGTTGGTATCGCGGCAGAGGCCGAATCTTCTATTTCCGCCCCGGCCACGAAAGCTATCCCACCTATCACAATCAGGATGTGCTGAAAGTGATTTACAATGCGGTGCGCTGGGCCGCGCCCCACACGATTGCCGCCACACCTGTCGTCAACGTCAAGGTTCCGCTCGAAACCATCACACCGAAGGAATCCGCAGCGGATTAGCAGCAGCACATCATCGCGTTGTCGTTGCAGGGGCGCAGCATTTGCGCCCCTGCTTTGCATCCATCACCAGCGGTACTGCGCCGGCTTGAAGTCCATCATCCGCCCGTTGTAGTAGGATACAATCGCCTCCTCCGGCGGTGCGACAGCATCCAGCCGGGCGCGATCATCGTCGGTGATTTCCACATTCACCGCGCCGAGATTATCTTCAAAATGCGCCATTGTGCGCGGGCCAATAATCGGACTGGTGACACCCGGCTGGCGGATCACCCAGGCAAGCGCCACCTGTGCCGGCGTGCAGTTCTTCTCCTGCGCCAGTTCAGTGACTACATCCATGACCTCGTAGGCCCTGTCGCTGAAATGCTTGCGGGTGCGCTCCTGGAACAGTGTAGTGCCCTGTGCATCCCTGGCGAAGCGCGAATCGCCGGGCACTTCTTCGCCACGTTTGTACTTGCCGGTAAGAAAACCGCGCGCCAGCGGTGACCAGGGCAGGATCGCAAAGCCGTAGGTCTGCGCCATCGGG
>Ga0079224_100010074_pt1 | contig 12942 bp, 12 predicted proteins | sample Stecom2015_FD_80414 | JGI IMG/M metagenome (GOLD analysis project Ga0079224, IMG submission 80414) | Agricultural soil microbial communities from Utah to study Nitrogen management - Steer compost 2015 | ecosystem: Environmental > Terrestrial > Soil > Agricultural land | place: USA: Utah... | reverse complement strand
CGCCAAAAGGAGGAAGAGAAGATGACTATCTGGATTAGAAGGCTATTTGTGGCCTTGAGTGTTGCTGTTGGAGTTTTTCCAGCTATACAAGCCCATGCAGGCACCTGGCCTGACCGGCCGATCACGTTGGTGGTGCCGTTTGCGCCAGGCGGAAGCACCGATGCGACGGCGCGGCTGCTGGCCAGCGAACTCAATGACGTGCTCGGAAAGCCGGTGGTTGTGGAGAACAGAGGGGGCGCAGGCGGCAATATCGGCGCCACTTTTGTTGCCCGTTCGGCTGCTGACGGCTATACGTTTTTGCTTGCCACCAACGCGCAGGCGGCGGCCAGAAAGCTTTATCGGCAATTGCAATACGATTTAACCAAGGATTTTACTCCCGTGGCGCCCGTCGTCTCGTTTCCGAATGTGCTGGTCGTCCGCGCCGATTTTCCCGCGAAGACCTTGAAAGAGTTCATTGCGTATGTGACCAATAAAAAAGGTCCCATGAACTATGGCTCGGCAGGTAACGGATCGTCGCACCACTTGGCGACCGCGCTGTTTAACCGTCTGATTCACGGCTCAATGGTTCACATTCCGTTCAAAGGCGGCGGTCCTGCGAATGTCGCATTACTGGGTGGAGAGGTGCAAATGAACATTGCGCCGCTGGTCGAAGTCATGCCGCATATCAATGCCGGCAAGCTGCGTCCCTTGGGGGTGACCACCACGGAGCCGGCGGCTTTATATCCGGACGTTCCCACTATTGACAGTGTGCTGAACGGGTATGACATAAAACTGTGGAGCGCGGTGCTGGCGCCCAGTGGCACGGCGCCAGAGATCATCGAGAAAATGAATGCAGCGATAAGGAAAGTCCTGCACAAGCCCGATGTAGCGAAAAAGCTGAAGGCGATGGGATACAGCATTTTCGACGATTCTGTTCAACAGTCGAAAGACTTCTTTAACGCCGAGCTTGAGCGCTGGGGAAAAATGGTTGACGCGTCCGGCGCGCAAATCAATTGATCAACCGTGACGTCATGAAAATTTTTTACCAGGGATGAACGACAAAATGCTGTCAAATCACAAGATTGAGCCAACCATCAAGTACGCTAATGAAGCGGGCCATCTGCCTAAATATGGTCACTTTATACACGGCCGTTGGGAAGCCACGGAAAGTGGCTCGTATTATTCCGTCATTGATCCGTCCACCGGAGCCGCTGTCGCGCAATATTGCAGGGGCACAGCTGCCGATATCGATCGGGCCGTCAGGAGCGCAGAGCAGGGGTTTCGCACCTGGATGGCTTTGCAGCCAAAGGCAAGATCCAGGATTCTTTATGAGGTGTCCTCGCTACTGCGGGCCAACCGGCACTGGCTTGCCTATCTGGAAACGGTAGACACGGGCAAGCCCTTAAAAGTCTCGCTGGCCGATGTGGATACGTGCGCCCGGTATTTTGAATATTTTGCCGGTTCGGCCGACAAGATTTTTGGCGAGGTGATTCCGGCCTCCAACGAGCATCTGGTCTACACATTGCGTGAGCCTTACGGCGTCACCGGACATATTATTCCATGGAACGGGCCAATTACCCAGGCGGGCCGCGGCATTGCTCCCGCTTTGGCTGCAGGTAATTCCGCCGTCGTCAAACCTGATGAAAACACCTGCGCAACGACGTTGGAGCTGGCGGCGCTGTGCATCAAGGCGGGGATGCCGCCAGGCGTGCTTAACGTTGTGACGGGTGACGGTGCGCTGACCGGACAAGCGCTTGTAGATCATTCCGGGGTGAAGAAAATCGCATTCACCGGATCCGTCGCCACCGGCAAGACGGTCATGAAGCGTGCCGCGGACAGAGTTTGCCCGTTTACAACGGAACTCGGAGGAAAATCGCCTTTTATTGTCTTCGCCGATGCCGATCTTGATAAAGCCGCAGCGTTGGCGGTAAAGGCATTTGTGTTTAACTCAGGCCAAATATGTTCGGCCGGCACCCGCTTGCTGGTTCATACATCGGTCGCGGAGCCATTTACCCGACTGGTTGTCGAGGCACTGACGCAGCTGGATGTCGGACCTGGCAACAGCGATCCGGATATGGGTCCGGTTATCTCGGAATCACAGATGAAAAGGGTGCTTGGCTATATCGAGATAGGCAATGAAGAAGGGGCTTGCCTGGAGCACGGCGGGCAACGGCTTACCGGCGCCGGCCTTGGTAATGGCTATTACCTGGCGCCCACGCTGTTTTCCAATGTCACCAATCAAATGCGTATTGCCCGAGAGGAAATTTTCGGACCGGTGGCCTGTGTGATCCCGTTCCATACCCAACAGGAAGCCGTCGACATCGCCAACGACAGCGATTTTGGCCTGGCTGCCGCCGTCTGGACGCGTGATGTCGCAAAAGCGCATGACGTTGCCAAACAACTGGAGGCGGGACAGATATATGTCAATGATTTTATGCCTATCGGCGTCGAAGCGCCTTTCGGCGGCTACAAAATGAGCGGCATCGGCCGTGAGAAGGGCGTTGAGTCATTATTTCATTACACGCAATTGAAGACTGTGAGCGTGAGTACGTCGGCCTAATTGCACAACATTAAATTAAGAGGAGAGTAAAAAAATGAGTATTGACATTAACGGCACCGGTGCTTTCTACCTGGCGAAAACTTTAAGCGCGCATGGCGTGACGCGGATATTTGGCTTGTGTGGCGACCACATCAATTCCCTTTATCGCGCCGCTTCGCTGGAAGGCATTGAAATCGGCGGGACTCGCAGCGAGTCCGGGGCGGTGCACATGGCAGACGCCTGGGCGCGGGTGACCGGGCAGTTAGGTGTCGTGTTTGTCACAGGATGTCCGGGGCACTCCAATGCGCTCACTGGCATGGCGGTTGCCACAAACGCGGGCTCGCCGGTGCTGGTTATTTCCGGATTTACGCCAGCGAACCAGCGGGAAAGAGGCGGCTCGCAGGTCATGCATCAGGCGGATATGGCGCGACCGGTAACCAAATGGGCGCTGGAAGTGCCGGATGGCGCGCATATTTCGGAAATGACCGGCAAGGCAATACGCATTGCGACCACCGGCACACCGGGCGCGGTGAGTCTGTCGGTGCCGTCCGACATTCTGGACGAACCGGTAACTGTGGGGGCCGATAATCCATCCGATCATTGCCGTCCTGTTATGCGTCGTTTTCCGGCAAAGGTCAATGCCTTGATATCGGATGAGGTCAAACGGGATATTCAAAGTGTTTTGTCCGACGCGAAAAAGCCGGTGATCATTCTTGGCAACGGCGCCAGGACCTCGGGCAAGGATGTTCAGGCATTGGTCGGGCGCACCGGCATTCCTGCATTCACGATCGATCAGGCCAGGGGCCTGGTGCCCGATGACGGTGTCGTGGGATTCGGCTACGCGGATCCTTTGTTCAATCGGACCTTTCGCGAAATTATTTCCGCAGATGTGATGCTATTGATCGGGACCGGTGTCGATTTTCATACCTGCTTTGGCAGAGAACAACTGTTACAGGAGCATGTGCGGATTGTTCAGATCAGCGAAGATGAAAGGATACTTAACCAATGCCGCCAGAGTGAAATTGCCATTGTGGGCCCGGCATCGGCGCTGCTATGTGCTGCCGCTGAAATCATAGAGGAACAAGCGCTGGCGAATCAGTGGAAACCTTGGCTGGTGCACCTTCAGGATAATTACGCGAATGCCCGAAACGCCTGGGCGGATCAGTGCCGGGAACTCAGCGCTGAACAGGACGGTATTCATCCCTTGCAGTTATGTGTGAGCCTGGAGCGCCATCGAACAGCCGATACGGGAATCATGATCGACGCAGGAGATTTTGTGCATTGGCCTCGCGCGTATTTTCCCGCATTACGGCAGGGGCGCTGGATGGATGCAGTGCTGATCGGCAATCTAGGCGGATCGGTGCCGCTGGGTATAGGTAGTCAGTTGGCTCACGGGGACGGACAGACATGGGTATTCATCGGAGATGGAGGCTTTGCCTATTACTCATGGGATCTGGAAGTCGCTGTAGAAAAAAAACTGCCGTTAAAAATCATACTCGGCAACGATGCAGCCTGGGGCATTGAAAAACGCTTGCAGCTTAATCTCTACGGTGAGCATGTAGGCTGTGAACTCAGACAAGTTCGGTATGACCGCTATGCGCAAATGATTGGCGCCACCGGCATCTATGTGGACAATGTGAACGATCTGGACGCGGCGGTCGACCAGCTCATGGCTGCAGACGGGCCGGCATTGCTTAACGTAAATATCAGATCCATGGCGGGCCGCCCACTTGCGGATTTCAAACGTTATTGATTCGGGGTTTTTGACAAAAGGAAGGTGTGATATGCACTTGGCACAGATCGGGCGTTCTGGATTATTTTCCGCAAAATTGGGCTTCGGCTGTATGGGGCTTAGCGGGAGTTATGGGTCGGTAGACAGAACCGCAGCTATCAACACAGTGCAAGCTGCGATCGCGTCGGATATCACGCTTTTCGATACCGCAGATGTATATGGCGCAGGGGAAAACGAACGCCTGCTTGGGAACGCGGTGAGCGCACAGAGAAAGCAGGTTCTGATTGCCACCAAGGGAGGCGCCACGCGCGACAACAAGGGGCATGCGACAAATTGCGGTACCCCTGAGTATCTCATCAGTGCCTGCGAGGCCAGCCTGTCCCGCCTGGGTACAGATTATATTGATTTATATTATTTGCATCGGATCGATCCACAGGTCCCAGTTGAGGAGTCGATCGGCGCGATGGCTCGTCTGGTCGAGCAGGGCAAGGTCAGGGCTATCGGTTTATCAGAAGTCAGCGAGGCGACGTTGCGCCGCGCCTGCCAGATCCACCCGATTAGCGCCTTACAGTCGGAGTTTTCTCTATCTTGCAGACAGCCTGCACAATCCATGTTCAAGGTGTGCAAAGAATTGGACGTATCATTCGTCTCATATAGTCCTTTGGGAAGGGGACTGTTAACCGGACTTTTGCCCGGGAGCGTAACCGGTTCCTCCGGTGACCTGCGCAAGGGCATTCCGCGCTTCAGCCCTGACAATATCGAACATAATTTACAGCTCGTGGCGCGGGTCAGTGCATTGGCCGAAAGCTTGGGCCTGACCACAGCGCAACTCGCATTGGCCTGGGTTTTGAATCAGCCCTCAGCGCCGCTGGCGATTCCGGGCACGCGCAGTGCGGCTCGCGTCACGCAGAATGTCCGCGCAGCAGACGTCATACTGGGAGATGATGTGCTTGAGGAGCTTGACGATCTCTTTGCCGAAGGGGCGATACGGGGTGAACGGCACAATGCCCAGATGCTTGCCCGGGTGGGTTTGTGATTTAAGGAAAGAATTAATAACTATTTTGCGCCCAGGATTGGCTCGGGGTTGTGTTGAGTCCATTCGAAAATACATATAGAACCCGTTCTTCAGCGAAGGAGTTTTAAGATAGGCAACCCCATAATGTCAATCAATTGCGGGGTTTGTCGATTTCCGGCCAGGCGTATGGCAATAGGCAGATTGGCGTTAAATGTGGCTCAATGTCCGCGTAACAGCAATGATGCGCGCCAGTGCGACCGCGTTTCAGGCGAGCTGGTGTGTTTTTTCTCTCTTCCTGTAGCTGATTATCGTCCCGGATGCGGGCTCAATGGCGCCTTCAAGCAGCCAGTCAAAAGCAATCGGCCACAGCGTGTCGGCGAAGCGGCTGTGAAAGAATGCGAAGTGCCCGATTTCTTCATGATCAATGCGGGCCGGCGATAGTCGTAAATGATATCGTTCGCAGCCGCTGTAGTAATCAAGTACGCGTTCCAGTGCGGCAGGTGTGCCAAAAGGGTCATCGCTGACCCCCAGTGCCAGTATCGGTGCAGTCACGTGTTGCAAACGCATTGGCAATAAGTCACTTTCGGCGTCCGTTTTGTCGTAGGTGCGCCCGATGGACTGTTCAAACCGGCGGCCCATGCCTGCCCAGTCCATGGCCACGCCCTTGGGCGTGTCTTCCATCCAGCCCAGGCGCCGGGCCGGCACGAAGCCGAATGCTTTTGCCAGCAGAGGCATGGCCACATGCCATTGCAGGAACATGCCGGCGCGCGATCGGCGCGCATAATCGCGCCAATAGGCATATTGTGCACCCATGGTGAAAATTCGCTTTACCAGGTGGGATGAGGGCGCCAGTCCGATGAGAAAGCCCCCTATTGAATGACCGACGACATAGATGGGTGAGTTGCAAAAGCGCGCTTGAGCATATTGGAGCGTCGCTTCAAAATCCGCCTGACCCCAGTCGAGCCATCCCGCAACCAGATCGCGCAAAGGCCCGTATTTTGATTCGCCGATACCCCGATAATCAAAAGTCAGCACCGTGCAGCCTCTTGCGTGCAGGGCCTGCGCAAATCTGTCGTAGTAGCGACAGCGCACCGATGTGGCGCTATTGATGATGACAACAGGGCTGTGCGAATTGATCTGCGCATGGTGCCACAGCCTGGCCTGCAGCCGATAGCCATCGATGGTGATAATCTGGATTGCCTGCGGCATAGCGAAGGTCCTTCGGTTCATCCGTTATTGGCAACATTCACGATGGTGGCCTGGATCAGCGCAATGGTTTTGTTCGCGTTGCCGTCCTCGTCCAGCTTGCGGACTTCTCCCGTGCATACGGTTAATAATTTGCCCGCGTTCTGGACTTTACCGATTGCAATAAACGCCGCACCAAGCGCGGGACGCAGCAGGTTGATTTTAAATTCGGCCGTGACGACTTCATATCCGTCCGGCGCCACGGTCAGGGCCGCATAGCCGCAGGCATTATCGGCCACGCTGGTGACGGCGCCTGCGTGCACATAGCCATGCTGCTGTAACAAATGCGCTGAAAATGGCAATGTGATGTGCACTTCTCCTGGTTGTATCAAGGTCAAAGTTGCACCCAGAGTGCGCATTAATCCCTGTTTCTCAAAGCTGGCTGTAATGCGCTGTTGTATGTTGTTATCCATGATTTGTCATTGGTGGATTATTAATCAAGACCGAGCGTCCCCCAGTCCGATTATAGGAGAGGATGCGACGGCCAGTGCGCTTGCCTGCCGACGGCGCATCAAAGCCATCATGATTGGCCAGAGCGCGCATTTGCCGTGCTGATGCCGCGCTGTGACCCGGGGTTGGCTGTTTGCGCCGGCTGTTCTTCAGGTTTTTATCTTTTATGGGTCTGCTGGGCAATTGCTTACCGTGGCCAGAATCTGCTATATGACAATTGCCTCTCTTGCACAAGCGCGTGGGCTCTACATAGCATGAGGGTGCTTATCGCTCTGCCTCAGGTTCAATATAAAATTAATTGCGGCCACGCTGGCAAGGGCAGCGTCACGTGCCCAGAGAGTACGGCTAACGGAAAGTTCAGGGTTGGGGCGGGCTGAAGCGGCACGAGGGCGTCAATCTGCCGGAAGCTGCGTCGGCAAAAAAAAGGAGACGCTGAAGAGAATGGGCGAGGTAAAGGGAGAAGTAAAGGCGGAAGCCTTGATGGTCAGCGGATGTAACACGCTGACGACAGCGGCATGAGGATCACAGGCGTCCTGTACGGCGATGCCTGGCGTTATAGCACCAAAGGCTGATTATTTATTAGCCTTGAAGGCGCGGATCAAATCGCGAACCTGGAGCATGTAACCTTTTGCCACGTTCCTGTTTCCACTGGAACGCGCCAGTTTATACTTGGTTACTGCCTTTCGGATCAGGCCGATATGGACCTGTTGGTATGCTGCGTTCATACACATCTCCACGTAGATATACACCGATTTTACATTTTTATTACAAGTTGATGCATTCGGTGAAAACCACTATATGTTGCTTAATATCCACAAGTAGTGAAAAGGGTATGAGCGCGAAAAAACAGGGCAAAAAAAAGCCAGCTGCAATAGCTGGCGAGTTCACCCAAAAGCAATGAGTTGGCTTCATTATAGGGAGTCGGTCCGCAAAGCACAATTTAACAAATGTCAAGTTTGCGTTTTGGCGCGCAAGTGAGCGGCAAATAGGCTTAAAAAAATAACGATTTGGGCTGACTCAGCCCTGGGCCATCAGCGAACCAGTAGCAGGCCCAGTCTTGCCAGAGCATAGAAACCCAGCCCGGCCAGGGCAATGCATGCCATGTAAGGCGGCGCACTTCGCCAGGGGCGTCGGCCCACGATAAAGCGGCTGGTGAACCCCGCAAAGGACAGGCTATACAGGATGCAGGCAATATGCAGCACCGTAGGATGTGATAACGAAAACCCCAGCATGAACAAGGCAGTGCCGATCATGAATGAGGGCAGCGCAACGGCGAAGCTGGCGGCGCGGTACATGGCTGCGCCATCAATCTCCCAGTGCGGGTCCTGTTGCGCGGGTTTGGTATCGGCAGAATCAGTGTTATGTGGTTTCATGCGGGCAATTTTTTGGGCAGGAAGGGGGGACGAATGCGTTTGTCTTATTCGGGAGCCAGGATATGGCGCATCAGCGCCGTTACATAAGCTGGCAGCTGCGCACTGTCTCGTATGCACAACACCAGATTGCGCCGAGCCCAGTCGTCAGACAGTGCAATGATATTCAGTTGCTGCGCTCGCCGATGGCGTTTGGCTGCTGCCAGCGGCACAATGGCGATTCCGACCCCATTGCCTACCATTCTGCAGACGGCGTCAATGCTGCGTACCCGCACCCGGTAATGCAGATGTCTGCCGGCGCGGCGACTATGCGCTGCGATATGCTCCTGCAAAGCGCTGCCGGCCACCAGGCCGGCAAAATCCAGATGGCTGATCTGCGCAAGCGTGGCCGGGTCCGGGATGGCTTCAGGACACTCGGGCCCGGTAATAACCACGAGCCGGTCTGCACCTAGCGGAAAACGTTGCAGATCATGCAAATCGGCCGAGTCGGCAACCAGCCCGATGTCGGCCATCCCCTGACGGATCAGATCGGTAATATCAGTACTGGTGCGTTCCTCCAGATCAATCGAAATATCGGGGTGACGCTTTAGAAATGAGCCTAATAACGCCGGCAGGTGTTCGTTGCAGGCCGAGGTGTTGCCCAATAGCCTGACATGGCCTTTAATCCCGCTGCTGTACTGGCCCAGATCGCCGTGCATGCGTTCCATTTGCTGCACTACAACGCTGGCGTGATGCAGCAGCGTGCGTCCGGCTGGCGTCAGTTGTACGCCTTTATGGCTGCGGTTGAGCAAAAGCACGCCGAGTACGTCTTCCATACCCTTTATACGTTCACTGGCCGAAGCCGTGGTGATATGGCAGCGACGCGCAGCTTCGGTGATGGTGCCCGATTCGTGCACGCTCAGGAACAGGCGAAGGTCGGTCAGATCAAAGCGCATGGTCGCAGTATACCAGTCCGATTATGGAAATTCCTTAGTCTATGATCGACATTTCCTGATTTTCAGCTATTTCGCCGATCCCTACAATAGGGACTATTGTGATTATGTATCGTAATAACAGCAATGTTTTCAACGGTATGTTTTCAGCAAACGTTGCCGGCACGGATGACGGACCCAGTCGAGCTTCGGCTTTTGGTTTAAGGGATTTCCTTATACAAGCTTTCCATTGAGCACGGTTTCACTCTTTCAGGGCGTAGATTTCATGGACTTTTTTACTGGTTATCTTTCGATCTTCAATCTTGGTCAGACCTATACGGTTGGTGCGCTGGCGCTGGTGACAACGGTATTCATTCTTGCCGGTGCAGTCAAGGGTGTCGTCGGGCTGGGTCTGCCCACCATTTCCATGGCGTTGCTGGCATTGTTGATGTCGCCGGCGCAGGCTGCGGCATTGCTGGTGATTCCATCTCTGTTGACCAATATCTGGCAAATGCGTCCCTTCGGTGGGGTGCCGTATTTATTACGTCGTATTGGCACAATGCAGCTCGGGGTGTTGGCTGGCACGATTGCGGGCGCGTGGCTGTTGGGGGCGCCTGCCGGACAGACCGCCGGCATGGCCCTGGGCTTGGCGCTGGTCGCCTATGCCTGTTGGGGCCTGACCGGGCGTGCCATCGTTGTTTCGCCCATCGTGCAAATTTGGATGGGGCCTTTGGTCGGCTTTGCAACCGGGTTCATTACTGCGGCGACCGGTGTCTTTGTCGTGCCCGCAGTGCCTTATCTGCAGGCGTTGCAACTGTCACGCGATCGCCTGATTCAGGCGATGGGGGTGTCCTTTACTGTCTCGACCATTGCCTTGGCCCTGGGATTGTGGCTAAACCAAAGCTATGCCCCTGACGCAGCAGGAATCTCGTTGCTGATGCTGGTCCCGGCACTGCTGGGGATGTCGTTGGGGCAAACGCTAAGACACAGATTACCGGCGTCCCTGTTCAGGAAGGTTTTCTTTTGCAGTCTGGTCGTACTGGGCCTCTACCAGGTGGCTGCCGCTGCTGTCTGAGCGGTGTTGGTCTGCGTGGTCCGATCTTGATTCGCGTCATTGTTCTGCAAACGGCATATAATAGGCGCAAATAATAAGTCGATGAATGTCCTTTTCACGCTAACCTGTGCCAACAGGTCGTCACATATATGCCACTCAGATATACCCGAGCACTGACAGATTCTGTTCGTACACAGAAAGCCGATAAACAGATTGGCACGCTGCTGGCCTTTGTGGCCGGCGCAATCAATGCCGGCGGATTTCTGGCGGTTCATCAATATACCTCCCACATGACCGGTATTGTGTCGACCATGGCCGACCAGTTGATCTTGGGCGCGTACGACTTGGTTCTGGCAGGTGTGGCTGCGTTGATTTGCTTCCTGTGCGGGAGCGTCTGCACCACGATCATGGTGAATTATGCCAGGGTGCATCAAATGCGCAGCGAGTATGCCTTGCCGCTTTTGCTGGAAGCGGTATTGCTGCTGTGTTTTGGCATGTTGGGGGCGCGGATCGCGCAGATGCATGGCCTGTTTGTGCCGATCACAGTCATGATTCTTTCATTTCTCATGGGATTGCAGAACGCGTTGATTACCAAGCTGTCCCGTTCCGTTATCCGAACCACCCATGTGACCGGAATCGTTACCGATATCGGCATTGAACTGGGCAAGCTGTTCTATTGGAATCGGGGGCGCAGGCGGAACGACATTCATTTTGTGGTGGCAGACCGAGGCAGGCTGCGTCTGCACTGTGCGCTGCTGATCGCTTTTTTTTCGGGCGGCGCCATGGGAGCCTGGGGCTTCAATCGTATTGGCTACATTGCCACGGTGCCTCTGGCTTGTCTGCTGGTATTGATTTCCGGCATACCGGCATTTGACGATATACGCGCCTGGCTCAGCAACAGGCGCCGCCCGGCCGAATAGATCGCGTCATTGGCGACGTCGATGCTGCGGCTGTTGGCGAGTTGCTGCGCCTTGGCGTTGCCGGGCGTCGAGTGCCCAGGCGCAGCCATATTAATCAGGACAGGGCCATTGTTGCGGCCCAGGCCCCAGACATGAACCGGGTAAGCCGTGCTGGTGCAATTGCAACACGGACCTGATCTACGCGACACAATGGGCCAGAATAGTGTATAAACACTGTATAAATTCACAGTGATCAATCTTGCCCATGCCCTGTTACGTTCCTACTGTTCCTACGCCGGACAGGCCCTTTGCTTTTGTCGATATCGAAACAACCGGCGGATCTGCGACGACCGATCGTCTGACCGAGATCGCCATTGTGCGCTTTGACGGGCACGCCGTCAGCACCTGGCAAAGCCTGATCAATCCGGAATGTCGCATCCCGGGTTATATAGAAAGCCTGACGGGAATCACGGGCCAGATGGTGGCCAATGCGCCGACCTTCGCACAATTGGCAGAGCACATTCAGCACTTGCTTGCCGGACACATTTTTGTCGCCCACAATGCCCGCTTTGATTATGGGTTTATCAAGAATGCCTTTCGACGGGCAGGGCAGGATTTCAAGGCAGATATACTTTGCACCGTGAAGCTTTCCCGCCGCCTCTATCCGCAGCATCGGCGCCACGGGCTCGATTACCTGATTCAACGGCACGGTCTGACGATGCAGGACAGACACCGCGCCTATGATGATGCCTATGCTTTGCTGCAGTTCTGGCAATGTGTCTGTCGGGAGCACGACCGCAAACTCGTTGATGATGTAGTGCAGGGCCTGATCGCGCGACCATCGCTGCCGGCGCATATTGACCCGGCCGTGATCGACGCCCTGCCCAATAGTTTTGGTGTCTATGTGTTTTATGGCGAGAACGAGTTGCCGATTTATATCGGCAAAAGCAATCGTTTGCGCCAGCGGGTACTATCGCATTTTGCCAGTGATCATACGGCGCCCAAGGAAATGAAAATTTCCATGCAGATTCGGCGGATTGAGCATATTTGCTGTGCCGGCGAGGTTGATGCGTTGCTGACCGAGTCACGCCTGATCAAGGAACGCATGCCGACTTTGAATCGCCAGTTGCGCAGGCAAAAGGATGTTTTCACCTGGAAACTGGTTGAGACTTCCCCTGGCCTGTGGATTCCTGTTCTTTTGGGTGGAAACGACATTGCGATCGGGCAGGGCTTACATCTTTACGGCTTGTTTTCGTCGGCGCGGGATGCCAGGGAAGCGCTACTGGCGATCATCAAAACTGAAAAATTATGCAAGGCGATGCTTGGCCTGGAGAAAGTGCACAGCAACAGCCCGTGTTTTGCGCGGCAATTGAAGTCGTGCGCCGGCGCCTGCGTCGGGCAGGAGTCGTCTATTGCCCACTCGGCCAGACTGATGACTGCCTTGTCCGCGTTAAGACTGCGGGACTGGCCATTCGAGGGCGCTGCGCTGCTGCGGGAAGGCAATCTGGTGCATGTCATTCACCAGTGGTGCTATTTGGGGACAGCGCGGGACGAAGCTGAAATGCAGGCGCTGATCGAATGTGGCAAAGGTGATTTTTCCCGTGACACCTATCGGATATTGGTCAAGCATCGGGATAAACTGCTGGACGCCAGGGCGGTCAGCCTGGCCCTGGCGTAGCTGGCATCTGATGTTGTCAAAGTGACGCGTTAGTATATGCCAGCGCACGACAATATGTAACCGCTGCTCG
>Ga0079224_100010073_pt1 | contig 12942 bp, 7 predicted proteins | sample Stecom2015_FD_80414 | JGI IMG/M metagenome (GOLD analysis project Ga0079224, IMG submission 80414) | Agricultural soil microbial communities from Utah to study Nitrogen management - Steer compost 2015 | ecosystem: Environmental > Terrestrial > Soil > Agricultural land | place: USA: Utah... | reverse complement strand
TGCTCGGAGAATTATTGAAAATTACCATGGCGGCAAAATTTATGTGAAACACTCCAAACCAGGCGAGGGAACCACATTTGCCATCCAGCTGCCACTGTAACGGCTATAACTACTTTATATGCTGATTTTTTTCAAAAACCAACTGCAGTTCAGGGAATGGCTGGAGAAAAATCATGCCACCGAAACTGAGCTACTCGTTGGATTCTGCAAGGTTAAAACCGGCAAGCCTTCCATGACATGGTCAGAATCCGTCGATCAGGCATTGTGTTTTGGCTGGATAGATAGTGTGAAAAAATCTATTGACGAAGAAAGTTACTGCATTCGTTTTACCCCAAGGAAACCCGGCAGCCACTGGAGTCCGATCAATATCGAAAAAGTGGAAGCCCTGATCAAGGCCGGACATATGAAGCCCCAAGGGCTGAGTGTTTATGCCTTGCGCAAGCCTGAAAGTTCAGATGTCTATCATCAGATGCGGGAAGACATATCGCTCGCTCCTGCCCTCGAAAAGCAGTTTAAGAGAAATAAAAAGCCTGGAATTTTTTCACGCAACAGTCCCCATCCTACCGGAAGGCCACCATCCAATGGATTATGAGAGCGAAACTGGAAAAGACGAGGTTGTCCAGGCTGGAAAAAGCGATTGCCGTCAGTGCAATACAACAGCGCACTACCTGGTTGTAAAGGAGTAAGCGCCCTGGTGTGCTTCCATAGCGCCATTTTCCAACTTGTCAGGCTATCTAATTGAACAGACGATTTCTGATTAGTGCCTTTGGCTCAAATGGTCAAAATCACGGTTTCAGACTTCGGCTAACTTCATATCTTCGCCGTGACAAAATATTTCATTCCGATCATGAGTCATCAGCAACTGGCGATTTTCCTCAATCACCTTTCCCTCGACCCATCCAGGGTGCACTACATGAAAACCCCCGCAGAACTGATTGAAGACACCATCCTCAACCGACAGGGCGAACTAACTGATACAGGTGCCCTGACCATCGATACAGGAAAGTTTACGGGAAGGTCGCCAAAAGACCGCTTTATTGTCAAAGACAGCATTACGTCAGATGCGGTCGACTGGGGAAAGATTAACCAGCCTTTTGACCCACACCAATATGAGACCGTGAAGGCTGACCTGCTCAGCTATATGCGTGATCGCGAAATTTATATTCACGATGGATATGTCTGCTCCGATGATGCTTATCGGCTCAATGTCAGGGTACTCGCTGAACATCCCTGGAGTGCGCTCTTTGCCCACAATATGTTCCTTCGGCTGAAATCATCCGAAATCGAAGGTTACGCACCTGAATGGACGATCATCTGTGCACCTGGTTTTCTGGCTGATCCCGGCAAACACGGCACGCGCCAGAGCAATTTTGCCATTATCAATTTCTCCGACCGCGCCATTCTGATCGGTGGCACAGGTTATACCGGTGAGATTAAGAAAGGCGTGTTCAGTGTGCTCAACTTTCTCTTGCCCCAAAATGAAAATGTACTGCCCATGCACTGCTCGGCGAACGTGGGCAAGCAGGGCGATACCGCTATCTTTTTCGGCCTCTCCGGTACCGGAAAGACTACACTGAGTGCTGACCCGCAGCGACAGCTCATCGGTGATGACGAGCACGGCTGGTCTGACGAAGGTGTTTTCAACTTCGAAGGTGGTTGTTACGCCAAGTGTGTTGATCTGACCGAGGAAAAGGAACCCGATATCTTCCGGGCCATTAAACATGGCGCTCTGCTGGAAAACATCAGGTTTTATCCCGGTACGCGCACGGTCAACTATGCCAACATCAGCGTCACAGAAAACACACGGGTTTCCTATCCGCTGCACCATATCCGGAACGTTGTGCCCGGTTCATTGGCCGGTCACCCGCGCAATATCTTTTTCCTTACAGCCGATGCATTCGGTGTACTGCCTCCTATCAGCAAACTGACGCCGGCACAAGCGATGTATCATTTTATTTCCGGCTATACCGCCAAGGTTGCAGGTACTGAAGCCGGGGTTACTGAGCCACAGGCGACTTTCTCCGCCTGTTTTGGTGCGCCCTTCCTGCCACTTCATCCGACGCGCTATGCTACGATGCTGGGCGATATGATGCGTCGCCACAAGGTCAATGTATGGCTGGTGAATACTGGCTGGTCTGGCGGACCGTACGGCGTTGGCAGCAGAATTAAACTGGCCAACACACGCGCCATGATTTCGGCAGCGCTGGAAGGCAGTCTCGACCATGTGCGGTATAAAAATCACGAGGTATTTAACCTCGCCATGCCGCTATCGTGCCCGGGCATTTCCGATCAAAACCTCCTGAATCCGGCGCAGACCTGGTCGAATACCGATGATTATCGGGAAAAAGCAATTCTGCTCGCCCAGTATTTCCACCGGAATTTTGCACCATATGCCGCTCAGGCCGGTGATGAGATTTTGTCAGGAGGTCCGAATAAGTACGGAGAAATAGATTTCGACTCACCAGCCAATCAGGATATTCCGGGCTAATCTTTCCACCTGCCACAATGGTGTGTATGGTGCCGGATCAATATATTTTTGTATCTTTTGTCTTCTGTCGGTTTTCAAAAATTAGAAACCGGCAGGAATTTGACATGTTTTTTAACCTAACAAAATCACTCCTATGGCAGCTTATCGCCTTGTTAGTCAGGTTGCTTTTGGTGGCAATGGCATAAACAATCCTCCGAATTACAATTGGACAAACTATTCCAATTACCCAAATCTTGATCTGGGTAAAACGTATATCCGCATGAATGTCATGTACCCGGGTGATGCCGCTGTAATCATTCAGGTTACCGGCCTGGTTGAGCTTGACAGGACCGGACAACCCATGCTGACACCTGATAGTAAAGTGTATCTGCCTTGTCCGCCGGAATGTCCGTAACAGGATAAACCATAACATTCCGGCTACAGCACAACGGTCATGAAAAAGAGTCAATCCAGTTTACTGGGCATATGTTTGGCACTTCTCATGGTCACCCCGCTAGCCGGGCAGGAAGCATACTTTTTTAATCATTTACGTGTTCAGGATGGCCTCTCGCAGGCCGAAAATGCCTTTGTCTACAAAGACAGCAAAGGCTTTGTCTGGATCAGTTCCCTTACGGGCCTCAACCGATTCGACGGGTCAAAGGTGCGCGTATATCTACCCGATGTGACTGACCCATCCGGGCTGCTGGGTGATAATATCCAGTCCAGTTTTTTTGAGGACCCGGCAAATGATATTTGGTTCTGTACCTATCACGCCCTGCACAAATACAACCGAGACCAGGATTGTTTTGACCACTACCAGGTCCATGATCCGCAAGGCCAGCCTGTAATCGGTTATTATGTTTTCCACCTCGATCCTGTCCAGAATCTCTGGTTTCTCGCGGATGGACAACTTATGTACACCCTGCACATTCCCACGGGTGAAATCAAATTCCGGGGAAATGTGCGTCCCGGATCAGTGCGCTGTTATGTAGAATCCGATTCGAAGGGTTATGTTTCCCGTATTCTCCTCCGCTCGGTAAATGCATTGGGTATCGACGTTATCGAGTTGGATCGCGATTTGTCCATTCGGCGGGAGTTTACCATTACAGACATTCCCATTTCCGGAGATCAAAGGTTTCGCAAGGCGATTTTTGAGAAAGACAATAGCATCTGGATTCTATTGGCAACCTCCCTGGTTAAATATTCCTGGACAAACGGACCACAAAAGGAGTATTCTATTCCTGTTGTCAACGACATGGAGCGGTTTGATGACTCGACCTTCCTATTGGCCAGCCAACAGGAAGGTTTGCTCTGGTTTCACACCACAACCGGTGAGATCAGTCCCGGACCACAAGCAACTACAGACATTTCACCGAAAGGACAACTCGTTTCGGCCAATTACATCGATTTGGATCGCGATCGTACACTTTGGGCGTGTATAACCGGCCAGGGAATTATGTATACCCAATTAAAAAAGCGGAAATTCTATTCCATTCAGCTTGATCACACAGGTGAGTTTTTCCCGATCGGCATATACGAACAGCGACCAAATACGATCTGGTGCTTTACAAGAACAAACCTCTTTGAAATTGATATTTCGCGCGAACCATACGAGTTCAAAAGGCTGGACTACCCCATGGAAAACCAGCAACCGCTGCACCGTGTGCAGAAGGATGCCAACGGTCGTTATTGGCTTAGCAACTGGGGTGGAATTTATGTTTTCTTTCCGGAAGAAAATCAGATAAAACAAGTTTCCGATACCATTGTCGGCACCACCGCCGCGGCCTTGCCTGATGGAAGACTATTGCTCACCGGGACAAAGCGGGGATTATTCGAAGGCTCCATTTCCAGAAGCGGCACACCACGATTGCGAAAGATTCAGGCCGTGCCTCAGGATAAGGAATATTACCCTGTCTTATGGGATCCGCTGGGTAGAGTTTGGTTGAATGAAAAATTAAACCAGTTTATCGTACTCGACTCCGGCAAATACAACTTTATTACCCGGTTGCCGGTCACGGGTTACTGCTCAGGCCTTTTTCTTTCTCCTGACACAAGTACAATTTGGGTATGCTCTACAACAGGATTGTACGAGATCGATGCTGCATCGCTATATATCAAAAATGTATACTCTCCGGCCAATGATTTCCCTGTCAAGGGAATTCGCACCATGGTCATGGACGACAACGGGAAGTTCTGGATTTCCCATACAGCCGGGATAGCCCTGTTTGATCCGGATACGCGAAAAACCCGATTGTATTATCATGAAGATGGCTTGGCCGGACTGGAGTATTCCCAGGCATCCTGCCGCGATTCACAGGGCAGGCTTTGGTTTGCCTCCAAAGAAGGTATTACCTATTTCTTTCCTGACAGTGTCAAAGACCTTCAGGTGTCGGCATTTCCGCAACTAACGCAATTGCTTGTTAATGACCAGCCATCAGAACAGCGGCTGGTATGCCTTGAAACCGGCGCAGCCAATATTGCTGAAATCAAAAAGCTGCGGTTTAACTATCAACAAAATACACTGACGTTTGTCGTCAATGCACTCGAATATAGCACGCCACACGCCAATAAAATCATCTATTCAATGGAAGGCCTCGACGATCATCAGGTCGTTGTGGAAAATGCAAGGTCTGTGCGTTATCCGAATATTCCGCCGGGACAATATCGATTTGTGTTTTATGCTACCAACTCCGATGGTGTGATGAATCCGGTGCCGCATACCATCGCTATAGAAATTACACCGCCTTATTATAAAACCTGGTGGTTTCTGACACTTGTTGCATTGTTTTCCATTTTTGTGATTGCTTATATCATGTACCTCAGGTTCAGCAAAGCCATCGAAGTGGAGCGGGTGAGATTGAAATTATATGAAAATCTTCATGACGATGTTGGCTCGCGATTGACGGCCATTGTATTGGGTGCAGAAGAAATTGAACACCATGAAGAAGTTGATCACCGCGCCAAGGCCGGGTTGATTTCGGCTATCGCCAAAAATATTATTGAGAATATGCGTCGTCTGATCTGGGCTATCGACCCGGAAAATGATACCATGTTAAGTGTATCGCAAAAAATAACATACGACGCTTCGCTCCTCTTGAATGACAGCATCGATTTCTCAGTTGAAGTGGATCCCATCCTCCATAATTTTGAAGTTTCAGGCGAACTTCGCTATCAGATCAGTGCCATCTGTAATGAAGCTTTTTCCAATATCTCCAAATACGCTCAGGCTTCACGTGTCCGCGTGACCATTGCACGGGTGAAAGACAAGCTGCAAGTTGTCATCACAGATAACGGCAGAGGTTTTGCCATGGATGCCGCTTCTAAAAATCATCTAAAGGGATCGGGATATGGCCTGGAAAATATGAAGCGCAGAGCATCAAGGGCTGGTGGAGAACTTTCCCTATATTCGAAGCCCGGAGAAGGTGCGACGGTTACCGTTAACTTTCCCTATTCTCCCTAACGTCAATCGCGCAATATGACTCATGGTTCACCCAATAAAGTGATCGCCTATGAAGACGATTCAGCTTTGCGCCAGCAACTGGAAAGTGTGTTTCGTGCGCTTGGAGAAGAGTTTCACCTGTTAGGAACATTTCCCAATCCGGCCGGTATCAGGGCTGAGCTATTGCAACTTAAACCCGACATCGTGTTGATGGACCTGCAGATGCTGAAGGAAGACGACGGCCTGATGGCGCTGTATGTGATCAAACAGGTTTCGCCAACGACCAAGGTGATGGTATTAACCATGTTTGATGCCGACCAGAAAGTATTCAATGCCATTTGTCTCGGAGCTGACGGATATATGCTGAAATCAGATTTCACCGCCAATCAGTTGCCCCATGAAGCCATGCGCAGGTCGCTGCGGATGATTGTGGAAGGTGGTGCATACCTGACGCCCTCAGTGGCCAGGCAAATCATGAAGCTGTTTTCCGATCAGTCACTGGCCGAAAAGATGAATAGGGTCAAGGAGCGGTTTCAGGCCTTATTCACGAGTGACAACAAAAAATCTACAAAAGGCGACAAACTCACGCCAACCCAGGCTGCTGTTCTCGAAAAGATCATTGAAGGAAAAACCTCAGCCCAGATCGCCAAAGAAATGGGCGTTTCCGAAAATACCATTAAAACCCATGTCAAGGCCATTTACACTACTTTGGGTGTCCATTCCAAGGCGTTGGCCATTAAAAAAGCCATGGAAGAGCGAATTATCTCGCGATTTTCCTGAAAAAAAGTGAAAAAACTTGCATTTCCTCACCCAAACGGGTGAGGCGGCGCAGGTTTTCGGGTACTTATCTTTGCCATGCATAACGGATAAGTAAAGACGGTTCCGAAGGCGAATGAGAACATGGTTTACCAGAGCTAACCCCCATAACCGCTCAAACCCCAGCCAATTCTCAGCCCCTTTAATACTGAAAACTCCTAAAAGCCAAGGCCTATACGGTGGGTATTTCCCCGAGCGCAGGGTATCAGCAAATTGATATAGCTGTGACAGGTGGAAATACCTCCCGGAAAAGCCTGAGCTCTGAAAAACCAGGACATTGTGTTTCTTTTGCCGCAGGGACCGGGAAACCCCAAAGTTAGCAGCCGGCCACTTTTAAAGTCTTCACAAAGGTGGCCGGCTTTTTTGCATTCACCCAAAGAGGGAGAGTTTTATTACCTCTCCCTTTTTATTTCTTCCCCCACTTTCATTCCGCTTCCACCCCACGTACCTCATCGCACCTGATGCTATGTCATTCCCCCGTGGTGGTACAAGGTTTTTCCCTTCAAACCGCTTATCTTTCGACCAAACTTAATCCAATGAGAATCTTGATTTTTTGCCTGTCCCTTTTGGTGACTCAACAGGTTTTTTCCCAAAGTTGGTCCTGGGAACGCACGCCGAGAGCTGGCGAAAATGCCGTAGTCATGCTTTCTGATTTTGTTGTGCAGCCCGGCATGTATGCCGTTTATTATGGCTTTAGCGGCACACAACTCGAAGCATATGATACCAAGATTATACCGAATGGAGGTACTAACTCGTATATGCTCCCGGTCGTGTTGCACGATCACTTTAGCTGGGTGACGGTGGCCATTAAGAATGAAGAGGGCGATATCGTCGCCGCTGAAGAACAAACCGTACAGAACGATAAAGCCAGACCTGGCGCGGCGCAGATGGAAAAGGCGCTGGCGGCCAGTATATGGGCAAGGCAGTTAGATAAAAAGTATGATGCAGCAACCACCACGGCTGATTTGCGGTCGTTAACAGATGCATATCCGGAGTGGCTGGACGAACCCAAGGTTGCCGATATTTACCTCCGTGCTGCAAAATTTAGCGATTCCCAGGCTGATATTGACAAAATCAAAGGCTGGGCAATGGCGATGACCTCCAGGTCACCTGCACCTTCACAGGATGCAATGATGGGCGCCATCAATATTGCCAAATCACTTGAAGACAATAACCTGGTTTCTTCGTTGCGCAAGCATGCAGACAAATTGTATCCGAAGAATCCGCTGGTACAGCAGGACCGGGTTACTGCTTTCCATCAGGCAGAAAATATCGGTGAGAAAGAAAAAATCCGCGCAGCATTCAAGGCCGACTTCCCAGACTCAGAAACATCCAGACTCCTTCATGACCAAATGACCCGCAGTCTGGTACAGCACTACAGCAAAGCTGAAGACTGGCCTAAAGTATTGCAACTGGTCAAAGAAATTCATACCCCGACACTGCGCGCTAGTATTTGTAATGGACTGGCCTGGCCGATGACCGGCGAAAGTATTGATGGAGAGGCCTATAACCTGGAAGTAGCCGCTGAGCTTTCTGCGCTGTCGATCCGCGCCTTTGATGAACCGCTCCCTCCTTCAGACGGACTATCAAAAAGTGAAATAGCCCGCAATGCGGATTATAACAAGGGCTCCTTTGCTGACACCTATGCACTCATTTTGTATAAACAAGGCAAGTTTGAAGAGGCTTACCACCACCAGGCATTTGTCGTCAAACAAAACCATTACGCAAATGCTGAACTCAACGAGCGATTCGGAGTCTATCTTGAAAAAACCAGCCGATATGATGAGCTCGAAAAATTCATGGATGAGGCGTATGTGAAAGGTGCGGCTTCTGAAATACTAAAGAATCAACATAAGAACTATTGGCTGCAAAAAGCTAACAAGGAAGAGCTCTACCAACGCTACGCCGAACAGCTCGAATATCGTGCGACTGCTCACCGCGAGGCAGAGGCCATGAAAAAATGGGAAGAGACCGATGCTCCTGCTTTTGTACTCAAAGATCTAGACGGAAAGGAAGTTGCACTCGCTGATTTGAAAGGCAAAACGATAGTACTCGACTTCTGGGCCACCTGGTGCGGACCATGTATAGCCAGCTTCCCTGGTATGCAAAAGGCTCAGGATCTTTATGCACAGGACGATGACGTGGTCTTCCTCTTTGTCAACACCTGGGAACGAGGTGAGAATGCTGATGAGAAGGTCATCAAGTTTATTGCCGACAACAATTACTCTTTTCACGTTTTGCGGGATGCCGACGAGACTGTCGTATCCAACTATAAAGTGGACGGTATCCCAACCAAATTTATCATTGGTCCCGATCAGAAAATTCGCTTTACCTCAAAGGGCTACGGCGGAGACAATGATGCGCTGGTGGAAGAACTACAAGTCATGATTCGTCTCGCCAGAAATAATGGCGCGAGGACATAATAAAAAAGTCGGGAGGCGAAATACACATCGCCTCCCGACTCATTCATTTGTATTTTGTTATTCCGCTTTTACAGCGTGTATTTCCTTCCTTCGTTTTGCACTTTCAGCCAATCCATCAGCGGCTCGAAATAACGTACCAAGGCCTTAGCATTCATATCTTCTCCTGTAGCATCCCGCATCACTTCCCGCCAGTCGCGCGTTGCACCAACTGACATGATCTTGTTGAGGAAATCACCAACTTCTTTGTTACCGAAATAGTTGGTCGCCGTCGCCGGTTGCTTCAGGATTTTCTCAGCGATATGCTGGTGCAGCTGGAATAGGATAACGTACGACAAAGCGTAGTCGTAATACTGTGCCGCATCATCATTGATATGCGTTTTCGTAGCGGCATCGCAATACATTTCTCCACGTGCATCCGGCGGTACAATTCCCTGGTATTTCTTCACCAGCTCCCACCACTTGGCATTAAACTGGTCTGCCGGCAGGTTGTCGGCATACAGTGCCTTTTCAAACTCGCTCATCGTTCCCGATGCGAAAGGAATAAACACTACGGCATTGAGCGCTTCCTTGAGCAGCAACTGAATCGAATCGGTCCTGGCTTCAGCCGGCACAAGTCCGCGGCCGATCAGATAGGGCTTTTGCATGGCGGCCATACCCATCATAGAGCCAATGGCCTCATGAAACGCACGGTTGGCACCTCCGCGCAACAGCGGTGGCACTTCGGGCCGTGTGTAGGCGATGTAATAGTAGATATGTCCCAGTTCGTGGTTGGAAGTTTCAAACCATTCTGCATTGGGTTCGACACTCATCAGACTGCGCACATCGTTTTTGAGGTCCAAATGCCACGCAGAAGCATGGTTGTTCTTTTTCATCGACGAACCCTCCGGATAAGGATACAGGTTAGACTTGTCCCAGAATGATTGTGGCAATGGCGGGAAGCCAAGGCTGACGTAAAAAGCTTCACCTTCCCTTACTATCCACTCTGGTGTTTTCGTCGACAGGATATTGTCAACGTTTAGGCCTTCGACTTCCAGCATTGAACTCCAGTCTTGTCCCCAACGATTGGGCAACCAATGGGCCGGTAAATAATCGGGCACTTCACTTACACCGTATTTCTTCGCCAGTTCATAGCGCGCCCAGGTATGGAGCTCGCGATACAATGGCCGAAGCTCTTCGTTGAGCCGGGCCATCATGTCCATCATTTCGCTGGTGGTCATGCCGTATTCCGACACCTGATAAGAAAAGTAGTCGGGATAATCGAGGGCCTGGACTGTAGCATTTCGCAGGCGGCGGAGATTGACCAGTCCATCCTTGAGCTCTTTGCCAACTTCCTTACTCGCATTCCATGCGGCCAGGCGTTTTGCCAGGTCGTTTTCCGTCTTGAGAACATTGTCGATTTCATTGGTGGAAACACTTTTGCCACCAAGCTTGTAGTCGAAGCCGTAGAGCTTTTCCGTCTGGGCAATATCAGCTGTGATTTTCTCCTTGACCAGATCAGCTACCGTCTGAGGGTTGCTTCCTGCGGCATAGAGAATGGTTTCCAGTTGTTGAACTTGCAGCGGTGTCAATTGATCACGACTTTCCAGCAGGCGGCGCGTTGTTTCGATATTGCTGACACTTCCCGTAAAGGCCGATAAAGCTTCATCAGCCATTCGCGACTGATAGGCGTTGAGGGTGTCTCCCTCAATTATCTCTGTGTTGGTTTTCCAGGCGGCCTCTGCTGATGCGTAATAGAGTTTCAGAAAATCATCGGTATAACTGTCGATGAATGTCTGAGCCTCTTTTTGTAGAGCAGAGTCGCCACTCGCCGATTTATTATCGGGTTTACATGCGCCAAACATCAGTCCGGCCATGAGGAAAAGTAAGGTATATTTCATGATGCAAAATTTCCGGTAAATATAGCATGGCGTGGGTTTTCCGCCGTTGCTATTCGGCAAATGGCCGATTTCATCGACGGAATGCCTATAATGTGAGCGCATGAGGCCACGCACCTAACCTCTCTCAGGAGAGGAATCACAAAAGAGCTTCTGCTCAGTCGAGTTTATTTTATTTGATTTATGACTTCGGGTTGATGCCTAACACATCATGGAGCCGGTTTTTAACCACAGAGAACACAAAGGCGAAATTAAGGACTCTGTGGCTGCACAGGCCTGAGGATTTCGGCTTACAAGATGTTTGGTTTTATAAAGCTGAGAACGCAAATATTATATTCCAAACAGTTCATGTGAATGGCGACCATGGACATGATCATAGGCTCCATTGAGATGAATTAACGCAAAGGACGCAGAAGTTTGTAAGACCGGGGTTCCGCCCGGTCTTACTCACAATTCCACTCCTGATAAGTGTTAGGTGTGGCTTCCTTTCCGCCCTTCTACCCTTTTGCCTTTCTTCTTATAAGAGGCGTTAGGTGGTAGTCTCACGGACTAATCTTCTTCCTCCGGCTCATCCACATCCTTGATGAGGTCATTGAGATCGTCGGTGGCTTTCTTCAGATCTTCCAGATTGCGCTTGCGACGGCTGATGTTGCGACTGTTCTCATTCTTCGCTGATGGCAGGGTGCCATCGCCTTTAAAGCCCTCTTCACTGAAAATAAAACCTTTGTTGTCGGCATCGACATAAATGGTTTCGCCTTCGGTAAAGTTGCCGGAAAGTACCTGCACTGCCAGCTCATTGACCAGTTCTGTTTCAATGACGCGCTTGAGCGGCCGCGCACCAAACTGAGGATCATAGCCCAGGTCGGCAATAAGGTTGAGTGCCTTTTCGCTGATCTCCAGGGAGAGTTCACGGCTGGAAAGATTCTTCCTGATTTTCTTTAGCTGAAGAACAGCAATCTGCTTGATCTCTTCTTTCGTCAACGGCAGGAACATGATTCTGTCGTCGATACGGTTGAGGAATTCAGGACGAAGCGTTTCTTTCAGCATATTGAATACCTCTTCACGCGTGGTAGCGATGATGTCTTCGCGATGCACATCACCCATTTTCTCAAGATCTTCAAAATTTTCCAGAATGATCTCCGACCCCATATTCGAGGTCATAATGATGATCGTATTCTTGAAGTTGGCCACACGACCCTTGTTATCTGTCAACCTGCCATCATCCAACACCTGCAGCAGGATATTGAATGTATCCGGGTGTGCCTTTTCTATTTCATCGAGCAGCACGATCGAATAAGGTCGACGGCGAATGGCTTCCGTGAGTTGTCCACCCTCATCATAACCAACATAACCGGGAGGCGCACCGACCAGTCGGGATACAGAGTGCTTCTCCTGGTACTCGCTCATATCGATCCGAACGATAGCATTTTCATCGTCGAACAAGACTTCGGCCAAGGCCTTGGCCAATTCTGTCTTTCCGACACCGGTAGGGCCGAGGAAGATAAATGAGCCAATGGGTTTGTTTGGATCCTGAAGGCCGGCACGACTTCGGCGCACCGCATTACACACGGCGCGTACGGCTTCACTCTGTCCGATCAGGCGCTTGCCAATTTCAGCTTCGAGCGTCAGCAGCTTGTCCTTTTCGCTTTGCATCATTTTCTGCAGCGGAATGCCTGTCCACCTCGACACTACCTCTGCGATATCATCAGCTGTGACCTCTTCATTGGTAAAGCGATTTTCAGCCGGCAGCGCGTGTAATTTTTCTTCGGCCTCTTTCAGCTTTTGCTTTTCTTCTATCAGCGAGCTGTACCTGATACGGGCCACATCTTCATACCGAGCTTCCCGCTCGGCTACAACAGCCTCGTGTTCGAGTTCTTCAATACGCTTCTTGCTGTTCTGAATGGCATCGACCAGTTCCTTTTC
>Ga0079224_100010072_pt1 | contig 12943 bp, 10 predicted proteins | sample Stecom2015_FD_80414 | JGI IMG/M metagenome (GOLD analysis project Ga0079224, IMG submission 80414) | Agricultural soil microbial communities from Utah to study Nitrogen management - Steer compost 2015 | ecosystem: Environmental > Terrestrial > Soil > Agricultural land | place: USA: Utah... | reverse complement strand
GTGCTATTTCTGATCCTGGGGGAATCTATCCTGAGTCTTTTTGGCATCGGTGTGGATGACTTTGCCATTGCGGGAGCATTGATCATTTTTGCATTGGGGGCGGAGATGATCTTAGGCATAGAAATCTTCAAACCCGATGCAGAAGCCAGTGCCACCAGCACCTCCATTGTGCCCATTGCTTTTCCTTTAATTGCCGGAGCAGGGACGCTGACTACCATATTGACTCTAAAATCCGAATATTCGCAGATCAATATCGGCATCGGTATTTTGATCAATCTGGTCATCGTATTTGTGGTCTTGAAAAGCACCAATTGGCTGGAAAAGAAGTTGGGAAAGACGGGATTAGATGTGTTAAGACGGATTTTCGGTATCATTTTGCTTTCCATCGCTATCAAGATCTTTAAGTCTAATCTAGGCAACTTCTAATACAAGAGCCCATTTGCCTTGAATGATGTCAGAAGGATTCTTCTGACATTTTTGTTTACTTTGAACTATGATTACAATTTATACAGACGGGGCGGCCAAGGGAAACCCTGGAAATGGAGGGTACGGCACGGTGCTGATGTACAAAAGCCACCGCAAAGAATTATCGGAGGGCTTTCGGATGACGACCAATAACCGGATGGAGCTCCTGGCTGTGATCAAAGGCCTAGAAGAATTGAAAGTGGAAGGGATTCCCGTGACCATTTATTCTGACAGCAAATATGTCGTGGATGCCGTCACCAAGGGGTGGATATGGAACTGGCAAAAGAAAGGCTTCAAGGACAAAAAGAACGCGGACCTTTGGAAAAAATACATCCCGCTTCATCTAAAGTACAAACCCCGGTTTGTGTGGGTAAGAGGGCATGCAGGCAATGTCGAAAACGAACGCTGCGATCGACTAGCCGTGGCGGCAGCAGAATCCGGACAGCTTCAGGTGGATCAGGGTTACGAGGCAGAGATGTCCAAGGGAGTATTTTAAAAAGATTGATCTGCCTCAACTTGGAAAACCTTCAGTGCTATACTTCATTTGGATTAGTTGCTTTAATGAGAGTTTAAGAAGGCAACAACAAAGACCGCTTATCGCTCCTCCATCTCGACATCGACATAAAAGCCTTTCTCATCCACTTGGAAATCCACCAACGACATACCCGATAGCGTGGTGGATTGCCAATCAGCAGTGGGAACGATGCGGCCATAGCTATCCGGGCTTATGGTAATATCTATCGGCATCGCGAAATCTTCCACATCTGCCTGCCACCTGTATCGAACTATTAAAGCATCCCCTTTTTCCGTAAGATCCAACATCAGCTTTGGAAGGGACGTGTGGTTTAGATACTGCTCAAAAAAAGACGAATAATCGGCATCGGTTTTTGCATTGATATACTCTACTAAAATGGGCGTATTGATGGTTTGGTATCTGAAGTCCCGTTGAATACCCAACAAAAGCGCTGACCATAACTCATCATCGTTCAAAACATTCCTGAAAGTATGTAGAACGAGGGGTCCCTTACTGTACATGTCTCCTATATCGTAATGGATATGGTTAACATCATACACGCCAACAACAGGGTCTTTGCCTATTACTTGTTCGGGTAAAGCTTCCATAAATCCTAACTCCCCTTCCTCTCCCATCACGGACGAGAAATACAGCTTCTCCGCATAGGTGGCAAAAGCCTCATGGATCCATAAATCAGCCATATCCTCACAACTGACACTATTCCCCCACCATTCGTGAGCGACCTCGTGCCATACGAGCGCCATAGGGGCTTCCAAGGATTCGGTGATGGGATGGTCTGGAATTTTGCCAAATGACACTGCAGTCTGATGTTCCATTGGATAAAGAGACTCCATCAACTTAAATCCATCATTAAAAAAAGGGAATTTGCCATACGCTTTCTCCAAGCTGGCAAGCATGGGCTTTACTCCTTGAAAAATCACCTGCGCCTTTTCCAGGTTGTAAGGCATTACATAATAATCCAAGGTCAGTGTGTCTTCGGTAATATAACGATCCTGAAGATGGGCATATTTACCAATATTCAGCGTCACGTTGTAATTGTTGATGGGATAGCTGACATACCATTCGTATTTGGTCAGATTACCGGGAAGTTCATTTGTGCGTCGGAGTCTCCCATTGGACACATTTATCAATCCCTTGGGTACAGTTACCGAAACCCTCATGCTATCCGGCTCATCAGAAAGGTGGTCCTTGTTCGGCCACCATAGACTGGCCCCGGATCCCTGGCACACCACCTGCACCCATGGGTTGTCTTCGTTGTCCTTTTCCCACATAAACCCTCCATCCATGGGAATGGCCTTATTGGGTTCCTTGGGATGGCCTGAATAATAAATAACAATTTCTTCTTCCGAGTCCTTTGTTATCTCTCTGGGAAACTCAACGAAAACCGCGTTGAATTCTCTGGAGTAACCCAGCGCTGTTCCCCTATAAAGGATTTGATGAATCTCCATATTTTCAAAGAGATCCACTTGCAAGGTGCTAAAGTTTTCGTTGGCAAGAAATCTTATCTTGTTGCTCCCGCTGATAAATTTATCATCGATGTCAACCTCTATGTCCAAATCATAAAAAATCACATCATAGCAGGTACGCAATGGTGTCAGTTTGCCTCGAAGAGTATCCGCATAGGTAAATCCGTTTTGCCTATTTGAAACAGGCATTATCTGAACTTCCTCGTTGGTTGGCGTGTAGGTGGAATCCTTGTGCGCTGTAAAATCCTCAAATAAATCTGCAGAAGTTGGCTGTATGACGTTGTAATTTCCCCAAAAAGGATCTTGGCTATCTGAGCCCTCGGATACATAAATATTTTCACTTAAAGTGGACTTTCTATCGGTTCTATTGATGTCTGTGACGGTTAGGGTAAGCTCGGTCTTCCATAGTTGATTCTCCATTTCTCTACTTTTGCTATTGACCAAAGCCTCAAGTTCCCGCCGCACATCTTTTACATACCATTTGCCATTGTAGTTTTCGAAGTTATAGGTTTCTTTAAAATAAGATAGTTTCAAATTGGCTTTCGCAATTGCGGATCCTATCTTTTTAAAGAGGAGGCTGCGGCTATTTTCCTTATCCAAACCTCCTTCCGTCATTTCAAGCTCCCATCGGACAAATGCCATGGTTTCCAAATCCACATAGATATTACCTTTCAGCAGTGCTCTTCTACTGTTCTCCCTGGGGAGCACTTCTATTTTGTACAAAGTTCTTTGCCCATCTGAAATGATCTGGCTAAGTTTGAAAACATAGTGTTTAAAATTTCTCTCATTCAGCAGGCTGGATTTATGAGGCTTTCTGAAAGACCTAAAGTCCCCGCTTTTGATGGCATTCTGCGCCCCGCCGCCAAGGGTCAACATATTGTACAGCTTGTAATCGTTCGAACGATCCAACTTCTTCCTTCGTTCGTTTACCGTGACGATCTGGTCAGCGGGGTTGTCGCTTCCATAAGCGGGCCGGTCGATCTCAATGACGGATTCCATATAAGTAATTTCAGCATCTTCCAGCGTAGTCTCCTCCCGGTAGAACGCACGGAACTGTACCGAGGAGGTGTCATAGTTATCAGGAATGGCCGCAACAGCTTCCCGGATAATGTCTAAGGCACTTTTACGCTTGGCTTCCACCAGTACCTCTTCCAGTGCGAGCGTCGCCGGAGCCAATGTGAGCATCAGGTGGTCCTCCGTAATTGCTGATAGGGGCTGGATGAGCGTTTGATAACCAACAAAAGAAACTTTCAAGGTGTCATCCTCCCCATATTCGGAAGGGACCTTAAAAGTAAATTGCCCATTTTCATTGGAAATAATATTGATGCTTTTTCCGACGATCCCAATGTTTGCAAAAGGTACAGGATTGGAGGTCTCCTTGTCATATATTCCTCCAGAGATGGTACGGTATGTTCCTTGGGATAAGGATGGAGAACTTATTCCCAACAGGAATAAAAATTGAGCAATTATTAATCTTTTCAGAACACAGTTCATTGCTGTTTTTTTATTGCAAAAGAAGCGTCACTGCGCCTTGCTAGCTACTCAAATCCCGATTTGAACATTATTTTTTCTTCTTTTTCTGCGTGTGCAGCTACAAACTTTCTAGGGGACACGCCGATATTGTTTTTAAAAGCCCGCTGAAAGGTTGCCTGCGAATTGAACCCGCATTCCAGCGCTATACCGGTTATGGTCAAATGGCATTTACGGGAATCAAACAAGCTGACCTTTACTTCCTCCACCCGGTATGAATTGATAAAATCATTAAAACTTTTTCCGAAATAATTATTTAGTACTGCGGATACTAATTTGGGGCTGAGCTGTACAAAGTCTCCTAACTTCCCTACTGTTAAAGCAGGATCTAAAAACAGCTTGTCCCTTTCCATCGCATTTTTTATGGAGGCAGCATGCATCTCCATCTCCTCAGGAGAGATACTATTTACAAAATTGGAAGCTGATTTCTGAGGGTGGACAAACACGACCTTCGTCCTGTAATAGCTTGCAAAGGCGATATAGTAAATCATAAACACCAATAGTACTTCAACAAAGTAAAAATGTGGGCCGTAGGCTACATCAAAAAGGAGTGGGGCAAGTACTGTCGCCGACCACACCGCTACAAAAAATAACATGCAGTTTAGAAATATCCTCAGCCATTTAAGAACGATCTCTTTGTGAATTGGATGATAGGTTAAAGCAGCCGCTCTGTTGGCTTTAAACTTTTTTAATTCCTTGAAAGAAATGAATAAATAGACTGCGAAGACCAGCACGCTCAGGGGTTCTGCTATCCTTACATCCCATAAATCGACGTCCGGCGGGCTTACACCTGTGATGCCAAGATCGAAATTCCACAAAGCAGCATAAGCAATTATGAATAATCGGACTGTTGCCCTGATCATTACAGGCCAGTAAATGCTGGGGGTGATGTTGGGTGGTTGGTCTTCGCGAGTCAGGGATTTGACATAGTGAAACAGGCTCGGTCCCACCCCAAAAATTAAGGTAAAGCTAAAGCATTCGAAGAATAAACGAAGGTAAGGGAAGTCGATCCCAGAACTCCAGCTGAAGGTTTCAAAACCATTATAGGCAAGAATCAGCATAAAAAACCCGAGGAAGTTTTTCCCTCTGATCGCTTCTTCTTTGGAAAAAAATAGATACAGGCTGAAAATCAACCCCTGAAAGGCGCCAAACAAAACCACCAAACTGAAAACATCAAGATTCAGAAGCATGCGGTTCCTTGATAAAGTGAATTAGCCGTTTTTTAGGAAATGTATCAATTATGATTTTTTAAAACAAACAACTGGAGGATCCTTTTGCAGCAAGGGAAATGTTTATGAAATCGTCCAACTGTTTATTTGGCATTCCGACAAAGGCAGCAGTACTTTTGGACTTTGCAAGAGGATTTTCAGGCTTTGAGCAAGCACATAACAGATCATGTCCAACACCTATTTCCAATTTAAGCAGTTCATCATCCATCAGGAACGCTGCGGGATGAAGTTAAGTACCGATGCCGTGATATTGGGGGCATTGGCTTGCCGTAAGTCACCGAAAAAAATCCTAGATGTGGGGGCCGGCACCGGCGTCGTGGCATTAATGCTGGCTCAGCGTTATCCAGAGGCTACCGTGGAGGCAGTCGAACTAGATGAAAGTGCTTTTGAACAGGCCAGTGATAATGCGGCGCTTAGCCCTTGGAAAGATCGGATCTTACTTATACACCAAGCCTTTCAAGATTACGCCAGGGGAAACACAAAATCTTTCGACTTGGTCGTCAGCAATCCCCCCTACTTTCCTGACCATATCAAGTCTCAGGATCAACAGCGGAATCTTGCATTACACAACGACAGCCTTCCATTTGATGAACTCGTCAAGAGCGTGGCAGACGTGTTGTCACCCGAAGGTGCGTTTTGGGTGATTCTTCCTGAACGACAAATGCAGGATCTAGAAAAGCTGGCAATTGCCTATGGCTTATTTCCTTTTAAAAAAGTAATTATAAAAAATCATCCGAATGCCCCTGTATTAAGGGTGGTGGCGGCTTTTAACACGACGTCAAGTACAACTACAGCATCCACATTGTGTATTAGGGAGCAAGATCAGCAATATTCAGCCTCCTATAAGGAGTTGTTAAAAGATTTCCTGCTGGATTTTTAAACCGGTACCTTTCTGCGGCTCGTACTGGTGTAACTTCTCCTTGTCCGTCCTCCCGGTGATACGTAAAAAATAAGGCCACAACGCTGTGGCCTTACTTCGTATGCGTGCAAGTTGATTATTTAAACTCCACCGACTCCACCTTGCTGACCAAGGTCATGGGCATGCCCGGCATTTGCAGGCTCATTTCCATGGGGTATTTCACCCCCTCTACCGTGTCATATTTCTTGTAAGTAACTGTTCCCACAGTCGGGCTTTCACTGCGGACCTTCAGTCCATTGTCGACCTGATAATAGTTGGTTACCGAAGATCCCGTTGGATTCGTCACGGTCACTTTATAGGCTTGTACCCCTTCTACATCCTGTATGCCGTCCAGGGAAAAACTATATCCCATCTCCTCATAATGGAGCTCGGGAAAAATAAACATGCCCATTTTTGCTTCTTCATATTGTTCATCGGTCAGGGTCTGGGATTGACCTTGGGCTGAAATGGTAGCCTTGCCGTTTTCCATCGTTATCTTTTGCATCACTTGGCCCATCATACTCACTTCCTGCTCAAATTTCATAGCAGCAAGGTCATGCGTGGTGGTTATGGCCATTTGTTGTCCCTGAATTTCAGAACTTTGCTTGATTACCGCAGATTGGATGGCCGCTGCTTTTTCTTCCCCTCCTATGGCCTCAATGTATTTCTCAATAACACTTTCGGCAGTCATGTCCGCATCCACTGCGATTTCCTTAGCTTCTTCACCCGTATTGGTATAGCTTTTCACCTCTCCAAATTGCGTTACTTTTTCTTTAAACTCCTTCCCATTACCCACGATGGTGATGTGCATATGGTCAGGTTGGATGTACTTCTTAGCAGCCGCATTAATGTCTTCTACCGTAAGTGCATTTAATCGCTGCAGATAGGTCGAATAATAATCTTCGGGTAAACCATATCGTGCAATGTTAATGGCGAAGCTTGCAATGGTGGAGGGGTTTTCCAACGATCTGCCAAAGCTGCCACTGAGGTTTGCCTTGGCTTCTTCAAGTTCCTCCTCAGTTATTCCTTTGTCTACGATATTCCTGATTTCGTAAATCATCTCTGTAAGGGCCGAATCGGTCACCTCCGTTCTTACTGAAGTGCTAGCCATGAAATTTGCGACTAACTTATCAGACCCGATGGACGACCGGGCACCATAGGTATAGCCTTTATCCTCTCTTAGCTTCATATTGAGCCGGGAATTAAAGCCTCCACCCAAAATATATCCCAAAACACGGGTGGATAAGAAATCCTCCTTAGCAGGGTTCATCTCTAAGGGATATCCCAATTTAATCACAGACTGAACCGAAGCAGGTCGGTCCACCACGGCCACTTGAATTTGTTCCGGAGCCTTAGGGGCTTGATAAGTATTACCGGGTACATCCCCTTGCTCCCATTTGCCAAAATATTCCCGGACCAACTTCTCCGCTTCTTTCGCATCAATGTCTCCTACTATCGCGAGATAAGCGATATTTGGCTTAAAGTAGGTGTTATAATAGGTTTTAACATCTTCTACCGTAATGTTCTCGGTGGTGACTTCTGTCTGATTCTCCCCGTAAGGATGGTCTTTGCCATACACCAAAGCGTTGGTAAGCAGTGAGGAGATAGCATCGGGGTTATCTTTGGCCGCAGCCAATCCCGTAAGCGCCTGCTTTTTTAATTTATCCAATTCAGACTGAGGAAAAACCGGATTAAACAGAACATCGGCCATCAATTCCAGTATCTTATTTTGGTGCTTTTTTAAAGATGAGCCATACAAAGAAGTCGAACTGGCGCTTAAGGAGGCACCGATAAAATCCACCTCTTCATCCAGTTGCTCCTTGGTTCTACTCGTCGTGCCTGCGGTGAGCATCTCTCCTACAAAGCCGGTCAATCCCGCTTTGTCCCCTTCTACCAAAGGATCCCTTTCCAGAACCAAGGAAAAAGCTACCCTTGGCAGCTTGTCGTTTTCCACCACAAAAACCTTTATCCCATTGTCCAATGTAAATTCTTCTACTTCCCCCAACTTGATTTCAGGAGCAGGCCCCGGTTCGGGCAATTTTGTCCTGTCTATTTGTGCCACTGCCGCGGAACTGAATAGCAGGGATATGATCAGTAATATGTATGGCTTTTTCATTGTTGTCATGATTAATTAAAAAACTATTCCTGAGGCTCTGCGGATTTGGGTAGATAATGTAATACTACCCTTGCATCCAGCGTCATATACTCTTTCGCCACCCTTTGTATATCTTCCTTGGTCACTTTACGGTAAAGATCCATTTCTTGGTTGATAAAATCAGTGCTTCCATAAAATACCTTCGCCTCCGCCAAGTTCTGCGCGATACCGGCCATAGAGGAGTTTTTGCTCACCAAATCATTTTCGATGATGTTTTGGAGCTTTTGGAATTCCCGGTCCGATATCCCCTCTTCCTGCACTTGTTTGACCAACACATCAATTTCCTTCTCAAGGTCACCCGCTTCTATCCCCATATTGGCAATGCCATACATGATAAAAAGCCCTCCATCTTCCAAGTCAAGCGGGAAGGCTGACACAGCTAAAGCCTTTTGCTGGTTATCAACCAGTTCCTTGGTCAATAAAGAAGAATTTCCACCGGTTAAATAGGTCGACAACATCGACATCGCATAAGAATCAGGATCGTCCTTACGGGGAATATTATAAGCTTGGATCACAGCCGGAATTTGAATATTGTCATAGACAATGTCACGGATCTCTTCCGTCTTTCTGGGCTCTTCTACATTAGGTCTATAGATCTCTTTAGTACCCGCTGGGATTTCTGAAAAGTAAGCTCTTACCCATTCTTCGGTCTGCTCATAGTCGATATCTCCGGCAATACTTAAGGTCGCGTTGTTGGGCACATAAAAATCCTCATAAAACTGTATAAAGTGCTCCAAGGTTGCAGAATTTAAATGCTCCATAGAGCCAATAGGTGCCCATTGGTAAGGGTGCTTAGAATACGCCCTCTTGAGGGTTTCGCTGAGGATGCTGCCGTAGGGCTGGTTGTCGATGCGCTGCCTCCTTTCCTCCTTTACCACTTCGCGTTGGGTATCTACCCCTACTTGGTCAATCTTGGCGTGGAGCATTCTTTCGCTTTCCAAGTAGAGCGAAAGCTCCAGATAGTTGGAAGGCATCAGCTCGTAATAGTAGGTATGGTCATTTGACGTAAAGGCATTCAAACTACCTCCAGCAGATTCTACAATCTTGGTGTAGTCTCCCCGAGCGATGTTCTCAGTCCCCTCAAAAAGAAGATGTTCAAAGAAGTGGGCAAAACCTGTTCTTTCCGGATCTTCGTTTTTTGAACCGACATGGTACAACACTGATGTCACGATAATAGGCGTCGTATTGTCCCGGTGCATGATGACATGAAGTCCATTGCCCAAGGTGAATTCCCTGAATTCAATCTTGTTTTGCGCCATTACCGACGAGCTAAAAAAAACTGCCAGTAAGATCATTAAGCTGATTTTTCTCATATTGATCTTGTTAATTTTTCGCGAAACTCTTTGTATAAAATGAAACGATGTGATGTGGATTCCTCTAAGGAATGACTTAAAAATACTGCTCTATAAACATACAAAAATAAAATAAAAACATGACGTTTTTTTAAGTCGGTTTCAAAAACCAGCAAAGGAAAATGCAATCACGAAGATCGCATTTCACTTACTTGAAGGCGTCCCTGATTAAGGAAAGATCAGCAATGGCCTGAAGGGTTTTAACTTTATGTTCCAACAGTTCTGCCCTTAATCTGGGCGAAAGCTCTGTTTCTTTCAACAATTCATTGTATTCTTCCACGGCTGCTTTTTCTCCTCTGATGCATTCTTCACAAACTTCGTCTTCGTTGTCATGCACGAGGTTGGTTTTGAAGTTCATCCAAGTGCGGTGCAAAAACCCCAAGGCGCTTCCTTCCTCTGTGGGTGTGCCTCCCAACAAAAGAATTTCTTCTCGTATCTCACTCCCGAATCTTACTCTTTCGGCAGCCTGCTTAATCAGATAGCTTTTCAGGGCATCGTTTTCCACGTCTCTAGCGGCGTCTTTATAGCCGTTGATGGCATCGTAATTTCTTTCCAGAACGTCATTGAGTTCAGAAGCTAATTCCTGTCTTGATTTCATCGGTTGTTGTGAGTTATTTAAAATTAATAATGGGCTTCGGTTTTGGAGGTACTATCCAAAGATATGCCAACCCGACAAATGGCGGGATTGGGGAGAAATTTTCGTTTGAGAAAAGCTCACCAAAATAAAAAAGAGGGCTAAGCGCCCTCTTTTGTTTCCAATAAAAATTTTTCTCCGGTGCCCAAGCTCAATCCCCACTTCTTCAAAAGCGGTTCCTCCAAGGCCCGCTCACGGTATTCATCCGGCGTCATAATTGGGATGCCGTACACTATCGGATAATATCTCCCACAATGGGAGCAGGTCAGCAAGCCTTCCTGAACAGCACCATCTTCTTTCTTTACAAATACCTGTAAAGTCAAATCATTTTTGTCCTGCGGACAACACAGTTTATTTAGCAGTGAATTTCTCATTTTCAATTTCTTTTAAAGCATGGTTATAAATTGAGGCAGCTTCTTTAGGATCGGTCTGACTGAGAATGCCTGAAATGACCGCAATCCCTGCAATATCCAATTCTTTAAGCTGCGAGATGTTTTCCGGGGTGATTCCACCGGAGACAAATAAAGGTATATCGGTGAGTGATCTTGCTTTGCGTATCGTGTCTGGGGAGACGATCTCACATTCGCCTGCCGAGCGGGAAGGGAACATCGCGCAGAAGGAGATATAGTCCATCCGCTGTTGATCTGCCCATTCTACAATCTTCAAATCATTGCCGCAGGTGATGCCTACTATCGTTTCAGGGGGAATGGCTGCTTTTATGGAGTCATAATTGCCCGGAACCTGGTCGAAATGCACACCAGCCAGATCACACCCCAACAACAGTTCCCATTCTTCATTGATCAATACAGGAACCTTAAATGGCCTTGCAATGTAGGTGATACGATGGACCAGCTCGCTTTTCTTGCTTTTGTCAAAACCTATAGGCCAGTTATCCCAGATCTGTACAAGCTGAACCCCTCCTTCCAATGCTCCACGCAACCGATCAAGAAGTAAGCTTTTCTCCATGGAAGGATCTAATACCAGGTAAATCCCTCCCGTAATTTTTTGTCTTTCCATCATGTCCAATTTGCTTTATAGGCCTTGAAGAACGCTTCCCAATACGGATCCCGGCCATCAAATGAAAGAGGGTTTTCCACACCGTTTTCTATGATTATATGACCGTTTTCTTTGGGAGTAAATTCCCCTACCACGGCAGCCGGAATTTGGGAGGAGTGCAAATGTTGGAGCACAGCCTCTTCTTTTCCCTTTTTTACCGCCATTACCATAGATCCGGCTCCTACACAAAATCTAGGATCAATCCCAAACAAGGCCGTGATTTGCCGTTGGGCTTCTCCAAGGGGCAAGGATTCATCGTTAATACAAACACCGCAGCCGGAAGCTTGGGCCATTTCCAATATAGCCCCCAACACCCCACCCTCAGTGACATCATGCATGGCCTTCAACTCGCGGTTAGGTTCGAGCACCTCTCTGGCCAGCAAGGCTTCGGGAAGGGAAGAGGTCCGGTAGAAGTTTTCACAGGCTTTATCATAGACTTCCTTACCAACCTTGTTGATGACCGTTTGCGGAAAACTCATGGCCAAGATAGAGGAGGATGTCATGGCAGCCTCCTTGGTCAAAATGATCAGATCACCAGGGGAAGCGCCCTTGCTGCTGATGATTTGATCGAGACGTGCCGTCAGGAACATGGTACCGCCACCAGAAACAGTAGAATTTTGTCCCTCGATCTGTCCTGTGTGCCCCCCGGTAATAGCAACACCCAATTCATCACAAAACTGATGGATATGAGACCAGTATTCATCGAAGGCTTCAACAGACAGCTGTGGCGGGAGGTTGAGTACCATCTGCGTATACATGGGTGCAAAACCCGTCGTAGCCATGTCATTGGCCATCAAATGAACCGACAACCAAGCAGAGGCTTTCATTCCGATAGAAGGGATTAGAGAAAGCGGATCGCTGGAAACAGCCAATCCAAGGTTATTTCCCAAATCGATAATCGCCGTGTCTACTCCAAAACTTGGCCCGTACAGCACCTCCTGTCTATATCTGCCTGTCCGGGGCCGTATCATTTGCTGGAAAGACTTCGCAGTAAGCTTACCAGAAAACTCCTCAAAGGCCCTCATGACTGTCTTCTAATTTCACGTACAAACCGAAGAAATCACCGTAAGGAACTCCCCATTGTTGTACCGGAAACCATTTGGGCAAACCCGTAGCAGACCATTCTATGGAATAGTTCCGGCCCCGTAGCGCTTCTTCGATAACAGCAATCAGTTTCTTAGGCGTGTAAAAAGTGGCGGTGACATAAAACGGATTCTTGCCAAACTGTTCCTGAATCCTTCGTCTCACGACCTTCGGTGAGTTCCGGTTCATCATACCGAAGACAATGCCATGCTTTCCCACCCTTGCGGCTTCACGGATCACCTTAACCGGATCCTTGTAGTATTCAAAGGTGGTGATAAAAGCGAGGGCATCGAAGGTATGGTCCTTGAAGGGCATGTGGTGAGAATCAGCCAATACCAAATCACCATCAAAAAGATGCACGCCCTGCCCCAACATAAAAGGAGAGATGTCCCCGCCGCTGGCTTCAATGCCTATTTCCTTCCACCAGCGGGTAAAGCGGGTGGTTCCGCAGCCAAACTCCAACAAAGTTTGAACGCGCGGATCTTTTTTTACCAGTTGGGCAATGACTTTCTTTTGCCAAACTTCGGCCCGCTTGTACCT
>Ga0079224_100010070_pt1 | contig 12943 bp, 11 predicted proteins | sample Stecom2015_FD_80414 | JGI IMG/M metagenome (GOLD analysis project Ga0079224, IMG submission 80414) | Agricultural soil microbial communities from Utah to study Nitrogen management - Steer compost 2015 | ecosystem: Environmental > Terrestrial > Soil > Agricultural land | place: USA: Utah... | reverse complement strand
GCAATATGGCTCGTCGTTGTAATAGTGCACGCGCCGCATGCGTTCGTAGGCCGGCCCGACCGTGCCGAAGGCCAGTTCCGGCACCAGGGGGGTGTCTTCGTGCTGGATGGAAAGGAGGCGGATCTTGAGGTTGCGCACCCTGTCGACGAGTTCGTCGAAGTTGTTGGGCAGCTTGAACCAGCGCTGGGAGGAAAGATCTTTGGCTACGAAAGTGCCCAGCCCGCGTGTGCGACGCACAATGCCCTCGTTTTCAAGCTGGGTGAGTGCCGCCCGCAAGGTGATGCGCGACACGTCATATTCCTTGGCCAGTTGATCGAGCGTGGGAATCTGCGCGCCATAGGGCCATTCCTGGCTCTCTATCTTGTGCCGCATAAGTTTGGCCACCTAAAGATAAAGGGGCATGCGGCTTTTATGGAAGATATTTGGTTCTATAGACATAAAGTCATATTAATAAGCACTTTATGTTGGAACCAATACGAGAAAACTCTTTATGTCTGAAAGAATGGGCTCAGCGCTGAGCCAGTGTGGGTTGCATGCCGGTGAGTTCCTGGATGCGGACTGCGGCATTCACGGCAGTGGTGCGGTCGGGATATGGCCCGACCCGTACGCGGTGAAGGTCTCCACCGCTATATACCTTGGCCCTGCGGCCTTCCACCGCTTCGATTTCGGCGCTCAACTGGTTGGCCAGACGGTCGGCGGAGATATAACTGCCGAAGGCGCCGAATTGCAGGTAAATGCCGCCAGTGGTGTCGGCGGTGACGGTGGGCGCCGCCCGCGCTGATGAAAGCGGAGCTGGGTGCGGAGCCGCTGCGACGGTGACTGGCTTGGGAGGAGTCGGGTGCGGGGCCGTTGTGACGCTGACAGGCGCACTTGCCGCGGGCGTTGACACCGTGGCTGCGGAGCCCTGCATGGCGTTCAGTTTGCCAGGTTCGAGAACGGCGAGAGCATCCGGTGTTGGAACAGAATTGACGGGTGTGTGTACGGGGGCACCCGCCACGACGGCGTTGCTGGTTTGAACCGGCGCCGCCACTGCTGCTGCCTGCGCGGGGGCGGGCTGTGTATTGCCGGCCATGTTCAGCCCCCGCCGGATGTCGGCGTGAGTGATGTGTTCCACCACGACTGTGTCGCTGCCTTTGCCGATTATGCCGAGTTTCGCGGCTGCGGCGTAGGAAAGGTCGATCACCCGGCCACGCAGGAAGGGACCGCGGTCATTGACGCGCACGATCACACTGCGCCCGCTGCGTTCATGGGTGACACGCGCGTAGCTTGGCAGGGGCAGGGTGGGGTGGGCCGCCGTCATGGCGTACATGTCGTAGGTTTCGCCGTTGGCTGTCTTCTGACCATGGAACTTGCGCCCATACCACGACGCCACGCCCCGCTGCCTGAGCTGCGTGTTGGCACTGACGGGCACGAAACGCTGGCCGAGAACGCTGTAAGGGCGGAAATTGGCCGGGTTGTGCGGTTCGATGCGCGGCACGGCATCGGGAATGCGGGCGATGTCAGGCGGGATATTGTCACCCGGGCCATCGTCCATGTAGTAGCCGCCACCGCGCGCCTGTGGGTGCTTGGGAGGGGAGCTGCAACCCGCAATCATGGCACCGATGATGAGCAGGACTGGGAGAACCCTGTAGGGGAAGACCAGAGATGGCGAAGTTGTCATGGCTCAGCCTGTCTTGTTCATGGGAGCTCCGGTGGCGGTTGGTTGCGGTGTCGCACCAGGGGCGCGTGCGCTGCGAAGCGGCGGGCCAGCTCTTCCGTGACATAGACTGAGCGATGCTTGCCGCCTGTGCAGCCTATGGCCACGGTGAGGTAGTTGCGTGTGTCCTGCATGTACAGCGGCAGCCAGCGTTCGATGTACCCGGCAATGTCATTGACCATGGCTTCCACGCTGCCGAACTGTGCGAGCCATTTGGCCACAGGTTCGTCCTTGCCGGTAAGGGGCCGCAAGGCCTGGTCGTAATGGGGGTTGGGCAGACAGCGTACGTCGAACACCAGGTCGGCGTCGCCCGGCACCCCTCGTTTGTAGGCAAAGGAAGAGAAGGTCAGCACGATGGGCGCGCGGTCGGCCCTGACCAGGTCACGTACCCAGGCACGCAACTGTCCGGGGGTGAGGTCGGAGGTATCAATGGTGTGTTCCTGCTCGCGCAGGGGGGCCAGCATTTCGCGTTCAGCGTCTATGCATTCCTGCAGCGAGGGCACCCGGCCCTGAGCCTGGGCCAGGCGGTCTGTCAGCGGGTGGCGCCGCCGTGATTCTGAATAACGCTGCCGCAGGGTGTGGTCATTGGCATCCAGAAATATCACGCGGAAGGTGGTGCCCTGTGCGCGCAATTCCTGAATGGTGGCGGGCAGTTCGTCCAAATGGCCTACGGTGCGGACGTCGATGGCCACGGCCACCCGCTCCAGGCCCTGTTCCTGCGTCGTGCTGATGAATTCCCGCAGGAAGCGCACCGGCAGGTTGTCCACGCAGATGTAGCCTGCGTCTTCCAGCAGGTTGAGCGCCACGGACTTGCCCGAACCCGAGATGCCGGTGATGAGAACGATGTTTTGCATGAAGAGACTCAGAGTAGGCCAAAGCCCGCGCCATGCGGGCGGATGACCCAACTATGGTATCAAAGGTCGCGGCCGGGGTGCGACGCCGTCAATCTTTGCGGCTGTTTTCCATGATGGCCAGCGCCTGCCGCTCGATGAACTCACTCATGGTGTCGATGCCGCGTAGCGACAATATGGTGTTGCGCACGGCGGCTTCGACCAGCACGGCAAGGTTGCGGCCGGCAGCAACCTGCAGCATGACGCGGCGGATGGGTACGCCCAGCACTTCTTCGGTTTGATCCTGCACGGGCAGGCGTTCGAAATTTTCCGGTGTGGAGCGGATCAGGTGCACCATGAGGCTGAGCTTCATTTTGCGCCGCACGGAGGTTTCGCCGAATATGGTGCGGATGTCCAGCAGGCCAAGGCCGCGCACTTCCAGCAGGTTCTGCAGCAGGGGCGGGCAATGGCCTTCTATGATGCTGGGGGCAATGCGGGACAGCTCGACGGCGTCGTCTGCCACCAGGCCGTGACCGCGGGAAATGAGTTCCAGGGCGAGCTCGCTCTTGCCAAGGCCGGATTCGCCGGTGATCAGCACACCCACGCCCAGGACATCCAGAAAGACGCCGTGCATGAGTGTTTTGGGCGCCAGACGCTTGCCCAGATAGATGCGCAGCAGGTCGATAAGCTGAGCGGCGTCTATGTGAGTGGAAAGCAGCGGAACGTTGTTGGTTTCACAAAAGGCCCGCATGCCGTCGGGGGCTTCCAGGCCTTCGGCCACCATGATGGCGGGAACCCCCCCTGCCAGGAGCTCTTCCAGCAGCCGCAGGCGGCGCTGCGTGTCGAAATGCGTGTAGTAGGCCAGTTCCTCCGCGCCCAGGACCTGTATGCGGGAGGGGTGGGTGAGGTTCAGGTGGCCGACCAGATCGGCACTGGCACGGCCCAGTTTGTTCGTGAGGTTCTGTTCTGCTGATTGCTCGCCCGCGAGCCAGATGAAGTTGATGGCGCTTGCGTTGTCGCGTACGAGCTCTTGCAGCGTCAGCATGGCCCTATTCCTGTGTGGCGGGGCTGGTCAGTATGCGATGTACGACGGCCGGGTCAGTTTCGGTGGCCAAGGCGTGGCGGATTTCGGCGTCGGACATGAGGCGGGCGATTTCCGCCAGCAGTTCTAGGTGAGTTTGCGTGGCGGTTTCCGGAACCAGCAGTATGAACAGAAGATTGGCGGCACGGCCGTCGGTGGCATCAAAGCGGACAGGCTCTGCCAAGCGTATGAATGCGGCGACAGGTTCCTTGAGATCTTTGATTCGGCCGTGTGGCACGGCAACCTGGTGCCCGAGTGCAGTGGAACCCAGACGTTCGCGGGTGATCAGGCTGTGAAAAACCGCCGTGCGCGCGATGCCGTTATGGTTCTCGAAGAGCAGGCCGGCTTGTTCGAACGCGCGTTTCTTGCTCGTGACCGCGAGGTCGAGAACGACATTCGATGGCGGAAGTATGCGCGACAATAAGTTCATGTTGCTCATTATATGTTTATTGCTTCGCAACATACAAAGTGACAAGGGGTTTTTCAAGGGCCCCAGAAACACCCGGGCCCCGAACCAAAACCAGTTCGAGGCCTTTGTCTGACATGGTGTGCGGCTACGCCGTTACGGGATTATTCGGCGGGCACTTCCTGTCGTTTCACTGGGTCGTGAGCATGGTTCTGGACCTTGCCCTTGTACTTGACGACCTGGCGATCGATTTTGTCTGCCAGAAGGTCGATGGAAGCGTAAAGGTTTTCGTCGCGTGCTTCGCAGTGAATGTCTTTGCCGGGCAGGCGGACAGTCACTTCAGCAATGTGCTCCAGCTTCTCGACCGAGAGCGTGACCTGTATGTCGATGACTTGATCGAAGTGTCGACCGATGCGCGCCACCTTTTGGGATGCGTATTCGCGGATGGCGGGGGTGATTTCGAGATGACGACCAGTAATGCTCAGGTTCATAAAAAAACGCTCCTACGGTTGTGAGTTGACGGCGCCTTGCGCCAGTGATTCTTGCTGTGGTCCTCCTTGTGATCTGTGTTTCGATGGGTTCAGTGTATCGCTTCGGCAGGCGAAATCAAGTTGCAACGCGACAGAAGATGACCGGCATCAAGGGCAGGTAAAAGAGGGGTTCGGCCCAGGCCTCACATACGGAAGTTTTTGCCCAGGTAAACCTTGCGCACGGCCTCGTTGTCGATGATCTCGTTGGGGTGGCCGCTGGTCAGCACCCGCCCTTCGCTGATGATGTAGGCGCGGTCGCAGATGCCCAGGGTTTCGCGCACGTTGTGGTCGGTGATGAGCACCCCGATGTTGCGGTTCTTCAGGAACTGCACGATGCGCTGAATTTCAATGACGGCGATTGGGTCCACGCCAGCGAAGGGTTCATCAAGCAGGATGAAGCGTGGGTTGGTCGCTAGTGCGCGCGCAATTTCCACCCGGCGGCGCTCTCCCCCGGAAAGCGAAATGGCGGTGTTGCGGCGGATATGGTTGATCTGCAGTTCGTCTATCAGCGATTCCAGCTCAGTGCCCACCTGGGCACTGGTGAGCGGCCGGCTGGATTCGTCCACCTGCAGTTCAAGCACGGCTCGTATGTTCTCTTCCACCGTCAGGCGCCGGAAAACGGAAGCGTCCTGCGGCAGGTAGGAAAGCCCGAGGCGTGCGCGGCGGTGCATGGGCATGTTGGTGATGGGCACACCGTCAATTTCGATGCGGCCTGAATCGGCCGGCACGATGCCCACAATCATGTAGAAGCTGGTGGTTTTGCCGGCCCCGTTCGGGCCGAGCAGGCCGACGACCTCGCCGCTGTCCACAGAAAGGGAAACGTCTTCGACCACGGTGCGCTTGCCGTAGACTTTGCGCAGGCCGGTGGCCTTCAGGCTGCCGGGCGCGTCGCTGGCGGCCCGCCGGGAACTGCCGGCACCGGCTCTGGAGAAGGGGTTGTTGCTACGCAAAACGGAACCTCAGCGGGCCTGGCCCTTCTGTTTGCGGCAGGCTTCCACAGCAGCGTCAGCCCGTGCGCGTGGGGTGGCCAGAGAACGCACACGCCCGCCCGGAGCGGCCGAGTTGGGGCCGCCGAAGGCCTGGTAGGTTTCGGTCTTCTGACGGTAAATGACGCGTTCCCCCTGGATGTTGTCAAAGGGCTTGCCGCAGATGAAGCGGGTGATGACCGCCTTGCCGATCATCTCGATTTCTTCCGACTTGCCGTTGTATTCGGCGCGCAGGCCTTTGGCTTCCAGCACTTCGAATTTTTCGGGGTTTTCCTGACGCAGCACCACGAGCTTGCCGCCTTCAACGGTGGCTGTACCGAACTGGAAACCCTCGGCGTCTTCGCGCATGGCCAGGCGGTCGGAATGCAGCGTCATATTGCCGCGGGTGAGCACCACGTTGCCGGTGAACACGCTTTCCTTGGCGTTGTCGTCGTAGATGAGGGTGTCGGACACGACCAGGGTGTCGGGCTCTTGCTGGTTACTGCCTTGCTGGGCCAGGGCAGGTAGCGCACAGGCCAGCCCGGAGGCCAGGACGGCAGCAAGAAGAAAGCGTGATGGCGTCATCATGGTTGTTCTGTAGTCCTATCGGAAGAGCGCTGGCGGCGCTCCTGGGTGTCCTGACCGGAAATCTTGACGTCTGTGGAGGAAAATACCTGCAACTGGCGGGTCTTATTATCGTAACGCATGCCCGTTCCGTTCATGGTGGAATTCCCGTGCACCACCAGTGCCGGATGGTCGGTGTAGACCACGTCTTCGTCAGGCAGAAGGGTGAGCACGTCGCTCTTCACGTCGAGCGGGCGGTTTTCTGCGTCGGCGCGGCGGTAGACATGGGCATTGCCCGTCATCACCACGCGCGCACCGTCCTGGTCCATGACCGCGACATCAGATGAGGCCACGGTGAGCGGTGAGCCGGGATGCTGGCCCACGGCGCGGGCCTGCTTCACTTCGTAGGAATCCGTATCGGGGAAGTGTTCAAGATAAATGCCTTCCAGCCGGTTGATGGGCATGCCTGTTTCGTCACTGCGGATGAGCACGAAATCCCTGGCCCAGTGGTCGGGCTCATGTGTGATGCGGCGCGGTGGGTCGATGGGGACGGCCCGCTGGGCGTAATCAGCCGCCCACCACGTGCCGATGACGAGCGCGGTCAGCAGGAAGACGGCAACGAGGGAAGGCAGGCGATCTCGCATGGTGAACCCCGCTCAGCGCAGTGGCGCCGCGGGTCTGGCGAACTTCACTGTATAGTGCCCCCCAGGCGCAGGGACTGGGGGGAGAAGAACGCACCCAGCTTGCCCTGAGCGGCAAGGATGAGGTCGCAACATTCGCGCACTGCACCTGCCCCGCCGGGGGCGCTGGATACCCAGTGGGCGGCCTGGGAAACGTAAACCGGGGCGTGGGGCACACTGGCGGCGAAACCGGCGCGCTGCATGGCGGGAACGTCGATGATGTCGTCGCCCATGTAGCCGATTTCGCTGAGATCCAGGCCTTTTTCCTGGGCCAGGGCCTGCAGGGCAGCGGCTTTGTCACGCACACCGTGCTGCACCAGGGCAATGCCCAGTTCAGCCGCACGGCGACCAACCACGGCGCCGTCGCGCCCGGTGATGAGGGCCACCCTGATGCCGCTTTCCATCAGCAACTTCAGGCCATGGCCGTCGAGTACGTGGAAACTCTTCAGCTGTTCACCCTGTGGGCTGTACCAGAGACGGCCGTCAGTCAGCACACCGTCGACATCGAAAGCCATGAGGCGCAAGGGGCGGACGCGTTCGATCACGACCGGATTCACCTTGGCGAGAATCATGGCTTCGGCAGGATGAGGGATACGGTTCGAGGACATGTTCAGATCACTTTTGCAGCCATGAGGTCGTGCATATGCAGGGCTCCCAATAATAGCCCGGTGTCGTCCACCACGAGTATTTGATTGAGACGGCGCTCATCCATGAGGGCGGCGGCCTCGATGGCCAGGGTGTCAGCCGGCAGACTGCGGGGGTTGCGCGTCATGCCGTCCCTGACCTTGAGAGTGCGCACGTCGCCGCAACGTTCGATGAGGCGGCGCAGGTCGCCATCGGTGAAGATGCCGATGGGGTGGCGTTCGGCATCGACGACGATGGTCATGCCCATGCGCTTGGCCGACATCTCCTTGAGGGCTTCCTGGATGGTGGTGTCTTCGTGCACCAGGGGCAGGGCTTCGCCGGAACGCATAATGTCGCGCACATAGGTGAGCAGGCGCCGGCCCAGGGCACCGCCCGGGTGCGAGCGGGCGAAATCCTGGGCGCTGAACTTGCGGGCTTCCAGGCAGGCCACGGCAAGGGCGTCACCCAGTACCAGGGCTGCGGTGGTGCTTGCGGTTGGCGCCAGGTTCAGCGGGCAGGCTTCCTGTTGAACACCGCCATCAAGGTGAATGTCGGCATTGCGCGCGAGTTCAGATTGCGGGTTGCCGGTTATGGTGATGATGCGCGCACCCATGCGCTTGGCCGTGGTGAGCACGGTCATGAGTTCGGAAGCTGCACCGGAATATGAGATGGCGATGACGATGTCCTGGCCGGTGATCATTCCCAAGTCGCCATGTACGGCTTCGGTGCCATGCATGAAGAATGCGGGTGTGCCCGTGGAGGCCAGTGTGGCGGCCACTTTGCGGGCGATGTGGCCCGACTTCCCGATGCCGGTGACCACCACCCGGCCCTTGCAGGCGAGCAGCAGGTCGACCGCCTGCTCAAAATGGGTGTCGAGCCGGTCGCGCAGGGCCTGCAGCGCCTGAATTTCTATAGAGAAGGTGCGGTGGGCCGAGGCCAGATGTTGGCCTTGCCCGACAATGGGATTCTGATCCATTCCTGAATTTTAATCGGCATTGTGTAAACTTCCACGGTTGTTCTCTCTCTGTGCCGCCAGGCCTGTTTCTCCATGAATATCGATCCTGCCGAGTACGTCCGCAACGCCATACGCAGCGTTCCGGACTGGCCCAAGCCCGGCGTGACCTTTCGCGACATTACGCCGGTCCTGCAGGACCCGCGCGCTTTCCGCGTCCTGATCGACATCTTCGTCTATCGCTACATGCGCCATCGCCTGGATCTTGTCGCCGGTGTGGATGCACGGGGGTTCATTCTGGGTTCCGTGCTGGCCTATGAGCTCAACCTGGGTTTCGTGCCTGTGCGCAAGAAGGGCAAACTGCCATATCGCACGGTGGCCGAGGAATATTCCTTGGAATACGGCAATGCAGCCGTGGAAATGCATACCGATTCGGTGCGGCCGGGGCAGCGAGTTCTGCTGATAGACGATCTGGTCGCCACCGGCGGCACGATGATCGCGGCTTCCAAGCTGCTGCAACGCCTGGGTGCGAATGTGCATGAAGCCGCAGCCATCATCGGGCTGCCCGACCTGGGCGGTGTGCAGGCCCTGCGTGAAAGCGGGCTGGACGTCTACACAGTCTGTTCCTTCAGCAGCACAGACCCCTGAGCTTCCCGAGCGCGGCACAGGCCGCACCCAATTTGCGTGGGTGCGCAGGCCAGGCCTGCGCCCCGTGAGCCTACAGCAGTACGCGCTCGATGCCGCCGTTGTTGGCGCGGCGCACGTAATCCTGCAGCCAGCCTTCGCCCAGAATGTGCTTGGCCATTTCCACCACGATGTAGTCAGCTTCCATGCCGGTGTCTTCCTGGTAGCGTGACATGCCCTGCAGGCAGGATGGGCAGGAAGTCAGCATCTTCACTTCTCCGGTGTAGCCGTCGGCACGGATCTGCAGGCTGTTCTTGGCGAGCTCTTCCTGCTTGCGGAAGCGCACCTGGGTGGAGATGTCGGGCCGGGTCACGGCCAGTGTGCCGGATTCCCCGCAGCAACGGTCTGTCTTGATGGTGGTGTCACCCACCAGCGCCTTGACTGTCTTCATTGGGTCCTGCAGCTTCATGGGTGTGTGGCAGGGGTCGTGATAGACGTAGCGCACACCTTCGACTCCATGAATGTCGATGCCTTTCTCAAGCAGGTATTCGTGAATGTCGATGAGACGGCAGCCGGGGAAGATGCGCTCGAACTCATAGCCTGCGAGCTGGTCGTAACAGGTGCCACAGCTGACCACCACCGTCTTGATGTCGAGGTAGTTCAGTGTGGTGGAGAGGCGGTGGAACAGCACCCGGTTGTCGGTGATGATTTTCTCGGCTTTATCCTGCATGCCATTGCCGCGCTGCGGGTAGCCGCAGCACAGGTAGCCGGGTGGCAGCACGGTCTGGACGCCAGCATGCCAGAGCATGGCTTGGGTGGCTAGGCCCACTTGGGAAAACAGCCGTTCGGAACCGCAGCCCGGGAAGTAGAAGACGGACTCCGTTTCCGGGGTGGTTTTCTGTGGGTCGCGGATGATGGGGATGTAGCGCGGGTCTTCGATGTCCAGCAGCTTGCGAGCCGTCTGGGTGGGCAGGCCGCCGGGCATGCGTTTGTTCACGAAGTGGATGACCTGTTCGCGGATGGGCGCCTTGCCCACCGTGGCCGGAGGCGCCGCCACCTGCTTGCGCGAGCTGGGTGCGAGTATGTCGTGCGCCAGGCGCTGTGCCTTGTAGCCCAGGTCGATCATGGCCTTGCGGGTGGCCTTGATAACGCGCGGGTCTTTGGCGTTGAGGAAGAACATGGCGGCTGCCGTGCCGGGGTTGAACGACTTCTTGCCCATGTCGCGCAGCAGCGAGCGCATGGACATGGAAACATCGCCGAAATCGATGTCCACCGGACAGGGGTTGTAGCACTTGTGGCAGACGGTGCAGTGGTCGGCCACATCTTCAAATTCCGACCAATGCTTGATGCTGACGCCGCGGCGCGTCTGTTCCTCGTAAAGGAAGGCTTCGATCAGCAGCGATGTGGCAAGAATCTTGTTGCGCGGTGAATAGAGCAGGTTGGCGCGCGGCACGTGGGTGGCACACACCGGCTTGCACTTGCCGCAACGCAGGCAATCCTTGATGGCGTGGGAAATATCGCCGATCTCGCTGCGCTGCATGATGATCGATTCATGGCCAAGCAGGTTGAAGCTTGGGGTCCAGGCGTTGCGCAGGTCAGCGCCGGGCATGAGCTTGCCGGCGTTGAAGCGGCCGTTAGGGTCGATGCGCTGCTTGTATTCGTGGAAGGGGCGCAGCTCTTCGTCTGTGAGGAATTCGTACTTGGTCAGGCCGATGCCGTGCTCGCCGGAAATGACCCCGTTCAGCCCGCGCGCAATCTGCATGATGCGCGCCACGGTTTCATTGGCTTCCTGCAGCATGCCGTAATCGTCGGAGTTGACCGGGATATTGGTGTGCACGTTGCCGTCGCCAGCGTGCATGTGCAGGGCGACGAACACGCGGCTCTTCAGAACGCGGTCGTGCACGGCCTGGATGCCGGCCAGAACAGCGGCACAGTCGGCACCGGCGAACAGGCGTTCCATGAGAGCGCGCACTTCCGTCTTCCAGGACACGCGGATGGTGTGATCCTGAACGACATCGAAAATGGTGGCGTCGGGCTGCACCACCAGACGTGCCTTCAGGTCGTCCAGCAGAGTGCCCATGCCGAGGCTTTCAAGTGTCTCCAGGCTTTGCGACAGCGGGGCGTCAAGGTTGCCCAGCAGCCAGCTCCAGCGTTCGCGTACACCGCGCAGGGCGGCGATGGCGTCTTCGCGACGGCGCGCCAGGATTTCGTCGCGGGTGTGTTCGACGTCGTCGATGTCCACTTTGCCGACGGGCAGCTCACCGTGCAGATAGGTTTCGAGTTCATCGAGCAGCCGCAGCTTGTTACGGGTGGACAGCTCGATGTTGATGCGCTCGATGGCGTCGGTGTATTCGCCCATGCGATCCAGCGGGATGACGACATCCTCGTTGATCTTGAAGGCGTTGGTGTGGCGGGCGATGGCCGCCGTGCGGGCCCGGTCGAGCCAGAACTTCTTGCGCGCTTCCGGGGTGACGGCCACGAAGCCTTCACCATGGCGGCTGTTGGCTATGCGGACGACCTCGCTGGCGGCGATGGCGACGGCGTCTTCGTCGTCACCCACGATGTCGCCGATGAGAACCATCTTGGGCAGAACGCCTCGCTTGCTCTTGGTGGAGTAGCCCACGGCGCGCAGATAGCGTTCGTCCAGGTGTTCCAGGCCGGCAAGCAGGGCGCCACGCTCGCGGCCCGGGCCGTCCAGATACTTCTTGACCTCGACGATAGAGGGAACGGCATGGCGGGCCTGGCCGAAGAACTCCATGCAGACGGTGCGGGTATGGGCGGGCATGCGGTGGACGACCCAGCGCGCCGATGTGATGAGACCGTCGCAGCCTTCCTTCTGCACACCGGGTAGGCCGGCGAGGAATTTGTCGGTGACGTCCTTGCCCAGGCCGACCTTGCGGAAGCGGCTGCCTTCGATGACCAGGGTTTCCTTGCGCAGAACGATGGCGCCAGGGGCGCTCTTGCCGTCGGACCAGACGAGTTCGAAGCGGGCCTCGGGCGCGTCGTGAATCTTGCCCAGGTTGTGCCCGACGCGGGTGACATCCAGCCAGTTGCCGTCCGGGTCGACCATGCGCCAGGAGGCGAGGTTGTCCAGGGCGGTGCCCCAGAGCACGGCCTTTTTCCCGCCTGCATTCATGGCAATGTTACCGCCCGCACAGGAAGCATCGGCGGAGGTGGGATCCACTGCGAAGACGAAACCGGCGGCTTCAGCCGCTTCGGCAATACGGCGCGTGACTACCCCCGCACCCGTGTGGATGGTGGGAACGGGTTCATCCACACCGGGCAGGGCGACGTGCTCCACGGGGGTAAGCCGGTCGAGCTTTTCGGTGTTGATGACGGCTGAACGCCATGTGAGCGGAATGGCGCCGCCGGTGTAGCCGGTGCCACCCCCCCGCGGAATGATGGTGAGTTCGAGCTCGATGCAGGCCCGCACCAGGGGAGCGATTTCCTCTTCGGTGTCGGGTGTGAGCACGACGAAGGGGTATTCCACGCGCCAGTCGGTGGCGTCCGTCACGTGGGACACACGCGAGAGGCCGTCGAACTTGATGTTGTCCTTGTTGGTGTGGCGGGCCAGCTTGCGCACGACTTGTTTGCGCAGTTCGTGGGCAAGGGTGAAGTCGTTGTCGAAATCACGCACGGCCACGCGGGCAGCCGACAGGAGGGCAGCAACCTTGGCGTCGCGCTCGGGCTGGCGCGGGTCGCGCCGCTTGTCGATTTCGTTCAGCCGGTGGTCGAGCGCTTCAATGAGCAGGCGGCGTCGCTTGGGGTTGTGCAGCAGGTCATCCTGCAGGTAGGGGTTGCGGCGCACGACCCAGATGTCGCCCAGGACTTCGTACAGCATGCGCGCTGAGCGGCCTGTCACCCGTTCACCACGCAATTCGGTAATCAGCCGCCAGGCTTCTTCGCCCAGCAGACGACAGACGATTTCCCGGTCGGAATACGAGGTGTAGTTATAGGGGATCTCACGCAGACGCGATGAAACATGCTGAGG
>Ga0079224_100010068_pt1 | contig 12943 bp, 9 predicted proteins | sample Stecom2015_FD_80414 | JGI IMG/M metagenome (GOLD analysis project Ga0079224, IMG submission 80414) | Agricultural soil microbial communities from Utah to study Nitrogen management - Steer compost 2015 | ecosystem: Environmental > Terrestrial > Soil > Agricultural land | place: USA: Utah... | reverse complement strand
TTCAATGCTGCAAGGGATCATTATAATAATGAAGACCTCGGTATTTACCGCATAAAGCATTACCCTTTCAAAAAATACAAGGTAGGTTCCCCACCACTTACGAAAAAAAGGAGCAATACACTTGAACAGGTTTTAGCGATAAGGGATTGTATAACCAAACCCGGAAGCCGTGCGGAATTGGCTAAAGAGCTGTACATGCTATCGTTCTACCTCTGCGGGATCAATGCCGTAGACCTATACCAATTGACGGAGTATGACATCAGAAACGGTCGTGTGGATTACAACCGTTCCAAAACAAAGGGTAAACGTAAGGATTACGCCTTTATCAGCATCAAGATCGTTGACGAAGCCAAGCCCTTGCTCAAAAAATACATAGGCAAATTACCCTTGCGTTATTCCAATTGCGACTGTCTCAACTGGGCATTGTGTAAAGGTATGGAGCAGCTACGCAAAATGACCGGTATACTTGAACTCACATTGTACTGGGCAAGGCATACCTTTGCCAATACCGCTCGCAACGATTGCCGTATGAGCAAGGACGACGTGGCTCTTGCGCTCAACCATGTGGACGAAGGCAACCGTATCACGGACATCTACATTGCCAAAGACTGGAAGATCGTGGACGACGTACAGCGGAGGGTTATTGGGCAACTTAACAAAGTGGAAGCAAAAATCAGGAAGAAATTTGCAGATAAGGCTACATCGGAAGATGTGGCCGCATAGAGACGGTAATGCTGCATGGGATATCATATCCCATGCAGTAAAGTAATTTAATAATTAATGTATCATTGCAACATTCGGATACTTCGCTGCTCTGAGCATGAAGAATCCATGGCCCGGCTTTGCAGTAGCTTTTGGTGTTTGGATAATATTCATATGGACTACAACAAGTCCGAAAAGGCATCGTCGCCGATGATGTAGTTGGGATACAGACTTCTCCTGTCAGATCTTTTTATGTACGCTACAGCACATAGAAAAGGTAGCGAAAAGTTTTCCTTTTATTTATTCTAACCGTTTTCCGTTATATAGAAGTTCCATTTACCGAATATACAAGCCTAATTGATCAGCTATTGGTAGGTTGAATATATTCAATTACCTTGCCGTCTTTTTGCTCTACGATGAATCGTATGCCCGTACTGACGCTATTAACAGGGATTATTATTTTCTTGGATTCTTTTTCTAATATTTCCCAAAAAGCTTCTAAATCGTCTACTATAAATATTGCATTTACCAAGCGTGGTATCTCAAGAGCTTCAGGACTTTCTATGGCCCCAAGAATAACAAAACTACCCACCTGGTTTAGTCTATATCCATCGTGAACAGCGGAAAGTGTAACCTCTTTACCAGTGAGCTTTTTGTAAAATTCTACGGTGCCTTCGAATGCGTCCGTCACGATCGGGAATAATACTGTTTTAATTTCCATAAACTTTATCTTTACCTTTGTAGCAAAAGTATTCTGATCATCGGAAAAGTGCAATAACTCATTTTTTTATTAGTAATGGCAGACAACATTAAAGTAAACTCTACTAATCAGGCGAATAAAAAAGTATTGTCGGACAGATGTGGAGTAAATGACACCCTCGGGCTCATAGGTAAACGATGGCTAATGACTGTTCTTTATGAAATTTCACTAGGGAACAATCAGTTTAGTTCCTTAAAAAAAAATATTCCGGAGATCTCAGAACATATCCTGGCAACTCGAGTAAGTGACTTGGTAAAACAGGATCTTATAACAAAGAAAGAAATCGAAGATACAATTCCGTTGCAGATAACCTATGTTACCACTATAAAAGGAAACGAGCTTTTATCATTGGTAAATGAACTATGTATATGGAACAGGAATTGGACATGTTAGCTTTCATGCCGATCTTGAACAATCAACAGGTAACAATCTTTTGTAAGAAATATGCTTGGTGATGTTTGTTGCTAGGCCATGGGGCCGATGGCGCACGCGCAGTCAAATGATTCTGACATCATGAGCATGACATAAAGAAGTAGCCCCATACTTTCAGGAAGGGTTATACGCTACACTATCGTTAATGTCAATAGTGATAATATTATCACCATCCTGCAATTTTCGGACGGAAATTGTTTTATCTAAATTTGTTGGCAGGTCTAGACGATATTAATACGACTGTTATATGCAAAACAATAGGAGCAAAATACCGCAGGAACTTAATTACGGCGTGTCGGTAACGACGAAAATCTTGGGAGGAAAGTACAAGCCCTGCATTATCGGTTGCATCGCAGGCGGTATGAAAAGACCACATCTTATGCACAAGAAAATGAAAACAGTCAATTTACGGGTCTTAAACCAACAATTGCGAGAACTGTACGAATATGAAGTCCTGTCAAAAACCGTATTTAACGAACGGCCTTTAAAGGTGGAGTTTGAACTGACTGAACTTGGACCGTCTTTATTGCCTATTATATCGGCTATGGAGGTATGGGGAAATCTGAATGCGGAAAGGATATACTCCATTGCCGTAAAGAGAAACGAAAATGTCATGCCACTTTAAAATTGAAATAAGATAACAAACTATGGCATTATTAGAAGATTTGAAATGGAGATACGCCACCAAGGCATACGATCCTATTAAAAAGGTAAAACAAGAAGATATTGAAAAAATAGTTGAAGCGACCCGGCTAGCGCCCACTTCGTCGGGATTGCAACCTTTTAGAGTTATTGTTGTTGAAAACAGAGCTGTAAGAGAGCAGTTAGCTGAAGGAGCTTTCAACCCGGAGTGTATGTTGGATTGCTCGCATATACTGATATTCGCATCCTGGGATAGCTATACTCCCGAGCGTATAGATGAGGTCTATAACCGGGAAACAGATGAACGAGACCTACCAAGAAGGCGTTTCTCCCGTTACACGGATATGATCAAGGAATTGTATGCTTCACAGACCGAAGAAGAACATTTTATCCATACAGCAAAACAGTCCTATATTGGTTTGGCGTTAGCCCTAGCGCAGGCCGCTGAATTGCGGATCGATAGTACTCCGGCAGAGGGTTTTGATAATTCACTTGTAGATGAGGTGTTGGAGCTGCACAAATACGGTCTTAAAAGTGTTAGCTTGCTCTATTTAGGGTATCGTGACGTTGAAAATGATTGGCGAGCAGCTATGAAGAAAGTCAGGGTTCCAATGGAAGAGTTTATGATAGAGATTAAATAAAAATACGTATCTATTAAACTTTAGCGGCAAAAGGATTTCCCGAACAGGGGCAGCGAGTGCCTCCATTATATTTTGATTTGCTTTTTCATGGTAACGATATAACTTCTGACGGTTGCGAAGTCCATTGTGCCTTGGACGCTCCGGAAACAACCGGATAACTTCTGCTTAACCCTTATCATTCGCTCGTCCTGTTCGGCATTGTGGTTGGTGAATGGTACGGTGAAGTCCGAAGCAAGTGCAGGATGTTGTACCCGTATCCGATAAACCGGTTCAGGAGGTTCTGTGTCTTGTTTTTACCCGGTTTGGTCCCGTCTTTATCTGGGGGCGGGTGCAGTACCATACCGATCTCCATGAGCCTATGTAATAGCAGCACCATCCGGCGATACCCCAGTCGTCACATGCCGGACAGTATTTCACCCCGCTGCGGTGCTCGGTAACCCGCATCCCCACCTACGGAAGATCGTAAACCTGCCTGCGTTCCCAATCAGACGGTATCACGGCCGAGAGGTTATAGCCACAATCGTAGAACGAAACGGGAGCTTGGGCCTCAAAGATTCGGCGCAATGCTGAACCGCAGGATATCGCCCTGTTAGCTTCCGGCTTCTTTCAAGCCCTGATACTCGAAGGCCCCACGTCTGGGTCGGTTTATAAAGATCGCTTGAGGTTTGCGGCGGTTGGATCTGTTCTGTGAAAGGTGGGAAGGAAATTTCAGAACCTCCGCTTCCAATGATGAAATGCGCTCGGCCTGAGCCTTGCATACATTTAAATCCTTTTCGTAACGGTATTTTTAACTATCTGTGGATAAAAACTAACAGGCTGGCTTAAAGATGGGCAGCAACGGGGTTAGCAGACCATCGACAGAATGGACAACGAAAGTAAACAGAGATATGACCAGAAGCAACCTTCACAGGGGGTATGATGTTATTCTTTTGCTCGTTATTGACGTGTTGCTATGGTCGCAGAAGTGCGCCTAATACGTTTTAACAAAATCTACTAAATTTGTAGACTTTGTTAAATAAAGTTTTATATTTGTGCATTCGTTAACAATTGGCGTTGGCAACGAGGCAGCATGGACACTAATTAAACAGTTTAAAAAACGAAATGAATAAGACAATCAATCCACCCAGACTTCTTAAAAAAGACAGCACAAGGCATCCACGTGTACGTTTGTGCAAGCGAATGTGTAGCTAGGATCTTCTTCCCGAAAAAGATCGAAGGCAAATGGACGCAACATCCGCAACCTTCTCCACGACTTAGGTGTCAGCAGCACCGATTTTTTCTTACTCTTTAAATATGTTTACAATGAAGACAGCGCATATACGTTGGTATGCCGTACTATGGGTATGTATTATGATAATCTCTTGGAAACCATCGCAAGGACAGCAACAGGTACTCGGGGCCGGCGTTTTTAAGATAGATTTGCAAAAAGACTATTATTTTCCTAAAGGCGTCGAATTTGACTCTGATATTCCGTCGCCTGCGCAATTTCTCGGTCGGGATATCGGCAAGTTCCATACACACTATGAGCAGATTATACAGTATTTTAAAGAACTTGAAAGAAAGTCTGACCGTGCAAGATTAGACACCATCGGTTATACCTGGGAGGGGCGTCCCCTGATCGTCTTGAAGATAAGCGCCAATAAGAATATCCAAGGACTGGAGCGGATACATCAACAGCATATCTGGCAAATTGACCGTGCGAAGACCGGGCTGGTCGACAGCCTCTCAAACAATCCGACCATCGTATTTTTAGGTTTTAGTGTACATGGCAATGAATCTTCACCTGCAGAATCATCGCTATTGACGGCCTATTACCTGACCGCTGGCCGGGGAACCGAGGTCGAGAAGTATCTGGAAAACGCGGTATACTTCATAGACCCTGTGCGTAACCCGGACGGATACGAGCGCTACGTGACTTGGGTAAATGCCAACTCCGTTTTCCCACCCATCGGGGATCCCTTGGATAGGGAACATAATGAAGCATGGCCAGGTGGACGGACAAATCATTATTGGTTTGACCTGAACAGGGACTGGGTCAATCAGATCCATCCGGAAAGCAAGGCTCGTGTAACGTACTTTCAGAAGTGGCTGCCACACGTACAAGGGGATTTTCACGAAATGAATGCAGCTTCCTCCTTCTTTTTTGAACCGACTAAGCCAGACGCACAGGAGTCTATTTGGGTGCCGAAATCGACGTACGAGCTAAACAACGTATTTGCCCGGTATTATGCGGCGGCACTGGATACGATAGGTTCGCTCTATTACACCAAAGAGCAGTACGATAATATTAATCCTACCTACGGATCAAGTTATCCCGACCATGTGGGAAGCTTGGGTATTTTATTTGAGCAGGCAAGTCCGCGCGGCTTGTTGCAACATACAGCTTCGGGCGAACTGACCTATCCTTTCGCGATCCGTAACCATCTGCGGATAGCTTTGGCAACGATCCGTGCAGCGGTGGAAAACCGGGAACAGCTCCAAAGAAACCAGTTGCAATTTTTCAAATCGGCGCTGGATCTGGCCGCCAAGGATCCTCTAAAAGGTTACTTGATCGATGCGAAGTATAACAGACGTGCAGTTGAACATTTCGCAGAACTGCTTCGCCGTCATCAAATAACGTTCCGCATCAATCAGGAGGACCGTCAGGTCGGAAATCTGCGTTTTGAAAAAGAACGATCTTTGTGGATTCCGACGGCACAGCCCAACTATAGACTCGTCAAAGTAATTTTTGATGAAGAAAAGGAATATGTCGATAGTGTGTTTTATGACGGTTCAGGCAATTCAGTGGCTTACTTGTATGGATTTGCATACGCTGGGTTAAAAGAAAACATCACAACGGGTTCTGCAGACGATATAGCAAACCTGTGGCATGTAAAAAATGCCACTTGGACGGAAACAAATTTCGGCTATCTTGTGGATTGGCGCCAAGATGCCGCGCCTTGGTTGCTCGCCCAGTTGCTGCGGCAAAATATTGTCGTGAAAGCAGCGGCCAGTCCTTTCGAAGCGTTGTTAGAAAAAAAGCCAGTATCTTTCGGTTACGGAAGCCTGTTCATACCGACTGCAGGGCAAAGTCATACAGTTGACAGCCTCAACAGGCTTTTACAGCAACTTAGCGTAAGTGGCAAGGTAAAAATAGATCCTATACGGACAGGGTTTAGCATTTCGGGTATTGATCTGGGAAGCAACGGATTTAAGATCGTGAAACCGCAGAACGCACTGCTCGTCACCGGCCGAGGGGTGCGGGCATACGAAGCAGGTGAAGTGTGGTATAGCTTTGAACGTCAGCTGCAATATCCGCTGGTACGTGTCAATGCGGAACAGTTCGGAGAGGTAAATCTGGATCGCTTTCAGGTACTCATTTTGACGGGAGGTGAATATTCTTCTTTCAACCAAAACCTGTTGGATAAAATCCGAAATTGGACGCGGGCAGGGGGGACGTTCATCGTCTTTGGACGTACAGGGCAATGGCTCGCGGAAAAAGAATTGACCTCCTTCAAGTTCGCAAAGGATAGGACGCCACCCGAAGAAATCAAAGAAAAGAACCGCTATCCTTATGCGTCAGCCGTTAACCGTCAAGGGGCGGAACATATCGGAGGAACATTTTTTAAGACAGAAATCGATGTCACGCACCCGATTGGCTATGGCTATACACGCGCGGAAAAAGCTGTATTCCGAAACCATGCACTCTTTGTCGAACAGGGCGAACAGCCCTATCATAATGTGTCCATTTACAGCAAATCTCCTTTGCTCAACGGCTATGTATCGGCAGCGAATCAGCAGCGTTTAGAAGGGACAGCAAGCATACTGGTCGAAACCAATGGTGCCGGACGGACAATATACTTTGTCGAGGATCCCGTGTTCCGTGGAGTATCCTTTGGTAATGCCAGAAGCTTTTTTAACGCGGTGTTCTTCGGGCAGATTATCCAACCACAGGACAGAAGATAATAGGTATAAATATAGAATGGTTTAATCTTTATAGAAAAATAGACATGAACAAAAAATTAATAGGATTGGCTGTCTGCGCAGCTGGTATCTGGGCACAGGCATGGGCACAGGAAGTAGCTCCTCTTCAGGTATCTGGACGCATAAAAGGAGCAAATAGCAAGAAGGTGTATTTAGAACAGTATGATAACAAACTGTTTAAGCCCGTAGACTCTGCGGTAATAAGCAACGGCACTTTCGCATTTTCAACAAAGGTACTGTTGCCGGAACTTTACGGTATCCGATTGCAGGGGGAGGAATACCCCTTGCAGGTCTTTCTGGAAGACGGACCCATCGAGATCAGCATTGACACTGACGGCGAACGTGCACGCCATGAGGTAAAGGGCTCAGTCTCGCAGGAACGTTTTGAGGGCTTGCGCAATCGTCGAGACCTGACGGCAAAAGCATTTATCGAGGAAGATCCCAGCTCTATCGTGTCGGCTTATGCGCTCTTCCGTAATTACTCGTATAGCCTGTCGCCGCAGGAAATCAAAGAACACTTAGCCCTGTTGTCGCCTGCGCTGAGAAACTCACAGTATGTACGTATTTTGAATGACTTGGCGGATAAACAATCCGCTGTATTGCCAGGAAATAAAGCAATTGACTTTGTGTCCACCGACCCGCAGGGAAATGAAGTACGCTTCTCGGACCATCTGGGAAAAGGATACGTACTGCTGGATTTCTGGGCGGCATGGTGTGGTCCCTGCCGGAGGGAAAATCCGAATATCGTAGCGGCGTATAACAAGTATAAAGACAAGGGTTTCTCGGTGTTCGCGGTTTCTCTGGATAAAGATAAGGCAAGTTGGGAGAAAGCTATTGCCGATGATAAATTGGCCTGGACACACGTGTCTGATCTAGCCTTTTGGAATACAGAGGCAGCAGCCCTGTATGGCGTGCGTTTTATCCCAAGTAACTTATTGATTGACCCCAATGGGATCATTGTGGCCCGCAACATAAAAGGCGAAGAATTGCAGGCCGCTTTGAAACAAATCTACGAAAGGTAGGAACAGACAAGCAAGGAATCAATTGGCGTTGGCACTTGTTATTTTTTACTATTAAATCATGGAAATTATGGAAAATTTTGGAATACGGAAGTGTTCTATTTATCTATTGCTGTTTGTTTGTTGGACAAGAATCTCCCAAGCGCAGGATAAACCTAAGCCTATCGTAAATGCCTCGTTGGTCGGGCAGGTTATCGATGCACAGACGAAGGTACCTATTGAAGGAGTGACAATACAGCTCGAGGCGGTAACACATCATGTGAAAACGGACCGTGACGGTAATTTTCAGTTCGTAACGGGACAGAAATTGCCATTTACACTGCATCTCTCGCACGTGGGCTATGAAAGTAAAGTGCTGGCTGCGGAGCATAGCCCGATAACCATCGAACTATCACCATTGGACGAACTGCTGGAAGAAGTAGTCGTGACGGGGGTATCACAGGGCGTAAGTCGCAAGAAGCTATCCTTTGCCTTGACAAAAGTGGATAGCGAGCTGATCAATACAGTGCCGGCCTTGGACGCTTCTACGACATTACGCGGTAAGGTCGCGGGTTTGCGTATAGATCAATCGGGTGGAAACGCAGGAGCATCTGTGTATCTGCGGGGTGCCAAATCGGTAAGTGGCAATGTGGAGCCACTGATTGTGATAGATGGTTTCGTCACGGGGCTGCGGCTTGCTGACCTCAATCCGAATGACATTGAATCCATAGAGGTAGTGAAAGGTGCGGCAGCATCGGCATTGTATGGGACGCGCGGTGAAGGCGGGATCATACATGTGCTGACGAAAAGTGGTCGTGCAAAAAGCAGATTGAGCATCAACGTGGATAACGAGGTGGGCTTCTCCGATATTTTGCTGCTGCCGCCTACGACGGATAAGCATCATTTTAAAGTGAACGCGGACGGTTCTTTCTTCTTGGTGGATGGTGCGCGCATTGTCGATTATCAGGAAAACGGGTACTCCGTAAACTTGCATCCGTATAAGGATAATTACGACAACACGGCAAACTTGTTGGGAAGGACGACCTATTTTACAAATTCAGCTTCTGTAGCTTCGAACGGAGATAAATATAACCTCTATCTCTCTGCTCAAAACCAGCATAAAGGTGGCGTGTCACCAGCAGTCAATGCGGATAAAAGGCAGAGCCTCTTATTGAATGTAGGGTACAAGCCATCCATAAAGATCAGTGCAGATTTAACGGCGCAATACGGATACTTTGACACACCTTCAAGGGCTGTCTCATCACGTTCGGAAGGGCTGCTTTACTCCACTTTATTGGTCGAACCGCACATCAATCTAAGTGAAAAGGATTCGGAGGGAAAATACGTGTACCTGCCAAAAGGAACGGAATTGTCTGGTCAGCAGTGGACCAATCCATTTTATAGACTAACGAACCAAGAGTACAGTTACATTACTGAAAATCTGCTATTAGGTGGTAAACTGAAATATAACATTAATCAATATTTTAGTGCCGAGGGGGCTGCATCCATACAAACCAGACACTATAATACAGAAATATATTATCCGATCGGTTACCAGACCATCACGCCGGATGTGGAACTGAACAACGGAAACTATGCTTTGACTACGCTTCGCGAAAGTGCCCGGAACGGTCAACTTCAGTTTAACTACAACCGGACGAGTGGTCTGTTGGAATGGGGATTGACAGCCAAGTATGTCTACGAATCGGCTTTCGGAACGGGTTTTGGCGGTTCCGGGCGTAACTTGACGGCTCCAGTCAAAAGCTTGTTAGTAACCGAACCAAACACGCGCGAACTTTCTTCTTCGTGGGAGAAAACGGTCAATCACGGTTACTTTCTGAATGCCAAGTTTGGATGGGATGACAAGATATTTATCGATGCACTTGGACGCCTTGACCAAAGTTCACGTTTTGGAAAAGATATAGGTACTGCATTTTTTCCCCGGGTGTCGGCCGCGTATAGACTAACCGAAGATGTTCCGTTATATCCGTTTACGGAATTAAAGTTCCGTGTGGCCTATGGAAAAGCAGGAAGCCTACCGCCATTTGGGGCGAAGGATAGTCGGGTAACAATCTCTAATGCGGGGGGCGTATCATATACCCAAAATGCTAACACCGACCTAAAACGGGCCATTACGGAAGAAACAGAAATTGGATTCGATGCTATTCTCTGGAATAGGTTGAATGTACAGTTTAACTATGCTTTTTCGAATAGCACAAATGACTTTATCTCGGTACCGGCGTTTGCACCGATTTCCGGTTCGGCTAATATCTATGATAATCTCGGTGCGGTCAAATCCAGTTCCTTAGAACTGGAGGTAAACGGCAAAGTCTTAGAGAAGCCCAAGTTCGCTTGGTCCGCAGGGTTGACCTATAGTAAGGTGAGAAGCAAAATTACGTCTTTAGGTGATGTGCCAGAATTTACGCAAAACGGGTATAGAAAAGCCGTGGGAGCCAGCACCACGGCCATTTACGGCTATAGCATCCACTCGGATTTAGCCCAGCTGCAAACCAATAGCGATGGTTTTGTAACCAACGCGGGCGACGGAACAAAACGCATCGACGATTATATGGTGAATGAATTTGGCGTAGTGGTAGAAAAGGCTGCTTATGGAACGGCCGATGAGGCTCCGGTGTTTTATGTCAACCCAGCCACAGGCAATGCCAAGATTATCGGTGAAGCCAACCCGGATTTCCATATTGGTTTCAGCAATAATTTTTCGTACGGACCCTTCTCGCTTTATGCAGTGATAGACTGGCAGCAAGGTGGGGAGAAATTCAATGAAACGGCTCAGTATCTGACCTATGTGTACCGTTCCCGCTTTTCAGAATTAAGTTCTGCGGCAGGAAAACCGCTGAATTTTACGACCCAGGTATTTAATGCCTCACAGGTTACAGACTACTGGATCGAAAGCACCACACACGTGGCACTGAGAGAACTGTCGCTATCCTATAAAATTCCGACGCAACGATTGGGTTTGTCTAAGCTGCTGCAGAATGCAAGCTTTGCCTTGGTTGGCCGCAACTTGTTTATATGGACTAATTTCGAAGGCGTCAATGTAGATGGGCTAGGGCAGGATGGATTTAACTATCCTTCCTACCGCACTGTTTCAGGAAAATTAACCTTTAATTTCTAACGTTTAGATAATGAAAAAGATACTTTACTTATTGGGATTGGCTGTGACATTGAATGCTTGTGAGTCGATCGATTTTGATGATCCCTCGACCTTAACCAACGAAGAAGCGATCCAGAAAATAAAAAGCCTAGGCTACGTATTGACGACCAGCAGTGTGCAGACGGCGTTCAAAACTACGACCAGCAATGCCGGGGGGTCCCATTTCAGTATTTGGGCGGATCAATCCACCAATACGAACGGCAGTCAGTCCTGGTGGGACTTTGCCAACGAACCTAGATTGCGGCTGAATAATAACGCGGCGTATCGGGGGAACGCGGCCGTACGGGAAATTTATTCGAATTTTTACCAGTCGAATCTTGACGCGACAAAGGTGATAGACGTAATTGAAAACCAGCAGGTGACTATCTTTGATGACGAGGGTGCCGACCGTACCGCTGATTGCCTGGTGGGAGCGTACTACGCGAAAGGTATATCTCAGGGATATCTAGGGGTGATCTTTGACAGAGGGGTTATTGTCGATGATGTTGCCCTCAACACACGGGAGTTTCCGCACTCGTATAAAGAATTGATTGAAAATGGACTTCTCCATTTGGATAAAACCTTGCAGTTGATCGAATCAACACCTAACCTCAAGTTTGACTTCCTTACGGGAGTAACTATCAGCCGGGAAGATTTGAAATTGCTTGTTAATTCCATGGCTGCACGGATTCTGTCTTCTGTAGCCCGTGACAAGACCGAAGCGGAAGCGTTAGGCGATGCGTATTGGAACAGGGTATTAAGCTATGCGGATCAGGGGTTCAAGAAAGATTTTACCATTACGACCACGGTGGGAGGCTATTATAATGCGTTGGTGGACGTCTTGGAACGTCCGTATGGTGGAGCTTCCTATGTGCCGGTGGATATCAAAATTCCTTATTTAGCGGACAAGAACCGTAATACGCCTTATTACTATCCTGTAAACAACAGTATTATCCTACCACCTATCGAGACGGACGACCAGCGTTTCTACCAATATTTTACCTATACCACCAATTTTGGTATTCTCTTGGAAGCCCGTGGACGGGGATTGTTTAGCAACTATATACGCTCGCGTTGGATGCATCCCCGACTGTCAACGCTTAACGTAGCGGGTGCCGTAAACCCTTACTTCCTTGCAGAAGAAGTACGCCTATTACGTGCAGAAGCAAAATTTTGGTTGAAGGATTATACAGGGGCGGCAGACGAACTCAACAGCAGTGAGGCCGCGCGAAAATTGAAGGGGTCGCTGTCCGATATCCAGACATCACCCGATCAGCTCCGAGATGCATTACACTATGAATATGCTATAGAAATCGATGGGGCAGGAGGTACGTTTGTGCCGTTTAGCTTTATGCGGAGACATGATCTTCTGCAAGGAGGGACACCTACGCAATTTCCTATTCCACAGGTTCAATTGGAACTGGTGGGACTCGATACCTATACCTTTGGCGGTAAAGAATACTTCGGGGAAAAGGGCACCTATGGCGAAACGGCTACGGCTGCTAACAATGGATGGAAGCCTTCACTGTGAGGTTGTCTAAAAAGCCTTTTTTTAAAAAGGAATCCCCGATACGTGAAAGTGTCGGGGATTTTTATTGTTTGTCCTAAAAAATGGTTATTTTTAGGTGTACCCAAACAATATGGCAAACAT
>Ga0079224_100010067_pt1 | contig 12944 bp, 14 predicted proteins | sample Stecom2015_FD_80414 | JGI IMG/M metagenome (GOLD analysis project Ga0079224, IMG submission 80414) | Agricultural soil microbial communities from Utah to study Nitrogen management - Steer compost 2015 | ecosystem: Environmental > Terrestrial > Soil > Agricultural land | place: USA: Utah... | reverse complement strand
CGCCGTATCCGTCACTGTCGAATCATGTAATTGCGAAATCAAATGCTCCGCAAGGCTCATCTCCAGACCGGGGATGGTGACAACCTCCTCCGGTGCATTCCCGGTATGGAGCATGTACCGCCAGCGACTACCATCGAAATAACTGAAAGCATTGACTGACTTGTCAAATACAATCAATCCCAGACTGGGGTTCTCAATCGCATCCCGGTCTTCTGTAGAAAATCGGGGAATTAAAAGTCCTTTGTTCGCCGAACTGATCTCCAGCTCTGCCGATGGATCCGGTGTTGTTGTTCCGATACCAACCTGTGCCTGCACAGCAGAGATACACAGGAAAAGGACGAATACATGGAATGATTTCATCATACAGGCATTTTTGGAAAAATCAAATACAGATTCCGACCGGGTAAATCAGATCTGATTTACTGGTTCAAAGAAACACCTGTAAGTTGGTACCTCGCCGTACCGATGATTGTATCTGCCTTATGAGTGAGTAAACCGGGAAAATGAGCTCAGACCTTCAGCGCATTTAGCAGCAAATCCTTTTTGTTGGGCGAAACAGGGATAGTGCTGCCATCTACCAGCATCAGGGAAGGAAGTTTGCCCCGGAGGTATTTGTGGACATAGGACAACTGGATGATGTGTGATTTGTGTGTCCTGAAAAATCGCGTCGCCGGCAATTTCTTTTCAATATCTGCCATGGTTTTCGAGACAATGATCTTGCGGTTTTCCGTAAGATAGAGAATGGTGTAATTGCTGTTGGCTTCAATGCGGATAATCTGATCGATATCGACAAATTCAAATCCTTCCAGCGTCGGTATGCTGATCTTCCCAAAAAAATCTGTCTGGGTTGCCAGTTTCAGTTTTTCCTGCATGCTTAACTGACTCGCATACTTCATCAAACATTGCTGAAGCGATTCGTGGTCAACGGGCTTCAGCAGGTAACCAAAGGCGGAAAACTGAAAGGCTTTAAAGGCATACTTGTCGTATGCCGTTGTAAAAATTACTTCAAAACTGAATTTGCTGAGGTTTGTCAGCAAATCAATACCCGACATACCGGGCATCTCGACATCCAGAAACAGGATGTCGGGCGGATCATGCCTCAAAGTTTCAAGCGCTCCTGTCGGCTTTGTGCTGGTGAAAAGAATGTCAAATGAAAATGGAACCTGCACGGCCTCCAACTCCCACAACAGCGCGTCAATACTGTGCTGTTCGTCGTCAACGATGCCCAGCTTTATGATGTCTTTCATGCTCCAGTTCAATTTTAATCGTGACTTCTGTGCCGGCCGGTTGGCCTGCGTCATCCTGCAAATCGATGATCGATACTGATGAGTGTTGGCCATATCCGGACGCCAGCCGCTCGCGTGTGATAGCGATACCGAATGATTTCTGGCGTTCGTTATCCGTCTTCCGCGATGCTGTCCGGCCTACACCGTCATCCCGTATGACACACTCCAGTAAATTGCCCAGCAATTGTACCGTCATCGCAATGTTGCCTGGCGTTGGTTTGTGCACAATGCCATGCCATACGGCATTTTCCAAAAACGGCTGAAACAGCATGGGCTGTATGACAATGCTGTTGACTGGGATATCCGGTTCTACATCAATTTGATAATCCATTTTGCCGCCCAGTCTGATCCGCTCCAACTCCAAATATAAGCGACAGGTTTCCAGTTCTTCCTCCAGCGTGATGGTTGGTGTTGCTGTGTTGTTGAGAATTCTCCGGATAAGTTTTGAAAATAAATTGATAAAATCTGTGGCCTCCCGCGGATTACTCTTGGCAATAAAACTCTTGATCGTATTCAGACTGTTAAACAGAAAATGTGGATTCATTTGTGACCGCAGCGCAATCAGCTTCAACTCTTCCAGGCGGGTTTGCATTTTTAATACTTCTTCCCGCTGCTTTTGTCTTTTGCTGAGCAGGATATATCCCAGACACAGTCCGCCCGTAAGTAAAAGTCCGGCGATCAATAACCTGAGCCAAATGGTCTCCCATAGTTTCAGCTCCACTTTGATATACAGGGGCGCTCCTTCGGTTATGCCATGTTGCGGATTAGTGACTTTATAGCGGAACACATAGTTTCCTCCGCTCAGATCGCCGTACCAGGCTGTTTGTCCGGTATGCCATTCTTTATCAGCGCCTTCCATTTTAAACTGAAAGGTCAGGTTCTCCGGCATGAGATATCGCTTGTCGCTGATGAAGATTCTGACCGAGCGATTGTCATCCAATAAATCCAGTGTATGAATGTCATCGCCTCGACTCTCGAGCAGATGCAGCGCTGTGTCTTTGGTCTCAATTTTGTAAATAAACGGCTGGTTGATTTCCTGATAATGTGGCACCAGGGCGTAGAGTTGATCATAAGCGCCAATCCAGAAATTTTTATCCTGATCGACAAAGACATACCGGATGTTTTGAAGTTCACTCAAATCTGCTTCGGTATCTATACAAGTTCGCCAGTCGGAAAAGGTATGTGTGATTGCATGAAAACATTTGGGTTGATTGGTTCGAAAGTCATTCACAAAAATGTGTTCAGGGTCAAGGGGAACGAGTTCCAGCAGAATATTCTCATCCAATGGATCAGTATTCTCGTAAGGCTCTTCTGCATATTGTTCCCATCGCTTTGCCGTCTTGTAAAATATCATCATCCCGCCGCCCCAGGTACTACACATCAGGTAAGAACCCTGATCAACGATATCCACAATCAGATAATTATTGGGTGGTCGCGGTTGCGCAACCGGCAACATGCCGAGCAACATCTCTGCCGGCATCTGATAGTGCTTTACCTCTCCGGTTTGCGTGTTATAGCTGAATAAACCCTGCATACTGCCCGTCCAGAGCAAATAGGGCTGGAAGACATCCCTGCGCAAAACCCGCACAAGATTGCTTTTGTTGTTGGCTTCCCTGAGTTCCGGATAATATGCCTGAATTTGAATGGTGTCGATGATGGATATATTCGGTGTCGTCCTGAAGATCACAATACCCTCACCCGTCGCGGCATAGATGTATTCACCAACCTGAAGAAACTGGTTGACCTCCGATTGCTGATAGACAATTTCTTCTCCCCGGGCATTGTATATGGGAAGAGGATTCCACTCCGGCGAATACACCTCAAGGCCATTCCACAAATACCCGACCCAGTAATTGCCCCGGCCGTCCTGAAAAAGGGTTGAAGTTGATTGAGCGATCGGGCCCCTCGATGTGGTAATGTGATTCCATCCGATACCATTGTAATGCAACAAGCCTTTATCGGTACAGATGAACATCCTTTTATCGTTCAACTGTACAATCTGCTTCTTGATCGTGTAGGTCAATGCAGGATCATTCCAACTCCGGAGTTGTGCAGCGGCCACCTGAACAATCAATAGCGCTGACAGCGCCAGGTGACACTTCAGATGTTTAACCGCTAACAACATCCTTTCGACAGGTGGACAATTAACATACGCAGTATTCTACACGAGTATAACAAAAATAATCATTGCGCCATGTTTCCTTTCAGCTTTCGACCTGCATCCCTTCATCGTCATCATAAAGTGGCCGCTATCCGTACTCAGGGCACATTCTTTTTCAGCATGCGGAATACATTGCCCACCCATACGCCATAGAAGTTGGGCGCTTTCTGCGGATCGCGTGTGATCAGGCTGGCTTCATATACCGTCACAATATCGCCTGAACTCTGGATGTCCTGAATGACGATATACACCGGAAAACCATAACGCAGTGGCTGACCCAGCAAATTCTTCTCGGCAACAAACCAATCGCCTTTAGGTGCCACCTTCAGTATTTTGGTTTGCCGCTTGGTATTGCCGCCCCAGTCGGGCTGCGTTTGCAAAAAGGCTTTTCCCGCTTCAGCAACCCGGGAATCGCCACTGGATCCGGGCCATTTGCGCTTTTCCAGTTCAACACGCTCTTTCTCGCGGTATTCTTCCAACGTCTTTTGCACATCGGGCTGAAGCTTTTCAAGCCGCCTTGCGACCATCTCATTGTCTGGCACAAACCGCGAGGCAAAATCGAGAATCGCCAAGGACTCTTCTATGGCTCTTACTCTGAACATCTCGTTGAGGTAGGGAAGCAGACTTTCCTGTCCCGTCGTGCCATAGGCCTTGATATCCTGAATAGCGGCAAAAGCATTGTTCTCCGGAGCTTTCTTAAGATATTCAAATCGCGTTAAAATCTCCCGGAGTTCATCGCCTACATCATAGCCCAGCCTCAGCGGTGTGAATTTTTCGTTGAATGCCTCCTGGATCTTGTAGTGTTCGGTGGCGCCCGGCGCATACGTTTTAATGGCCTGATCAAGAAATTCCTGGTTGCTCTCCTTGTATGCTCTTGTCTTGTTAATAGCCTCCATGGCCTGTTGATAGGCGATCAGGTTTTCGCCCACCTTTTGCTGAACACCACCCTCGGGAAGACGAAAGTCTTTTGTGCCCAATACAATTTCTGCATAGAGGACATGTATTTTCTCTGCGACTTCTTCCATTTCTATTGCAGACTGCGAAACGACGGGCCCTATGATGCAAAGGCTCAGACCAAAAGTCCAACCGTGTAATAATACATTCTTCATTTTGACACTTTTTTAGCTGTACATGAATCAATACCCGTCAGGGCGGACGGAACTCATCAGGTATTGGATCAAATGTAGCAGGAGAAGATATCTATAGCATGGCAGAATGAGTGAACCGGGTATACGGATGATTGAAATCTGATTTTGACAATCAATCCCGAATCAGCTTGAAATAAAAAGGGGGAACACGAATGCTCCCCCGAATTTCTAACAGCTATCAAGTGATTACACCTGGTACTCGATATGATACAGTGTGCGTTCAGCACTGTCACAGAGTTCGATAAACTGCTGGTATAGCGCTGAAATGCGACTATTGGTCATCCATTGATATGTACGCAGGCCAATATGAATGAAGTCGCGTAATTCCGATTCTACAACCAGGGTGTAGGATGGGCCGGTGAGGTCGGTCATCATCCGAATTTTGGCATCCTTGGTATCCTGATGAAATAATTTGCAGATTTCAATCCAGATCGCTTTGGCTTCTTTCATCTTGCCAAATTTGATCCGGAATTCATTTCTCTCAATCATCATGGCGCTCAGGATATAAACGTTATGGATTTACACAATCGCGCACGCGACGGTAGGTGGCCGACATACTTTCTTTCTCTTTTCCATTCATCGTAGACATGTAGCGCATTTCCAGAACGTCCTTCCCTTTTAGGAAGAGTTCGATTTTTTCAACGTACTGTCCGTCACTGGTCATCTCTGTCACGTCCATGTAAAAATGGTCTTTTGCCTTCCACACACCAAGGTGTTCGTGCGCAGTTCCGTTGTTGTCGACGCTAAACCAATGAATCTTGCTGTCATGGCTGTTGTAGGCAATCAGGCTTCTGCCGAGCAATTTACCCAGGTCAGGGTGCTCAAACCATTCGTCCATCGTCAGTCCATAGCCGCCTGCCGCCTGCTTGCAATCGGCATAGTACTTAAACATAAAGGTTTGGCCATCTGCAACCATTTTGGCATCGCCAACCCAACAGCCTTCCAGAGTCAGGAGATCTTTCATGGCTTGCGGGACTTGTTGTTGTGCGCTGGCAGTAGCCAGGGTCAGGAATACCCATACTGTTGCCAGTACGGTCTTGTGTTTTGTGATCATAATTGCTGTATTTAAATGGTTAATTGCCTCTCAGATACAGCAGGTACCCCAAAAGTTCGGTTGGCGAGAAAAATTTTTTCAGATGACTCTCGGGGAGTCAAAAATGTGGCAGGTATCTACAATTTGCCGGTTGTCGCGGAAAAGAACGATCACACTGGACGGCGCGCAGCGATTGGGAAACTCTGTGGTATTGACGTTGATGCCCTCCAGCACAGAAACATTGCCGCAGGTGTTGACTTCCTTGACAATATAGCGGCTTCCCATTTCGAGATCGTCATCAACCCACTGAATGAGCTCAGGCTTTCAAATCCAACGGCAAGACTTACATCTGAAACCGAATAGCCCTTTTTCAACAATTCTTTAGCTTTTTCGATTTGCACGGAAATAAGGTATTGGTGCGGGGTTTTCCCGTAAATCCTCTTGAAAAGTCGGATGAAGTGGAATTTCGAAAAGTGCGCCTCACCGGAAATCTGGTGTACATCAATCTTATCTGCATAATGCTCGTCGATGTATAGCTTCGCCTGCACGACACGCTTATAAAGATAAACCCTGGAATATGAATCATCCGACTTGTGAAATCATATAAAGCTAATCAAACAATCGCTATTGCTCAACAAGCTGCTCAGCCAGTCCAATCAGCAACCCTTCAGCGCCGCGTATATAACACAACCTGTATACATTTTCATAGTTGACAACTTCACCGACAAGCGATGAGCCTTTCTTTATCAATCTTGATACCAGTTCATCAAGATTATCCACCCTGAACATAATGCGGAGATAACCCAGCGAATTCACCGGAGCTTGCCGGTGATCGGCCATGACCGCGGGTTCTATAAATCTGGATAACTCAATCCGACTGTGGCCGTCTGGCGTCACCATCATGGCCACTTCAACCCGCTGATCACCGAGTCCGGTAACGCGACCGGCCCAGGTGCCTTCCACCATCATCCGGCCTTCCAATTGTAAACCGATCTCTTCGAAAAAGGCAATCACATCGTCAAGATCTTCGACGACGATGCCGACGTTGTTCATTTCAATGAGGTTGCATTTTGTCATATCATACCAGGATTGTTGTCAAACAGAATTCCTCCCTAATGTTGCACAAGTTATTCACTTAACGCAACCTCATCGTCTTTTTATTGGATAGCTCAATGAAGTATTTCGCTATTTTCCTGGTCTCCTTACCTGTAAACACCGGATCAAAACTTCTAATGTACCCTATCAATTGATCCAGGGTAAGCATTCTGACATATTGTGCATCCGAAAATGGATTGCTATTTGTCATGACAACTACATTCAATATGGGGACTTTCCGCTTTCTCAAACTATACCATCTACGCTTTATCTTCCTGGTGAGTTGGCTTCTTCTGGTCAGTCTGAATATCGCATAGTTGAACCTCCTGATTTGCTCAACCGGTGATCGCAAAGCAGAACCGGAAATGGATTGCCGGCTCCAATTCTTGGTTTCAAGGATAAATACACCTGCTGGACCAATTAACAAATGATCGACCTGGATCGATTGAATCAAATCCTTTTCGCGATGATTAAAAATGCCCGGCCTGAAAGAAACGGAGAAGTCATTAATAACATAAAAACTATCCGGCAGTTTTTCCAATTCATCAAGAACCTTTTGCTCTCCAATGGCCCCATAAACGAATGAGCTGTACTCGTCTAACACCCTCTTCTTCCAGTCCATTTCTCCAATAATGGGGAGAGCGCTCTGCTCAACAGCCTGATCAAAGCGTATGGTGATAAACTGAATCCGGTCAAATGCTTCACGACGAAGGTCAGCAATGGGTTTTATCGCTGCCTCAACGGTCGACTCATAGCTTTGGTTTTTGATGCTGATTTTCCGGTTATACCACCATTGATTGATCCATTGAATAAGTCGGAATAACAAAGGATCAGAAGTATCCGAACTGTTTTTCTCAAGCTTAGCCTTTAACTCATCCAGCTCGAAAATCAGTATACCCTCAGCCTCTGCCCTCCAGGAAGCCACTTCATTGTCCAGCTGAATTATCTTTTGTTCAAGGAATGCTCTTTCCTCAGAAATCAGCTTTTCATGCTCGAGTAATATTTTTCGCCTGGTTTGAGAATAGGTATTTAAAAAATCCATGACCTCTTGAATGGATGCAAAGTCATGGATATTATTCTGCTGTAATTTTTCTTTAAGAAATGAAAATGAGCCTATTGGGTTTATGATGATACTCATTCGGCGGTTGGTGTTTTCTCATGTACATGTCAGTTCTTGACGACAAAGCCAGGTTGATCTTTGATTGTTTGGATTAACGGATTGATCTGACTCCTTACATAAGATAGATAAATGGGGCAGAATGATTACAGGCCTATTCCCAAGTAATTGCGTTGGTGTTTTGATTTTCAATCGCCGGCAAAGAAGCACCTGGTTTCATTGTCGGGTACCGCCATGATGGCGTAGATCTCAGCTTGCTCATTAAAAGTACTTGTTACGGATCTGCTTTGTTGCTGATCTGCAGGAGCGTTGCTGGAGTTTAGCAAGTACATTCCATTGAGCAGAAAGGCAAATAGACGCCTCTTAGTTCGCCGATTTTTCTATCGAAGCTGACCGTCCTGCCGGGATGGTTTAATCCATGCCGGACTGGTCACATTCATTACGAAAGGCAAGAAAAACCCGTTCAGGCTGTAATCAGATGACCTGGAGAACGCTCAGTCGTTGTACCAACCTTCAATAGAAAAGAAACTACGCTTCCGGCGTGTCATTATACCGGATATCCGTGACCTCCATTTTCATCCACGTCCAGTTCATGTTGTCGAGCTTCCATGTCAGCGTCAGCTTCGAAGGTACGCTGATGCCCTGAAATGACTTGTGCGCCAGGATATCCACAACCCATTCATATCTCCTGGCATTGGCATCGTGATCCTTGTAGCGCATAGCGGAAAATCTTGTGACCTCACCATCGGGCTTGAAGTAAAATGTTCCGCTACCTGTTGTTCCTTTATAGCTCATCGTCGACTTAGCGGTATGTTCATCAATTGGCTCCCAGGTAATAAACGGACTCAGGGCCAGCGAAGGAAACCACATCATTTCTGCCAAAAATCGTTGCAAGGCGGCTTCATTCAGCTTTTCTCCGCGAGCGTTCACCATATATACCAGCGAGAGGAGCTTGATCTGCATTTGCGCTTTGCCATCCATAAACGTATCTCTTCCCGTAAAAAACACCAATGGGTTCAACCGCACCTTTGCTTTCCAGATAAAGCCGGGCTCATCGATGTTGGTGAATTGCACAGCCGTGGCCTTTAGCCATTGCGTTTGTCCGGGTTTGAGCCGCATCTCCGCTTCCTGTGTGATGTGTCCTGACTGAATCAATGGTTTGTCCATGGCGCCGGTCAGCCGCAGCCAGCGCTGTACAGGGTTGGGAGGTGAGAGGAAGATGGTTCAATCAAAGTATCGGGCATGTCTATCGGGGCATTGAATTAGATGTGATATACGTCTCATCCAAACAGAATAACTATTTACGATAAGCTACATGAAAATCTGATGTCCAGTTCTTCAATAAACCGGAAATCGTCAATACATCTTACATCAAATCGTTCACAAACATTCGGAATCTTGCTTTTGTCAGTATTTGGCGCTGTTCCCTTTTGCTCTCTGGTCACTACAGTCATGCCATTATTTTTCATATGTGCAATAACCCAAGGATCTGCTTTTTGTGTTATCGACAAGACTTGGAAACAGCACCATTATTATTCTCCTTTTATTGAATCCGCTTTAGTATCATCAAGTACAGGAATAGTACGGATGTTACTCTTCTTTATCCTTATCGTTCCCGGTCTCCTTTGACAGCAGACCATCTCTCATTTCCTTGCTGGGTCCGGATTTCCTTTAATAGCAATGATTTCCCAGTATTCGGAAATCGCTGCAATGATCTTGGTTTTATATGCCAGTCCTTCTCCGTTGCGTTTGTACATATTAAATGTGACAGGTGCCTGCACAACTATAAAACCATCTTGTTCTTCCGTCAGGCTTTCTTTGGAATGAACCTCTATGTCAAAAACTTCAACATCCCAATCATTGAACAGCTTCAGGTCTCTGTTTACAGCTTCATCAATACTTATCACTTCCTTGTCGTGGTGAAACATAACCGTATCCGGATAGAACTTTCTTATTACGTACCTAACATTCATTTTCGTATCAAACATCGCGTAATAATCTTCCAACAACTCAACAGGATCACTATACTCATGATGTGCCAAATATTCTTCCATCATACCTGCCAACGCTATCGACTCGAAGGCCTCGTCACTGTCGCGGGCAAGGGGCAGGACTTTATGCTCATCATTTACCGTTGCGATATCATATATCTTCCACTGCTTCTCCTCATCGGGCAGGAGAATCAAACTAATGCTTTTTGCGTCCTTTGCCTTGTACTTGTCTTGCGTTGTAAATAAATGTGCTATAACAATTATGCCCGGAAGACCATCTCTGTCAATGGATAGGTGCACTTCTACTTTGTAAAATTCGCCGATTTCAGGAACGACGTATTCAAGAAATTCATCGAAGTCATACCACAGATAATTTTCCGTCATTGTAAAGGCGCTGGGGTAGTCCCGGTTTTTCAGGCACCTGAAAAACATCTCCACAAATGCTTCACCTGTCGGGTCACCGTTAATCTCTGCGCCCGGACTGATAGCGATCTTATGTGAGATTGCTGTAGGATTTCCCTTGACATGTCCGTCTGCCTGGAGTGCAATGAAGCATTTGTTGAATAAAAGGATCAAAAGGAATAAAGCGTTCATCATTTTCTACTGCTCGTTTGATCTGGATGTAAATGTGATTGTTTCAATTAAGGTCATTACCTGTCGAATTAATAATCTCCTTCGTACTCCGCCTCCGAAATAGTTTCTCCGTTCAGCGGATTGACACTGGTTGTGGTTTCTTGTATGGAATAGGTAATTGTCATTACACTGTACCCGTCTGCACCTACATATACCCTGAACGGATCACCCTTGGAATACGCGGGCTTTCGTTCCGGTCGCATAGCCTTTACTTTCATGAAATAATCACCCGTGCTGGAAAAATATTTTGTGGTCCTGCCATAGGGGTTGATCGTAAACTTTGTATATAACCCGGTAGATCGATCCGGGTGCCCTTTCATAATCTTGATCTCGAGCGTCCGCATTGAATTATTGTCAATATGCAGCTCAGCCCGCTGAGCTCCTACCAGGTGAAATAGAAAAACAAACACGGGGAGAAACAGGGTTTTTTTCATGCTAAAACGCTTTTGGCAATTGTAATGGTTATATAATCAGTGATAGAAAATCATAGCCAATGCCGGTTGGCACAAATAGACATCTCTATTGCGAATCCTGATACTTGAGAAAGAGGTTTGGGTCAGTCTGTTTTTATGGGTTATGGTTAATTGTATTGCTCTATACCTGTAAAAATACGTTGTTTTGTTTTTGTCTTCTCATTTATTCTCTCATTTGGAGGATATACAAGCTTGTAAAAACAAAAAGCTGCCATCGGGGAGATGACAGCTTCAATTCATTTTGGTAGATTTTATCTCAGTTCGTTCAGAATAATCTTTTTCTGTTTCATCGTTCCCTGCATGGCCTTCTCCCGCACGGCAGGATCATCGCTGTTGATCAGGGCATAGTACGCTACGGGTACGACCTGCCATGAAAGTCCGTATTTGTCCTTTAGCCAGCCGCAGTTGCTTTCTTCGCCCTCGGCTGTCAGCGCGTTCCAGTAGTAGTCGACTTCCGCCTGGTCGGCGCAGTTGATGACAAATGAAATCGACTCATTGAACGTAAAATAGGGACCTGCAGCCAGGATCTGAAACTCCATACCCGCGATCTCCATCAGAGCGGTTTCAAAGTATTCCAGGCCGCCCATCTCGATGGCTTCAGGTGGATTCGGATAGCGATGGTATTCCTTCAATTTTCCGTCTTTGAAAACCGACAGGTAATAGTCGACAACGGCTTTGGCATCTTTTTCAACCCAGAGGCATGGCGATATTTTTTGTGTAATCATGGTACTTGTGTTTGTCGTGGTGGATAAAGTGGTTTCCTCCGATTTCCTTTGCAATTCGGCAGGCCGACATCCCGTGCCCATCGCAGCGATGAGCACGGTGATGCAGGTGATACGAAAGATAGTCATCATCGCTTACTTTTGGTTTTTCACCAATTCCTCCAGCTGTTCGAGTCCAAGCGTGAAGCCTTCCCTGAAGCCCATTTTGATCATCTCTTCCATGCGCTCGCGCGATTCGTTATAGATAGTAACGTTGACGATTGTTGTGCCATTGTTTTCAGAAAAAGTCACTTACCAATCAGAACCGGGCAGATCTGGATTCTCATTTTCATCGGCAAATGCATTGAAATACGTGAACCGCGTTTTCGGATCAATTGTGGTATAATCCTGCAGGCACCAGGCCACCAGTTCATTCTCCGGACTCATCATGGCATAAAACCGCCATCCGCCAACCTTAAACTCCATGTGTTTCGTCACGGACTGATACGGCTTGGGTGCCCACCACTGGTCCAGGATCTCGGGGTTAGTCCACGCTTCCCATACGAGGTCAACACCGGCAGAAAACTCCCGCTGTACATGGACTGTGTTCGTCTCTCTGTCGATGTCGAACGAAAAAAGCAAGTGTGAATTCATTTCTTCTTATTTTTCATGTTAATCAATACCTCATCGAGTTGCGCAAAGCGCTGCTCCCAAATGCGCCGGTACTGCTCCAGCCATTGGTCAAATGCCTTCATCTTGTCAATATCTAGCGCGTAATAGATTTCCCGTCCTTTCTGCTCTGTAGTCACCAACTCGCTCTCCGCCAAAAACCGCAAATGCTTCGACACCGCCTGTCGCGTCATGCTAAAGTTTTCAGCAATAGCATTGGGCGTCATGGCCTGCATGGCTATCAGTGCAATAATGGCTCTCCGCGTCGGGTCGGCAATCGCCTGAAAGATGTCTCTCTTCATATCCAATCCTCAGTTGTGCAACTTTTAGGTTGCAAATAAACGCGCAACTATTTGGTTGCGCAAGTGGTTTGTGAAAAAAAATTGAGAGAGGGCGGATTAATCATCCAGGACCAATGCCGGGTAGGGAAAAGCTAACTTATTTAGTTCCTGGGCCAGAAATTTAGGGAACTATTTAGCACAATAAATGCTTATTTTGATTGATAATATATAATTAGGTAATAATTATACTGTCTATTTGTATATATTTATACATATAAGGATAAAAAATGAGCAGCAGCAGGCTTATTCCGAACGATAGGATCATCAAGCGGCTCCAGGTGGAAAACCCATGGTGG
>Ga0079224_100010065_pt1 | contig 12945 bp, 11 predicted proteins | sample Stecom2015_FD_80414 | JGI IMG/M metagenome (GOLD analysis project Ga0079224, IMG submission 80414) | Agricultural soil microbial communities from Utah to study Nitrogen management - Steer compost 2015 | ecosystem: Environmental > Terrestrial > Soil > Agricultural land | place: USA: Utah... | reverse complement strand
TGCCGGAGGACCAACGGACCGCGGTGACCACCGAGACGGTCTACGACCTCGCCTCACTGACCAAGCTGTTCACCGCGATCCTGATCCTGCAGCTGGTCGAGCAGGGCGAGCTGGAGCTGGACGCGCCGATCGCGAAGTACCTGGCCAACTGGTCGGACCGGCCGACGGTGACGATCCGACAGCTGCTCACCCACACCAGCGGGTTGCCGGCGGTGCTCCGGCTCTGGGAGCAGCCCGACACCGACACCCGGATCCGGGCGATCCTCGGCGCGACGCTGGAGGCCGACCCGGGCAGCCGGTTCTGCTACTCCTGCGTGGGCTACCTCAACCTCGGCCTGCTGTTCCAGGCGATCACCGGCACCGAACTGGACCAGGCGGTGCTCACCAGGATCTGCCGGCCGCTCGGGCTGACCGGCACCGGCTACCGACCACTCGGCGCGGAGGTGCCGCGGGACCGGATCGCCGCCACCGAGATGCGACCGATCGCCTGGTCCCCCGACCTGCCTCCGGCCGACCCGGACGAGCCGGCCCAGGACCACCGCGGCATCGTGCACGACGAGAACGCCGCCTCCATCGGCGGCCGGGCGGGCAACGCGGGGCTGTTCGGGACGGCTGCGGACCTGTTGGTCTTCGGCCGGGCGGTGCTGACCGGGCTGGCCGGCGGCGACTCGGGGCTCGGGATCAGCCCGGAGACGCTGCGCGAGATGGCCCGGCCGCAACTGCCGGACGGACTCAACCCGGACTTCCAGCAGGGCCTCGGGTTCCGGATCGGCCAGCGCGGCTTCATGGGGCGACTGGCCGACACCCCGGCGCTCGGCCACACCGGCTACACCGGTACGTCGATCACCATCGATCCCGGCCGCGACCTGGTGGTGGTGCTGCTGACCAACCGGGTCCACCCCAGCCGGGAGTGGGCGGAGCTGAACGCGTTCCGGTCCCGGGTGGCGGACCTGTTCGCCTGAGCCGGAGCGTCCGGACCCGGCTCCTCGGTGGGCCCTGGGCACGGGTTGCCCTGCGACAAGCTCAGGACGCGGGTTGCCCTTCGACAGGCTCGGGGCAAGCGGCGCGGTCAGGCGGCGCGGCCGTAGCGGGTGGAGAGGACGACGCCCGCCCGTTCCAGTTCCGCCTCGACCCGGAGCCGCTCGATGTCGCGTTCGTGTCCGACGGTCGGCCGGTCCAGTTCGTGCGTGATGTCGAGCATCGCGCAGGCCTGGGTGAGCAGCCGGTCGTAGGCCAGCCGGTTGCCGTACTGGTGCGCGGCCGAGCTGGTCGCATCGCAGGCGATGATCCGGCGCAGCCGGCGCAGATCGGCGGCCAGGCGTTCGATCGGGATGCCGTGCTGGTGCCGCAGCGCCGAGACGTTGCGCTGGTGCTCGGCCTTCTGCCGGACCGCCTCCGCGATCCGCTCCACCAGGTCCGGGTCGGGGTCGACGGGCCGGGTCCCCGGCCGGGCCGGGGGCCGGCGGATCAGCCTGACGGCGGCCCAGATCAGGGCCGCCAGTCCGAGTCCGAGACCGGCGACCACCAGAAATGCCATCACCAGCCAGCCCACACCAGAACTCTAGGTTCGCCGTGATCCACGACACAAGGATCTGAAACGTCAGAACCGCCGGACCGCACAACTTGCGGTCCGACGGTTCGGACGGGGTGGCTCACCGGTCGTGCTGAAGGGGCTCAGCTGCTGCCGGAGTTGCCGTAGACCGAGATGTGCACGTGGTCGTAGTGGTTCGCGGAGACCGAACCGCGGTCCTCCATCGAACGCCAGCCCTCGCTGCTGCGCTGCACGGTCCAGATCTTCTGCGCGTGGATCACCTCGGACACCCCGAGGGCCTTGGCGTTGGCCCGGACCCAGCGGGCGACCTCCCAGCCGCGATCGCCGGAGACCATCGCGTCCACGGCGCGACCGGACGGGTGGTACCCGTTGCCGTCGGCGATGCCGATGTAGTCGGTCACGAAGGGGAACTTGTGACAGATCGCGCGGTGCACCCGGATCGCGTCCTTGGTCAGGCCGTTCTCCATCCGCGACCCGCTCGGGCAGGGCTCGTAGGAGATGCCGTCGTCGTCGCTGCCGGAGTCGGACTTCTCCTCGGGTTCCGGCTTGGTCTTCGACAGGTACTCGGTGGCCAGCCAGCGCGGCTTGTCGTTGTAGACGACCAGCGTGTACTTGCCCTCCTTGGTCGAGGTGGCCTTGACCTTCTCGCCCTCGGGCAGCACCTTGACCACCTCGCCGTCGGTGGACGGCTCGACGCGGAGGTTCAGAGCGGTGGTCACGTACCGGTCGCCGACGACCTCCCAATCGGTCGGCGCCCGGTACGTGTCCTGCTCGGCATCCTGATCGGAACCCGAGTCCCCCGACTTCTCCTCCGAGCCGCCGGACTCGTCCTTCTTGTCGGACTCGCCCTCATCGGACCCGGCTCCCTTGGAGTCGTCGTCCGAATCCTTCTCCTGGGCCTTCTTCAGCTCCGCCGCCTTCTTCTCCGCCGCCTTCTTCTTCTCGGCGGCGGCCTTCTTCTCGGCGGCCTCCTGCTGGGCCTTCTTCTCCTCCGCCGCCTTCTTCTTCGCGGCTTCCTCGGCCTTCTCCGCCGCCGACTTGGTCGGCGGGGTCGAGGGCCGGTCCTCGCTCCGGTCGGGCCGGTCGTCACGCTTGTCGGTCAGCGGTGCGGCCGAGGACGGAATCGGCGGCTGGGCCGTCACCGGTTCCGTTCTGGGCCAGGCCGCTACCGCAACCCCCGTCGCCAGTGCTCCCGCAATCACGGCCGGGATCGCGATGCGCGCGATCCGGACAGATAATGGTGGACGCGCCGCTCGGCGGGGACGTACCACGAACTCAGCCTCCTGCGTTTATCAAACCGTTACCAACCGCAGGCAGTCTAAGCACAGCCCGGCCCGGTGCCCAAACAGCTTCGGGGATTTCTTTGATGAGAATTTCCTCGCTTGAGCCGATCCTGAGGTTCACCCGGACGGGTCAACCGACCGCCGGAGCGCGCGGGCTGCGCCGGTACGCCGAGACGTACGGATCGCCCGCGATCCAGAACCGCCACGGCCGATCCGCGGCGACCGAGACCCCGACCCGCGGCCCGGTGGCGATCTCCGCCGGCGGCGCCGCGGCCGGGATCAGCCGCACCGGGCCGTCGCCGAACAGGTACCCGCCACCGTGCTCGCCGGTCAGCCCGAGAGCCTGGGCCAGCCGACCCGGCCCGCGGGCGAGGTCGCGGTCCTTGACCCGGGGCCCGCGCCGGGTCCGGGCGACCTCGTGCCCGTCGATCACCTCGCCGGCGCGCAGCAGCACCGCCGACGACTTCCCGTCGGGACCGCAGACCACGTTCGCCGCCCAGTGCACGCCGTAGGAGAAATAGACGTAGAGGAAGCCCGGCGGGCCGAACATGACCGCGTTCCGCGGCGTCCGGCCGCGGTACGCGTGCGAAGCCGGATCGTCGGCGCCGTCGTAGGCCTCGACCTCGGTCAGCCGGACCGCGACCTCGCCGTGCCGGACCACGGCGTTGAGCAACCGCGGCGCGACCTGCAGCACCGGGCCGGCAAGATCGAGATCGGGCTCCGGGGAGTCCGCCGACCGTGCGCTGATCATGATCGGCATGGTAGCCGGGGCGGAATCCGGCCCGGGTCCGCCGGCTCGACCGGCTCGGTCGGTTCGGCGGGCTCGACCGGCTCGGCCGCAACGGCGGCCCGGTTCGCCCAGCACCCGACCGGACGCCGCAGCGCCGGCCGGGCGAGGTCGCGCGCGGACAGGTCCGCGGAGGTCCGCGGCACCCGACACCCCGGCACGACGGCTGCGCGGCCTGCCGGCCGGTGTCTCGCCGGGCCGCCCCGACCGGCGCCGTGATGCCGACCCGGGCCTGCGCTGTCCGACCGCGACCTGGTCACCGAGTGATCAGCCCCGGCTGCGGGTCGGCCGGATGATCATCTCGTTGACGTCGACCCCGGCCGGTTGATCGACGGCGTAGGCGATCGCGCCGGCGATGGTGTCGGCCGAGAGCGGATGCGCCCGGTAGGTCACCATCATCTCCCGGGCGCCGGGGTCGGTGATCGAGTCGGCCAGCTCGGACTCCACCACCCCGGGCGACACGGTGGTGACCCGGATCGCCGGATCCAGCTCCAGCCGCAGCCCTTCGGTGATCGCCCGGGCGGCGAACTTGGTGGCGCAGTAGACCGCTCCCGTCGGCACCACCTCGTGCGCTCCGGTCGAGGCGACGGTGACGAAATGGCCGGATCCCTGGCGCCGGAAGTGCGGCAGTGCCGCGGCGATGCCGTGCAGCAGCCCACGCACGTTGACGTCGATCATCCGGTCCCACTCGTCGATCTTGAGCGCCTCCAGCCGGGACAACGGCATCACGCCGGCGTTGTTGACGATCACGTCGATCCGCCCGTGCCGCTCGACGGTCTCGTCGGCGAACGCGATCACGTCCTGCCGGTCGGTCACGTCGAGTCGGCGCACCTCGGCGGCGCCGCCGTCGGCCGTGATGTCGGCCGCGAGTTCGGTCAGTCGGCTCTCCCGTCGGGCACCGAGCACCACGGTGTGACCGTCCGCGGCGAGCCGTCGCGCGGTGGCCTCGCCGATGCCGCTGCTGGCACCGGTGATCAGAACGATCTTGGTCATGATTCCTCCTGGGGGCGTGGTTTGATCTCGGAGACCGAGGTCGTGCGGGCAGGGTGAAACCCTCGAGCAGGGTGAACCCTTCGGACAGGGGAACGGCGCGACGGCGGTGCCGCCGCGGTCGCGGACCAGGGTTCAGACGGTGCCGATCAGGCGGCACCGTTCAGACGGTGCCGATCAAGCGGTGCCGATTCGAGCGGAAACGATCAAGCGGTGAGGCTGCCGAGCAGCGCCAGCCGTTCCTGGGTCGGGCTGCCCGGTTCGGCGTGGTAGACGACGAGTTGCTGTCCCGGCGCGCTGTTCACGGTCAGCGCCTCGTAATGCAAGATCAACTCACCGACCTCGGGATGTCGGAACCGCTTGGTCTCGTGGGTTTTCCGGGTGATGTCGTGCCGGGCCCACAGCTCCCGGAACTCGGCGCTCCGCAGCGACAACTCGCCGATCAGGTCGATCAGGTCGGGGTCGTCGTAGTCGGTGCGGACGGCAGCGCGGAGCCCGCCGACGGTGGTCAGCGCGACCCGGTCCCAGTCGGGATAGAAGGTGCGGGCGTCGGGATCCAGGAAGACCAGCCGGACCAGGTCGTCGCTGTGGGCGTGTCCCGCGTACAGGGCCTCGCCGAGCGCGTTGGCGGCCAGCACCGTCAGCCGGCGGCCGAGCACGACGGCCGGAGTCTCCGGCCAGGCCGCCAGCAGCCGGAGCAGGGAGTCCGAGACCCGCTCCGGGTCCGCCGCCGGAGGTCGGTCGCCCGCCCGCCGGGTCGCCGATGCCGGGCGGGCCAGCCGACGCAGGTGAGCCGCGGCGTCGTCGTCCAGCTCGAGCGCCCGGGCCAGCGCGTCGACCACCTGGGCCGACGGGTGCCGCTCCCGGCCCTGCTCCAGCCGGACGTAGTAGTCGGTGCTGACCCCGGCGAGCCGGGCCACCTCCTCGCGGCGCAGCCCGGCCACCCGGCGGCGGACGCCGACCGGCACCCCGACGTCCTCCGGGCGGAGCAGCTCGCGGCGGGCCCGCAGGAACTGCCCGAGCAGGTTCTCCGTGTCCATGCTCCTCAGGCTAGGTGAGGAACCCGGTGATCAGGGGCGCTCAAGGTGGCCGGGGTGCACCCACCCTCAGCGACGACGCGAGCCGGCCAGGGCGCACGCCCCGGTCACCGCCGCCAGCACCGCCAGGGCGCCGAACACCGCCGCGGTCAGCCCGGACCATTCGGCCGAGAACGCCGGTCCGTGCGGCTGGGCGAACAGCAGCGCCCCGAACCCGGCCGCACCCAGTGCGATGCCGACCTGCTGGGTGGTGCTCAGCACACCCGACGCGGTGCCGGCCCGCTGCACCGGCAGCTGGGCCAGGATCTGTCCGAAGACCGGGATCATCACCAGCGCCTGACCGATTCCGAGCAGGATCAACTCGGGCAGCAGCCCGTACCCGCTCAGGCTTCGGTACGCCAGCGCCGCGCGGACCGCGACGGCCAGGTTCGCCAGCACCAGCACGGCTGCGCCGGCCACGATCACCCGCGGTCCGAACCGGCCGACCAGCCGCGGGATGATCAGCGAGCAGGCCAGGAAGGCCAGGGCGTACGGGGTGAGCAGCAACGCCGTCTCCAGCGGCGACATCCCCAGACCCCCCTGCAGCACGAAACCGATCACCAGGAAGAACCCGCCCAGCCCGAGGAAGAACGCCGCCGCGGTCACCAGGCCGCGCCGGAACGGCGCCAGCGCGAACAGCGACAGCGGCAGCAGCGGCGCCCGGCCGGAGCGTTCGATCCGCCGCTCGACGGCGACGAAGACCACCAGGACCACCGGCACCGCGGCCAGGCAGAGCCAGGTCCACAGCGGCCAGCCGGACCGGGCACCGAGGCTCAGCGGCACCAGCAGCAGGACCAGCGGCAGCGCGAGCAGTGCGGCGCCGAGGACGTCGATCCGGACCGGATGACCGGTGGTCTCCGGCACCACCCGGACGGCCACCAGCGCCATGATCACGGCGACCGGGACGAGCACCCAGAAGATCGCCCGCCAGCCGAGCCCGCCGAGATCGTACTCGGCCACCACGCCACCGAGCAGCTGGCCGCCGGCCGCGGCCAGGCCGAGGGTGGAGCCGAACCAGGCGATCGCCCGATGCCGCGCGGCTCCGGTGAAGATCGCCTGGATGGTGCTCAGCACCTGCGGTGTGAGCAGTGCCGCCGCGGCGCCCTGCAGCACGCGTGCCGCGACCAGGGTCCAGAACCCCGGCGCCACCGCGCAGAGCAGCGAGGCCAGCGCGAAGCCGAGCGAGCCGGCGACGAACAGCCGACGGCGCCCGAACCGATCACCGAGCCGCCCGCCCGCCACCAGCAGCGCCGCGTAGGGGGCGCTGTAGCCGGCCACCAGCAGCGAGAGCAGCCCGGGGTCCGCGCCGAGCTGCCGGCCGATGGTGGGCAGCGCGACGTTGATCACGAAGAAGCTGCTGGTGGCCAGGAACGTGCCGAGCAACACAACCGGCAGGGCGGACCGGCCGGCCCGGTCCGCGGCGGGCGGTCCGGCGTCGGGCCGGACGGCGGTGGAATGATCTTGGGTCGAGGTCGTCACGCCCTACACCTTCCGCCCGTGCCGAGCCTGGTACCAGAGCCTGGTGATCCTGGTATCCCGACCACCAGGAAACCGGCCCCGAACCCTCGTTTCGACCCGGTGGGGCCCGATAGCCTGGCTTCCGGGAGGCGGGACAGTGAGCTATGCGAAGGGGCCGCGGGTCAAGGTTCCGTGCTCGCAACTGCGAGATCTGGTCCCCCAGGACCGGTTCACCTTCCCGGAGCTGGAGTTCGAGGAGACCCGACTGCTCTGGTGCGCCCAGGTCATGGACTGGCCGCCCGGGCAGCTCGAGATCCTCGCCGCACCGGCCGACGCCGACCGATGGCGTCGGGCGACCGAGCGTCTGCTGGCAGTCCGCCACGAGGCCTTTGAGACCTGGCAGCGCACCCGGTCGCGACTGAACCGCCCGATGCAGGTCGGCCGCCGGCTGCTCTGGCGGCTCCGCTGGGCCGGGCGTGAGGATGAGCTGGTGGTCGAGCGGAAGGCCGCCGACGACCGCCGCCGGGCCGAGGTGGTCGCGGCCTACCGCGAGTTCCGGGACCAGGTGCGCGACCTGAACGAGCAGATCGAGACCATGACGGCGGCGCGCGGCAGGGAGGAGGCACGCCGCTACCGCGAGTACGCGGAGGCGCTCCGTCGGGCCCGCGCCGCGGCTGCCGAGGACCCGGTGTGGGCCTACCGGGTCGAGCGTCGCGTTCCGAACGACCACGAATCCGGCTACCTGCTGCGGGCCCGGGACGAGCTGGTGATCTTCCTGGAGTCCGAGATCTCCGACGACGACCCGGGGTGGCGGGAGCCGGCCCCGGGCGGTGCGGCCCGTGGAGTGACGGCGGCCCAGGTGAACGAAGAGATCCGGCGTCGCCGCGAGCAGGATCCGTACCTGTTCGTTCACCTGGCGGGCCTGCAGCGCCAAGATCCATGAGTGGACCGGCGGGTACCCGCCGGAGGGCTGGCAGAAGCTGACCGGCGTCGCCGTCCGGGGACTGTCGCTCACCGATGACGAGAGCGAGCTGCTCCGGCGGCGTTGGCCCAGCGCCCGGTTCCACGGCCCGTCCGGCTCCGACTACGGATTCACCACCTTCTGACACCGACCGTCAGCCTGGTGCCGGCCGACCGCGATCCTGGTACCGAGAACACCTGGTAACCGTCGCGGGCGCCGGGCACGATGAAGTCATGTCCACCGGCGCCGCCCGAACCGAACTGGCCACGTTCCTGCGCTCCCGCCGAGAGCGGGTCCGGCCCGAGGAGGTCGGGCTGCCCCAGGACGGCCGCCGCCGCACCCCGGGACTGCGCCGCGAGGAAGTGGCGCAGCTGGCCCGGGTCGGGGTCACCTGGTACACCTGGCTCGAGCAGGGCCGGCCGATCAACGCCTCGCCCAAGGTGCTGGAGTCGATCGCCGGCGCGCTGCGCCTCGACCCCAGCGAGACCGCACATCTGTTCACCCTGGCCGGCACCACCGCCCCGGCGACGGTGCCACCGGTGAACCAGGTCGATCCGGTCACCCGACGGGTGATGGAGCAATTGTCACCGCTACCGGTCTGCCTCTCCGACGCGCGGCAGAACCTGATCGCGCAGAACCGGGCCTCGGAGATGATCATGGGATCCGTCCAGGAGCTCCCGCCCCACCGCCGGAACAACCTCTGGCTGATGTTCACCGAGCCGACCTGGCGCCGGTTGCTGGTCGACTGGGAGCGGGAGTCGGCGTACCTGATCGCGGTCTACCGGTCGGCGATGGCCGAGCACCTGGACGACCCGTCCTGGCAGTCGCTGGTCGACGAGCTGACCGAGGTGTCCGCGGAGTTCCGTGCCGCCTGGGCCGAGCACCAGGTCGCCCTGCCGGGTGGCCGGACCAAGACCTTCGACCACCCCCAGGCCGGGCTGCTCCGGTTCCGGACCACCAGCCAGTGGCTGCAGCCCCGGGTCGGCACCCGCATGATCGTCTACTGCCCGGTGGATGCCGCAACCGAGAACGCCGTCAGCCGGTTCGTCCGGTCCGGCGCCAAGCCGTTCCAGGACTGGTCGGACCTGACCCGGTACGGCCGGTGCACCCGGCTGCCGCAGCCACAGGCCGGGTAGCCCGCCGCCCCGGCCCGGATCCCCGGGGCTGGTCGGATTTGTTCAAGCGCGGCCAGGACGAACCCGGTTGACTCGTGGCATGAGCGAAGCAGCACAGACCCCACCGCCCGCCGGCGTCGCGATGGTCACCATCGACTGCGCCGACCCGGCCCCCCTGGTCGACTTCTACAGTCGCCTGCTCGGGATGTCGGTCGCCTACCAGGACGAGAACGTCGCCATGATCAGCAACGGGACCGGACCGGCGATCGGGTTCGGCAAGGTGGACCACTACACCCCACCGCCGTGGCCGGACGAGAACAGCGAGAAGCAGTTCCATCTCGACCTCAAGGTGGACGACATCCCCGCAGCGGAGCGGATCGCCGTCGAGCTGGGTGCGACGGTTCCGGAGCACCAGCCGGGCGAGACCTGGCGGGTGCTGCTGGACCCCGCGGGGCACCCGTTCTGCCTCGCCCGTTGGGAAAGTTGACCACAACTTTCGAAAAGTTTCGTTCGGTGAATGGTTGACACTTGGAGTATTCGGGACGCATGGTGGACAGACGTTGCGAATTGTTTCGCGACATCCGTTCAATGTTGAGCTCTGGAAGGACAGGCCATGGCAGTCCCGAATTCCTCCTTCTCGCGGCGTGGGTTCCTCGGCATCGCCTCGGGTCTCGGCGCAGCTACGCTGGTCGGCTGCAACCGGGCGGCGAACAACGCCGGAGCCGGCGGCACGACACCTCTGAAATTCTGGAACATGCCTTGGGGCAGCCCGGAGTTCAACGAACTCGACGAGAAGATCACCACCGCCTACGAGCCGCCGGAGGGCCTGAACCCGGCGACCTACCAGGTGATCCAGTGGGCCAACTTCACCCAGACCTTCGCCTCCGCCGTCGCCTCCGACACCGGTCCGGCGGTCAGCTCCGGCGGCGGCACTCAGGCGTTCCAGTTCGAGGCCCAGGACAAGATCGCCTACGCCGACAACCTGCTCGAGTCCTGGAAGTCCGACGGCCTCTACGACGACTTCCTGCCCGGCCTGATCGACGCGATGAAGGTGGAGAAGGGCTACGCCGCGATCCCGTACAACCTCGACATGCGGGTGCTCTGGTACAACACCGAGCTGATGGACGAGGCCGGGGCCGAGGTGCCGAAGGACTGGCAGGGATTCCTCGACGCGTGCGAGGCACTGAAGAAGATCGGGGTGTACGGGTACGGCACATCGGCCGGCGCCGGGTCGTACACCGGCAGCCACATCCTGGTCAGCTGGATGATCAACAACGGCGGCGGACTGTTCGACGAGGAGCAGCAGCCGAACATGGTGACGCCGGAGAACATCGAGGCCGTCGAGTTCGTGCTGGAATGCGTCAGCAAGGGCTACGTCGACCCGGCCAGCCCCACCTACACCAGCGACAACTTCGAATCGCAGTGGAAGGCCCGGAAGTTCGGCATGGGCTTCGGCACCGCCGGCCTGGCCAACAACATCGGCGGCGAGGTCGGCAAGGAGCTGCTGATCGGCAGCCCGCTGACCAGCCCGGCCGGCAAGCAGGGCATGTTGTACTTCCCGAACAACATCATGATGTACACCAACACCCCGAACCAGGAGGCGTCGGAGGCGTTCCTCACCTACTACTACAAGAACATGGCCCCGCTGTGGACCGAGAACACCGGGATCGGGCTGCCGCCGCTGAAGTCGATCAGTGAGACCGAGGGCTTCCGCAAGGACAAGAACGCGGTCAAGGCGATCGAGGAGTGGCAGCCGATCTCGCACACCTGGGCGGCACCGGGCGGCGAGGCCCTGTTCCTCGGCGTCACCACGGTCGACGGCACCCCGGCGATCGACACCTTCACCCAGTCCGTGCTCGGCGGCAAGGTGGGGGCGAAGGAGGAACTGACCAAGCTGCAAGAGGCGACGGCCAAGGCGATCGAGGCACTGGGCTGACCGCCGGACGGGAGCCGATCATGTCCGGAGGAGTGCTCACCGAACGGTTCGCCCGGGCCCGGCGCGGGGTCGGGGTCCGCGGCAACGGTCGGCCCGTGCCGGCCGGCCGCGGCGGCCCGAACCGGGCCACACTGACCCTGATCCTGCTGGCCGGGCCGTCCCTGGCTCTGCTGCTGTTGATCAACCTCTACCCGCTGCTCTACGCCGGCATGCAGTCGGTCCGGGCCGGGAACCTGATCAACCTGGGCCGGTTCGTCGGTCTGGCCAACTACGCCGAGGTGTTGAGCACCCCGGAGTTCTGGGACTCCGCCCTGTTCACGGTGATCTTCACGGTGACCGGTGTCTTCGGCAGCTGGCTGATCGGGCTGGGCCTGGCCCTGCTGCTCCGCACCAGGATCCCCGCGGGTGGGCTGTTCAAGGTGTTGCTGCTGCTGCCCTGGGTGGTCCCGGTGGTGGTCTCGGCCACCGCCTGGAACTGGCTCGTCGCGACCCCGCAGAGCCCGCTGCCGATACTCGCCGAGACGCTCGGCTTCGGCAACGTGCTGTTCCTGGCCGACCCGATGCTGGCCAAGATCACGGTCTGCGTGTTCAAGGTCTGGATCAGCTTCCCGTTCATGATGATGATGATGAGTTCGGCACTGGCCGGCGTGGACCGTACCGTGTACGAGGCCGCCAAGGTCGACGGGGCGACCGGATGGCAGGCGCTGCGCGAGATCACGCTCCCGCTGGTCTCCCGCTCCACCTACATCAGCTGGATCCTGATGACGATCTTCTGCGTCAACGACTTCCCGACGATCTTCCTGCTGACTGGGGGCGGCCCGGTCAACGCCACCACCTCCCTGGTGGTGATGGCGTACCGCACCGTGTTCCAGAACTTCCAGACCGGACCCGGGGTGGCCATCGCCTTCCTGATGACACTGGTGCTGGTGGTGATCTCGGTGCTGCTCTACCGGCAGATCCGAAAGGTGGACATCGCATGAGTGCGCCGACCGTGACCCGCCCGACCGAGACCGCGTCCCCCTCGACGGCCCGCCGGTCGCGGCAGCTGGACGAGCGCGGCAAGTGGTGGCGCTTCGTGCTGATCCTGGTGATCACCGGCATCACCATCGTGCCGATCGCGGCCGTCGTCCTGCTGGCGCTGCGACCGGGGCAGGGAAGCTCTGCCACCGGGCCGACGCTGGAGAACTTCGCCATCGTGTTCAGCCGGACCAATCTCGACTACTGGCTGGAGAACAGCCTCGGCGTCACCCTGGTCGCCGTGGTGCTGTCGCTGTCGGTGGCCGCGCCGGCCGGATACGTGATCTCGCGGGTGCGGAACCGGCTGGTGTCGGGCTACTCGCTGGTGCTGTTCGTGGTCCAGTCGCTGCCCATCGTGACGGCCGTGATCCCGCTGTTCATGCTGTTCTCCAACCTCGGCCTGGTGGACAACCTGGCCGGGGTGGCGATCATCTACATCGGCAGCCACATCTCGGTGTCGGTGTGGATGATGGCGGCCTACTACGACTCGATCCCGATCTCGCTCGAGGAAGCCGCCTGGATGGACGGCTGCTCGGTCTTCGGCGGATTCCTCCGGATCGTGCTGCGCAACTCCCTGCCGGGCGTGCTGTCCACGGCGATCTTCTGCTTCCTGGTGTCCTGGAACGACTACCTGATCTCGGTGGTGTTCCTGCGCTCGGACGTGAACTACACCCTGCCGGTCGGGCTGCAGACGTTCTTCCAGCAGAACTCCACCAACTGGGGGCTGGTGATGGCGGTCGCCGTGATCATGATGCTGCCGCCGGTGATCA
>Ga0079224_100010064_pt1 | contig 12946 bp, 13 predicted proteins | sample Stecom2015_FD_80414 | JGI IMG/M metagenome (GOLD analysis project Ga0079224, IMG submission 80414) | Agricultural soil microbial communities from Utah to study Nitrogen management - Steer compost 2015 | ecosystem: Environmental > Terrestrial > Soil > Agricultural land | place: USA: Utah... | reverse complement strand
TTACATACATGTTTGAAATTCTCTCCGCCTGGTTCATAAAAATAAAACTCACAACCCTGTTTAAGTTCAAAACCTTGGACCTTGAAATACCACTTCTCCATAATCTCTGGTTTGGTAATCGCGTCCCAAATGGTTTCTAAGGGTGAGTTGAGTACTAGGTTCACTTCAATGACATCATTCATCAGCATTATTTTTTAATTGTTTTCTACAGAAACGAAAGTTTTAGCTAAAAATTACAACTAATGTCCTTTAGCTTGGTAATACTTTTCTTAGATCACTAAAATAGTGAAGGTTAAGCACCAAAACATAAAAAGCGAAGGACACATTAAAAAAACAACACTTTGATTGAGAAAATTTTAGTGAAACAATTCAGTATTTATGGTTTTTTACTGATAATATAACCGAAAAGTCGGATTAAAAAACCTTAGAATTAATAAAGAAAGGCATCTTTTCAAAAATTGGAAGCATTGGAAGGAGGGTGTCAAAAAGATCAAAGTCTAGCCAATAAATTCAAATTAAAGCAAACAAAGTAGTACACCATGAGTACACCACAATCTCTTTTAGCCCAGTCAACTTTTGCATTATCCAATGGTTATTCAAAATCTTTTAATTTTTATAAAAAATTATGTTGGTCAGGAGATTTAATTAAAATACCTACCTTTCAGTCCCAATATCCTATTTACTTAAATCCGTCAGATGCAACAAATAATCCGAACAACATCAATCCACTATATTTAGATGTTATAAACACTAATGCAACTGAACAGGATAATATGGCATATACATTTCAACACCCAAATGGCACAACTTATCAACACGCCCCAGTTGGATCAACACCTAATTCAAATCAACCATGCAATTAAATTACAAAACAATATCAACAATATTATTGACATGTACTTTTATATCAGTCAGTCTGGGTCAAAACTCCTTTAAAATTCCAAATTCAATTCAAAAAAGTATTAAAAAAATTCAATTTGTAAAAGAGGGATATGCTGCCCAACCCGATTATACAATAGTAATTTATTGTGATCGAACCATTATTTTTAATGCCATCGAAGATAACTTTAAGGATAAAACTGAAGGAGATATTATCCCCTTTGGAATTAATCAAGATGGTCAAAATATTAGAAATTTAGAAATTAAGGGGATTTACAAAACTCAACTTAGTAAAAAAGAATATGCCAAAATCATAAGTAAAGTCAACGCTTTAGATAAAGAATTTAAACAAAAAGTTTTTAAGAGTAAGCATCTACATACTTCAATAGGGAAACTCACAATAATATTTGGTAGTAATCAAGTTAAAGAAATTTACGACAATGGATTGGATGGATCTGAATCTTTAATTACGTTGTATAATATACTAGATAACCTTGTATATAAATTAAATTGGGAGTAACATATGAATATCCAGAAAAAATGGACAACACCATTACATAATTGGAGCTTGACAATTCAACAATTATACATTAGATTTGGGGACCGCGTTAAGCTCAATTTGGCCACCATCCCTTCGGGGGTACCCCCGAAGGGATGAAACAGCGGACAGAGTTTATTTTACACTCCCCATTAATACCTGAAAATTCAATTGCAGCAGGTATTTACATGAATTTATACTGTTAAAAAATGATGAATTATGATAAAAACATGAGTGTTGGCATAAAGTTAGTATATTTGTGGCAACAGTACAAGCCACGCTACCCATTAGAACAGCGTCCCAGGGTGTGTCTTTTGCTTTATATACCTTGTTATTTAAGCTAATCCTTTTTCATATAAGCCATATTTAGCAAAAATGCATTTAATCAAATTGAACTTAAGAAAGCTTTAGTATATAGTCAATTAAATACAATTTCATATATTTGTATAATGCTTAAGCCTCTATAGGAGTAAAAGAAATATTGAAAACTGAAGTAAACATAGCAAATGTAGCCCAAAAAAAGGTGTTTTGGGATATGGATATGAATAAGTTATCTATCAAAAAAGATAAGGAAATCATTATCCCTAGGATGCTATTGGCTACAAATGAGAAAACGTTTAAAAAAGATATTGCTTCTGTAGAGAAAATTTATAGTGCTAATGAGATTTATTCCGTACTTAAAAACACTAAAGAACGTATAAGCAACATGGTATGTAGAATGGTTGCCGATCGTTATAAAAAACCTCCCTTTTTACGATATAAATTTTAATAAATGAGTACAGTTTCACAAGTGCTCATTTCCACTACCATAGAGTTACAGAATCTTCCTTCACTATCGCAATTTGCTTTGGCCGGTGGTACAAATTTGGCTATCCGATATGGACACAGAGAATCTCAGGATATTGATTTGTTTTGTTCAGAGATTGTAGGAATTAAACATTTAGAGCAAATAGAAAGTGAAGTCGTTACTTTTTATGGAGAAAAAAACGTAACAGGTATTGAATACCCTGCAGGTAAAGAAAGTAACCAGCATACATTTTTAAGATTTTGGGTTTTCAAACCTAATGCAACACCAATTAAAGTTGAGATTATCCAAAACATGAAAATGATAGATCAGGTAGATACCATTAATAAAATTAGGTTGGCTTCTACCAGAGATATTGGACTATTTAAATTAAAAAGTGGATCAAGTAGAGCTGCGAAAAAAGATATTTATGATTTAGATTTTATTACCGAAAAAATTCCTTTGCCTGAACTATTCGACGGATTAAAAACCAAAAAAGATAAATTTGATCAAAAGGAACATCAAAATATTTTCGAATTGGATGAAGAGGGCTGTCCAACTCAAGACCCCTATTTATTGTTAAAATTTGATGGAAAGGCACCCCAAAGTAAGATTAAGCCGATCCATTCCAACGACAATATTCTTATTCCCCAAGGCGGAAAATCTTGGATAGCAGCTAAAATTAGCTGGAGATTGAAAGTCAGAGGCTTATTTAGAAAATTAGGTGTTGAATTTAAACCTAGATATTAAAGATAATTTTTATGTAAACTTTTCCGGATCCACCTTTTTGAACTTGGCAGAATTCATGCCAAGTTGAATTCTTATGGATTTCACCCTTCATTTAAGTGTATATAATATGATACAATCGTCCTTCACGTCTTCCCAATTAAATCCATTTTTATATTCTGAAACCCCAACAACAAACATAGTCAGACTAAATCGAGAGCCCTGAATTTTTATCAGTAGCATTTAACAAAAGCATCATCATCGTAGAAATTATATAATATATCCTGCAAAAAACACAAACAAAGGCAAACAAAATAGTACACCATGAGTACACCACAATTTCTTTTAGCCCTTTATATATAAGGAAACTTACTTCTTGTATTGGCAAGTAGTTTGGACAATTAAATTTGGAGACGTTTGAAACAATGCGATTTAACATTTATAAGACCTTCTGTTCAAGAAATCCAATCACTCAGGACGTAATTTCTTTGCCAATGATCATCTGTTTTTTTGAAAACAATGAACTCCCCACCCCCTGTACTTTCAACATATAACAAAGCATATACTCTATCACTTGAAATTATTGGTGATGAAATTTTTAAGGTATTGTCATCCATATTTTTGGAGACAACAACGTTTTTGAGTTGTTCCTTATCAAACTTTATAACCTCCATTGCATGAGCTTTATACCTAAGTCTTTCCAATTCTTGGGGGGTGAAAATATTTTCAAACTTTACGCCAGCTTTTCTATTAGGTATATCATGAGCAGTATTCAAAATACCATAATTGATTAATCCACTCAATGTAGAGCTACTTGAAGGACTATCCAAAGATTTGAAAAATAGATTTTTATCCTTTCTAATTTCGAAATATGCCTGGATAACATCGGCTTGATCCGAGTTTATATTCCCAATTCCATGAATGCTTTTACAACTCAGGACACACAATATTAAAAAGGTACTGATTAAATATTTTATTTGTTTCATGTTATTATTTTTGAGTTTTATGGACATTTAGTTCCTTTTGCACTTCCGTTTGTTGGATTTACTGTGTCGCTTTCATTTTTGTTGGCACTTCTAATATCCGCTTGTCTAGAACTGTCCAATGCCTTAAATTCAATTGTATTTAACAAAAATAGTAGTCTAAACTGTTACTATTATAGACTGTAATAATTCGTGGATTATTCTTTTTACAATAGGGTAAGTCTATTGACGGTTACAACCATTAATATTATTCAAAAATCAACCATTCATTTATCGCATATATAACCTCCCATTTATTGTCTTTTTTTTGGAGGATAAAAATTGGCCCTTCGAATAAACGTATTGCTCTAAAAACAGCAATCTCATTATTGATAATTATAGGATTTGTTATTCGTACAACTTTGTCTTTAAGTGCTTGCTTGGAATCAAATGATTTGACCAACTTTATGTTATCTGATAATTTACGGCTATTGATTCCTATGGGAATAGCGTTAATAATTTCATTCCTAATATCACTTATAATATCGTTCGATAGAATACGTTTTAATTCCTCATCGTTAACCGATGTCCCAATACCTGTTCCTTCTTTTAATACAGAATCAATATCCATAAAATATTTAGCCCAACCTTTGTCAAAATAAGTTCTATGGTAAACTTCTATTGGCTGGTCATTATCTACTAGGCTGTAAAAGTCGTTTATGAGTTGATAATCTTCTGAAGTTAGGCGATCATATTGTTCGTTTTGGGCTACAACTGTTGAAAGCCCTATAATTAAGATTGTTATAAAACATGAAACTTTTACTTTCTGTAATTTAATGCCTTTCATAAAATCTAATTTTTACATTTAATTCCTTTTGCATTTGCTCTATTCAGTTGTATTTTAGCCCCCAATAAGTTCGGAGTGATATTTTAAATTTCAAATTCATACATCAAGATTACTCAATCAAAACGTTCTTTTTTTAATGCGTCTGCGCTGAAGCAATGGTGAATTAAAACAGGGAATCAAACCTAAATACGTATCTTTGCACTCAATTTTCAGGGATCGCGTCAAGGATACATTTCGGAATGAATTATATTTGTACGATCGGTTTCCCTAAAAATACAAAGAACAGTTAAATTTCAGTTCTTTTTTAAAAAAAATATGCACATGAAAATAGACAAAGCCTTAGAGGATCATTATGAAGATTTAGGAAATGATCACGTATCGTCAGCAGCAGAAACGCCTATGAGAGCCGATGCTTTTGAATTGTCAGATGATCAAAAGATCGAACAAATAGAATCCCAGATGTATTCAATTCTGGAAACCTTAGGACTAGATCTAACCGATGACAGCCTCAGGGGTACCCCAAGAAGGGTTGCTAAAATGTTTGTCAAAGAAATTTTTGCCGGACTGCACCCTGATCGCAGACCAAAAGCTTCAACCTTCTCCAATAAATACAAATATGGAGAAATGCTTGTTGAAAAAAACATAACGGTATACTCTACCTGTGAGCATCACTTGTTGCCCATCGTTGGACGCGCACATATCGCTTATATATCCAACGGAATGGTTGTTGGCTTATCTAAAATGAATCGTATTGTAGATTATTTTGCCAAAAGACCACAGGTTCAAGAACGGATGACCATGCAGATCGTTCAGGAGTTACAGAGAGCCTTGAACACTAAAGACGTTGCCTGTGTTATCGATGCCAAACACTTGTGCGTAAATTCAAGGGGAATTCGGGATATCGAAAGCAGCACAGTTACTGCTGAATTTGGTGGCAAATTCAAAGAATCTGAAGTTCGTAGAGAGTTTTTAGATTACATAAAACTAGACACCGAATTTTAAGATCTTTTTAAAAACGCACCTCAAAACAAAGTATAACAAAACGATCCAAAAATAGCATGCAGGCATATCAAGAAAACGAGCTAAAAATCTACAATTCAATTTCTGGAGAAAAAGAAGTTTTTAAACCAATTACAGAAGGCTATGTCGGCATGTATGTCTGTGGCCCTACTGTATATAGCAATGTCCATTTAGGAAATTGCAGAACCTTCATCTCCTTTGACTTAGTTTTTCGTTACTTAAAACACCTAGGCTATAAGGTTCGTTATGTACGTAACATCACCGATGCAGGGCATTTAGAAAATGATGCTGATGTGGGTGAAGACCGTATTGCCAAAAAAGCGAGACTGGAACAAATAGAACCCATGGAGGTGGTGCAACGCTATACTGTGGATTTTCACAACACCTTAACCCGTTTCAACAACCTTCCTCCTAGCATTGAACCTACCGCAACAGGCCATATTATAGAACAGATTGAGGTTATCAAAGAAATCATCGATAATGGCTTCGCTTACATTGTAAATGGGTCCGTATATTTTGATGTTTTAAAATACAACCAAACCAATCATTACGGTAAATTGAGTAAGCGAAACATCGAAGACCTTATTCACAACACTAGAGAGACTGCTGGTCAGTCTGAGAAGAAAAACCCACAGGATTTTGCGCTTTGGAAAAAAGCGGAGCCTGAGCATATCATGCGTTGGCCTTCTCCTTGGAGTGATGGTTTCCCAGGTTGGCATTTGGAATGTACAACCATGAGTAGCAAATACCTCGGAGAACAATTTGATATACACGGTGGTGGAATGGATCTTAAATTCCCACACCACGAGTGTGAGATCGCACAAGCAGAAGCAGCTACGGGTAAAAGCCCGGTAAATTATTGGATGCACGCCAATTTATTGACCTTGAACGGGAAGAAAATGGCGAAATCCACTGGGAACAACATTTTACCACAAGAAATATTTTCTGGTAATAACGATATCTTAAGCAAATCATTTACACCATCAGTAGCTCGATTCTTTATGCTACAGGCGCATTATAGAAGTATTTTAGACTTCAGTAATGATGCCTTACTAGCCTCTGAAAAAGGATTCAACCGACTACTTGAAGCCTACAATTCACTTTCGCAACTCGAGGTTTCGAAAAGTTCTAGCTTTGATGTAGCCCAATGGAGAAAACAGTGTTATGACGCGATGAATGATGACTTCAATAGTCCAATTTTAATTGCAAACCTATTTGAAGCAGTAAAGCAGATTAACCTTTTAAAGGATCAAAAAGCGACCATTACCAATGCAGACCTTACGCTCTTACAACAGACCATGCAAGGATTTATCTTTGATGTCCTCGGACTTCAAGATGAAAGTATCGCACAGGACAGTTCCACTGAAAGACTCAATGGCACCATCGAGCTGTTGATTCAATTGCGTGCTGAGGCCAGAGCAAATAGAGATTTTGCTACTTCAGATAAAATAAGAGATGAATTGGCAGCTTTAGGGGTTGAGTTAAAAGACGCAAAGGAAGGAACGACGTTCAATTTCCAGTAGGTTGTAATTATAGTTGTGAATTACCTTTTAGAATGCCCACTTAGTATATGGTTCACAATGCTAATTGTACAAAACAATCAAAGTCATGATCAAAAAGATCATCATAGCACCTTTTATATTTTTAGTCAGGGTATACCAAGGCGTTATTTCTCCATTGACCCCAGCAACTTGTAGGTACTCACCGACTTGTTCTCAATACACTGTAGAGGCGCTAAAAAAACACGGTCTTTTCAAAGGGGGCTGGCTGGCGATTAAAAGAATTTCCAGTTGCGGCCCATGGGGTGGATCGGGTTATGATCCAGTTCCTTAGAAAAGACTCTTGTCTATTGGTGTTTAAAGAGTACTACTGTCTTTTGACAAATTTTGTCAAAATAACAATCATCTGACCTTCAACTTTTCCTTCGATTTGTTCAGGATTGTCATGAACCAAACGAATGTTTCTAACAGCTGTTCCAATCTTTGCATTTAAGGAAGAACCTTTCACGTCTAGATCCTTAATTAAAGTCACGGTGTCTCCATTTTGAAGAATGTTTCCATTGCTATCCTTGTGAAGCTCTGCACCTGCCTCATTGGTATGATCTCCAGATTCTTTGGCCCACTCTAACTCTTGGTCTTCTAAATAAATCATTTCTAAAGCATCTACTGCCCAACTCTCATTTCTAAAGCGTTGTAGCATTCTCCAAGAAACCACCTTGATCGCTGGAATTTCACTCCACATTGAAATCGGTAGTATGGGCTCCCAAAAAGCACTGTCGGCTTCTTCTGTTTTTTCTATTTGAGCGATACACGTTTCGCTGATAAGAATACTGCGCTGCTCAGCATTTTCACCACTGTAGTCAACCAGGTATACTTTTAAATTCTCTGTGGCGTTACTTAGTTCACAACTATTCCCGCTACGTTGTTTAAGATTTTCTTCTAAGCTCATAATATCAATTTAAAGTGCAAAAATAGCCAAAGCAAATGAAAGTGTCTAGCTGTTGATGAAACTTAAAAATTCAACACTGATTTTGCGAGAGATCTACTTTGAGAAACTTCGTATCTTTGCATAACACAAACAACAATGACGATGGATTTAAATAAAATACCACAAATAAAACATACCGATAAAAACAACTTCTTTTTATTAGCAGGCCCCTGTGCCATAGAAGGCGAAGACATGGCGATGCGAATTGCGGAGAAAATGGCTGGGATCACTGATAAGCTAGGAATTCCTTATGTGTTTAAGGGTAGTTTCAAAAAAGCCAATAGAAGTCGTATCGATTCCTTTACTGGGATCGGAGATGAAAAGGCCTTAAAGATATTGCGCAAAGTATCAGAGCAATTTGGGCTTCCTACCATTACTGATATTCATAAAGAAAGTGATGCAGCCATGGCTGCAGAGTATGTGGATATTCTTCAAATTCCTGCGTTTTTAGTTCGTCAATCTGATTTATTAGTTGCGGCTGCTGAGACTGGAAAAACAGTGAATCTTAAAAAGGGTCAGTTTATGAGTCCAGAAAGCATGAAGCATGCGGTTCAAAAGATACTGGATGCGAACAATGAGCAGGTTGTCATTACTGATCGTGGAAGCATGTACGGTTACCAAGATATGATTGTAGACTTTAGAGGAGTCCCTACCATGAAACAATATGCACCAGTAGTCCTAGATGTCACCCATTCATTACAACAACCAAATCAAAGTAGTGGAGTCACTGGTGGGCGACCTGAACTGATAGGTACAATCGCTAAAGCAGGAATTGCCGCAGGTGTCGATGGCATTTTTATGGAAACGCATTTTGATCCAGCGAATGCCAAAAGTGACGGTGCTAATATGTTGCATTTGGATATGGCTGAACAGCTTCTTACGCAACTAACTGCACTTAGAAAAACAGTGAATACTTTTAAAGAAATTAAACTTTAATAAGTTACCCTTCCAAGAATAAAGAAGCCATGCAATGCATGGCATTCTTGTTTTTAAACCTCAGGGGTGTAAATCATGTTTCTGTAATTCTTAGGAGTACTTCCAAAGAAGCGTTTAAACGCAGCGCTAAAGTGGGTGGCATTCTTATAGCCGATCTCTCCAGCGATTTCATAGATGGGCCGTTGGGTAGATTTCAACAACTCCTTTGCTTTATTCATTTTCTCGCTGGCATAAAACTCGTTAATCGAATAACCAAAAACCCGCTTAAACTCCTTTTTTAAGATGTATTCATTGATGGCCAATTCTCGGGAGATTTCGCGAATAGAAAGGTTCTGATCCAAATTATTGATCATTAATTGACGTGCATTGTATAGCTTTTTAAGGACTTTATCCTGGCTATTTCCTTTGACAACCACCTTACCTTTTTCGTAGATCCCCACCTCCAAGGCTAGGAGCTCCATAATCTTCGCCTCTGCGAAAAGTCTCCCTGAAAGCTTTGAAAGTCCAGTGAGATCGAAGGACATCAACACCTCTAGAATTTCATTAGAAATGGTATGAATGACGCCACTTTGGTCGAGTGTTTTAAGAAATGGAATTTCATTACATCCATGGGACTCCAAATAGGATTTTGACAATCGTATCCTAATTTCTCGAAACGGTCGAGATCCAGAGATGCGAATATAGCCTTTGAAATCCGAGTTTTGTACGGTATAGGCTTCTTGACTCTCGTGTATAATATCCGAACTGCCTCGCATCGAAAAAATCTTCTCCCCTTCTAATAAAAAGGCTAGTTCCAAGAATTGTTGTTCCTCTTCTATATAACAAACAAGATCTCGGATCAACTCAATTTGGCTCAATTGAAGCTCCAACCCCTGGTATTTAAACAAAGAAATGCGCCCTTTTCCAAATTGTTTTTTCAATTTATAGGTGGCAAAATACTCACAATTAGAGCTTGATTCACAGGGCGTAGCAATAGAGTCAAGAAAGTTTTCTTTGAGCTTTGAAAGGTTTAATATTTCACAGTTTATAAAATCGCGTCTTTTTTTCTCCATATCGCGTCATCAATACTATTGATGCTTGGTTAATTTTGCAGTCGTATTAATTTAGACCAAATATAAATAACATTATATAAAAATGAAACATATTCTTAGTTCTTTATTCATTATCGCATTCACCATGAGTAGTCTTGCACAGAATGGAACTATTTCCGGAAAAGTTATTTCGGATCAAGGTTACCCCATATCAAATGCAAATGTTCTTCTAAAAGGAACTCAACAAGGAGTCAACACAGACAATTCTGGAGTTTTTGAATTTACCTCGCTTTCCCCAAACAACTACGCTATTGTTGTTTCTTATGTGGGTTATCGCTCTAAAACATTACGTACGAATGTAGCGGCAAATCAAACCACAGATCTTGGAACAATTATCCTAATTGAAAATCGAGAGGTTTTAAACGAAGTGGTTCTAGAGGCGGAACAAAAAAATAAATTCTATCGCAGTGAAAGTGCTGTAGTCTCCAAATTACCCCTAAAAGACATCGAGAACCCTCAGGTCTACAACACCATTCCAGCTAAATTATTGGAAGAACAAGTGGTGACCAATTTTGAATCGGCCTTAAAAAATGCTCCAGGAATCTATAAATTATGGGAATCTACTGGTAGAGGTGGTGATGGCAGTGGCTATTATTCCCTAAGAGGTTTTGCAGTACAACCTACTATGGTCAATGGGCTACCAAGTTTAACCAATGGAACGCCAGATCCTGCTAATATTGAGCGCGTCGAAGTCATTAAAGGTCCTTCAGGCACCCTATACGGCAGTAGCTTAATCTCTTATGGTGGTTTGATTAACATCAACACCAAACGTCCTTATTTTGCGGACTTCGGAGGAAGCATTGCCTATACTGCAGGTAGTTATGGTTTAAACCGAGTCACTGCAGATGTCAATACATTGCTAAGCGATCAAAAGAACATTGCCCTTAGAGTCAATGCTGCATACCACAAAGAAAATAGCTTTCAGGATGCCGGTTTTACCAAATCATTTTACATTGCCCCATCCCTAGCCTTTGAGGTCAATGACCGTTTATCTTTCTTTGTCAATACTGAGTTTTACAATGGTAGAAGCACCAACCAAACCATGCTCTTTTTAAATCGTGGTGCGGCACTACATGCCCACAACATGGATGAACTAGGGTACAACAATGAACGTTCTTATACCAGCAACGATCTTTATGTAGAGACACCAACCTACAGCCTTCAAGGTGAAATGCGTTATAAACTCAGTGATAATTGGACTTCACAAACCGTAGTTTCTAGATCCAATGCCAAATCTGATGGATACTATTCGTACTTAACGGACATTACGGCAACGGTGAATGAAAGCTCACCCATCACCCAGGGAAGTGTGTTTGCTCGGTATACGAGCAATCAAAATTCTGAAACTATAGGTACGGACATCCAACAAAATTTCATTGGAGAATTTAACCTTGGAAACTTTAAAAATAAAATGGTTGCCGGTCTTGATTATTACAACCAAAAAGCCATCAACAGTGGAACGGGCTATGCAGGTCATGGATTTGTATATATTGGAAATAACATCGATGAGTTTTCCGCAGTAGCTCCTGCACTTCATCAAGCCTCTGGAGTTCCAATGAATCAAACCCCAGGTACTGATGATACTGGAGTCTTATCACAGGCAGGTGCAGATGCAGGTATTGCCCTATTGGCTAACCCAGGTGCACAATTGAGTGAAACAGAGCAAAAGGTGTATAGTGCCTATGTATCAGATGTGATCTACCTTATGCCTGAACTTTCAGCAATGGCAAGTCTTCGTGTCGATCACTTTTCAAATGATGCGCATGATCAAACAGCACTTTCTCCAAAATTTGGGATTGTGTACCAACCTATTCTCGACAAGGTAGCCGTTTTTGCTAACTATATGAATGGATTTTCTAATGTAGCCCCTCGTACTGTTGAGGATAACGGAACTGTGAGCACCATTAGCTTTGATCCTGAACAAGCGAATCAATTTGAGTTTGGAACCAAGATCAATCTACTGTCCAACAAATTAGCAGCGACCCTGAGTTATTATGACATTCAGGTTTCTGACATCGTCTTATCTACAGGTCCAAACACCTATTCACAGGGTGGAGAACAAGTCAGTAGAGGTATTGAGGCTAGTATCGTCGCTAATCCTATAGTAGGTTTAAACATTCTAGCGGGCTATAGTTATAATGATAGTAAACTACAGCGTGGTGATGCCGCATTCGAAGGCAGAAGACCAGAGGGTGCAGGGCCTGAAAACCTCGCCAATCTCTGGGCAAGTTACCGATTCCAATTAGGAGCTTTGAAAGGATTTGGACTTGGATTTGGAGGTAACTATGCTAGTGAAAACCACATCTTTGACAGAAACAATCTGGGGACTTTTACCCTTGATGAATATACCGTGATAAACGCCTCTGTGTTTTATGAGACAGAAGATTTCGGAATTACTTTAAAACTGGACAATATCTCGGACAAAGAATATTATTCAGGTTGGTCTACGATCAACCCTCAACGCCCAAGGATGTTCTCCGCAAATTTTACTTATAAATTTTAATATCAAACCAATTAAATCAGCTTACAACCTCATCACTAATGAAAAACATATTATATATAGCATTCTGTCTCATTGGCTTCAGCGCCTTTGCACAACAAGCTAATATCTCAGGTCATTTGATAGACGAAAAAGGCAATGGAGTACCTATGGCCACAATACAACTCGTAGAAATC
>Ga0079224_100010062_pt1 | contig 12947 bp, 13 predicted proteins | sample Stecom2015_FD_80414 | JGI IMG/M metagenome (GOLD analysis project Ga0079224, IMG submission 80414) | Agricultural soil microbial communities from Utah to study Nitrogen management - Steer compost 2015 | ecosystem: Environmental > Terrestrial > Soil > Agricultural land | place: USA: Utah... | reverse complement strand
GCGCCCAGCCAGGCTCGCCGGGCGAGCCTTATATCTTATCCCCTTGCAGACGACCCGTCAAGGGGAGGCGGGCTACTTTTTTCTTCCCCGCCGTGAAGGGCCCCAACGATACCGGAAGCGGCGGAAGGAGTCAAGTGGGGGAACGCGCTTGAAGTTTGCGGGGTGAGCGTCGACCTTGCGGGCGCTCCCGACGCAGCGTGCCGTGTCTCGGCGGTACGGTCGCCCGGCGGCTCCCGCAAGGGTCGCGACGGCTCTCGGAAGAAGGCATGGAATTTCAAACTCTCGAGCAGCGCGCCCGCCCCGCTTCCCGGCCTGAGCGCGCACCCGTCGTGGTGGTCGGCGCGGGCGCAGCAGGCCTCATGGCGGCGGGGTTTGCCGCAGCGCACGGCGCGCCGGTCCTCCTCCTGGAGAGAACGCGGGACGGAGGCCGGAAGATCCTCATCAGCGGAGGGGGACGCTGCAACGTTCTCCCCTCGCGACTCGACCCCCGCGACTATCACACCGCGTCCTCACCCAACACGCTGCGCAAGCTGCTCCTCTCCTGGCCGCTGGCGGAGCAACGCAGCTTCTTCGAGGGGCGGCTAGGCATCCCACTGGAGCTCGAGGCGGAGACGGGGAAGCTCTTCCCCCGCTCCAACCGCGCGCGACGTGCGCGATGGCCTGATCCGCTTCGCCCGGGAGCACGGCGCCCGCATCCGCTTCGAGAGCCGCGTCACCGCGGTGCGACCGGACAGGGGACGGAACGGATGGAGGGTCGAGCTCGAAGGAGGCGAGCACGTCGCGGCTCGCGCCGTCGTACTTGCCACGGGCGGCCTATCAGTGCCGCAGACCGGGAGTGACGGCACCGGACTCGAGGTCGCACGCGAGCTGGGACACCAGGTGCACGATCCCTTTCCGGCGCTCACTCCACTCCTCGCCGACCCCCCCCGTGCACGCGCCCCTCGCCGGGGTTTCACTACGGGCGGCGGTCACTGCCGCCGGGCGCCGCAGACCCGCGACAGCAGAGGGTGGGTTCCTGTTCACCCACCGCGGCTACAGCGGCCCGGCCGTGCTCGACATCTCCCATCACGCGGTACTGGCGGCCCGCGCCGGCCGAACACAAACTCTCCTGGTCCGCTGGAGCCCGCTCGACGAGGAGTCGTGGCAGCGGGAGCTCGGCGCGGGGTCGTCGGCCACGGTGCTGTCCCGGCTGCGGCCTCACCTCCCCGCGCGCCTCGCGGAGCGTCTGCTCGAGGAAGCGGGAATTGAGCCGGGACGCCGGCTTTCGCAGCTGCGACGCGAGGAGCGGCGCAGGCTGATCGAGCTGCTGGTACGCTACCTCCTCCCCTGGAGTGGTGACGAGGGGTACCGCAAGGCGGAGGTCACGGGAGGGGGCGTGGCGCTCGGTGACATCGATCCTCGTACCCTCGAAAGTCGGATCGCACCCGGCCTGTTTCTCTGCGGGGAAATGCTGGATGCCTTCGGCCCGATCGGCGGTTACAATTTCGCCTGGGCGTGGGCCACCGGACGCGCAGCCGGCATCGGCTCTGCGCAACGAAGCCGGTCAGGTTGATCCATCCGAAGTCGGCAGTTATATTTAGCGGCCACGAGGAAGTCGTCGACAGAGCCCCCGCGCCGGAGCCGCCGGAACTTCGGATGGGGCGCCGAGATAGATATCGGGCGGAAGAGCCCGGGCAGAACGCGGATCGGGCTCGGCTCTCCGCGAGAAGACACCATCCCCACCGCAAGGAGATGCCCATGCCGTTCGGACTTGGATTCGGCGAAATGCTGCTCATCTTCGCCGTCCTGCTGATGCTCTTTGGCGCGAAGCGCCTACCGGAGGTCGCAGCGGGGATGGGCAAGGGGATTCGCGACTTCAAGCGGTCCCTGAACGGCCTGGACGAGCCGGTGACCCCAGCGGTTCCGCCCGCGCAGGCACAGCCTCAGCAGACGCTCCAGGCACAGGCGGCGCCCCCAAATCCCGAGGCGCGGCAGACCAACAGCGCCGACTGATCCATTTCGCCGGAGTGAAGTCGAACCGCCCGCATCGCCTTTCGCGTCGCGGGCGGTTCGATTTTGCGTCCGGAGGTCCTACCGGGCTCGGTCTTCCAGACCAACCCTTGACGCGACGCACACCCACTTCGGAGTCCGACTACATCGCGAGCGCTGCCCGACTCAGGAGGTCCGGCCGGCCTGGTTGACCTCTCCCTCCGGCGGCAACTCGACCACAGTGAGATCCGGCCAGCGCACCGTATCGACGCGCTGCGCCGCGCCCGTCGGCACGGTGATAGCGGTGGGATCTCCATCAGAGACGAAGCGTCGGGAGGGATCTCGCTCCCACGCCGCGATCTGTCTCTCCAACCTTCCCGGGGCGACGATGAAGCGGTTCACCGAATGCGGATCGAAGGTGCGATCGAACGGTGATTCGTTCGCGTCCCCGGTCACCTCCAGCACGAACTCGTAATGGTAGGGCTTCCCCTTGTACTCCCCCTGCCAGGCGAGTGACCGGTTCTTGGGCCACACCCCCAGCGGCAGGGAAAAGGTCACGATGTCATAGTCGTCCGGTAGGTAGACCTGGATCGAGTCCTCTCCGCGGCCGATGAACTCCTGTACCTGCGCGTCGTCGCGAGCACGATCCAGTCGGGCGTGGTAGAGGGTGTGATTGCAGATCTCGTGGTCGTGCTCGATGAGGTAATCGACCTTCTTCTGGATGATCGCCTCTCGCTCGGCGCGCGGCACCTCCCTGCTGGGCTTTTCGCCGAAGAAGTTCGACGGGTAGTCCGCACCCGGCAGGATGCACCAGACCGCCCCGCTGTTCCAATCGGGGTGGGCCGCGCGGAACTCCTCCCACATCCCCAGCATGGTGTTGGGATCAACCGACCCATCCTCGAGCAGGTAGAACTGGCCCCGCGAGGAGTCGTCGATGGTGAAGATCACCGGCGTGGCTCCGCGGGGGAGGTCGGGCATTCCCTCCAACACTTGACGCATGGTCACCGGCCGGTAACCCGAGCGGTAGAGCAACTCGAGGTCTGCGCGGAAATTCTCGGCTTTACGAGAGTACTCGTTCTCGGGCTCCCCGAGCCGATGGTACTCCAGCACGAGAATCTTCCCCAGTTCGTTGGGCGGGAGATCCGTCACCGAAGCCACCTGGACGACGGGAGCAGACGGCTCAGGCACCTCGGGCTCGGGCACCTCGGTGGGTAGCTCGGCTTCCAGGACAACACCCCGCTCCGGGTCCGTTGTATCGACGCCCTCCGATACGCCATCGGAACCGCAGGCCATGACGCCCAGGAAGGTCCCCAGAACGAGGTAAACGCGCAATTCCATCACCAGTGTTGTTGAAAAAAGGCAATGAGAAGGCGGGGCATCGCACCATCGCCCCGCCACGACCCTGCTTGCCGGAAGAGCAAGAGGTATGCTCGATCAGCCCGGCTCCCGCGCCGACCGTTGGGCCGATTCCGGGCCGCCTGGCAGCTCATCCCTCTGCGTCGCGAGCTTGGGCAACTCGCGATCGGCAACCCTCGCCAGCACCCTTTGATACACCTGCCGGGCCCGGACGGACGGGACCTCGAGCTGGTCCAGGTACAGCGTGACGGCGCGCGTCGGAGGCACGATGTCGGCGAGCATCTGGACGAAGATGAGCGCGTGTTTGATGTGCGTCCGAATCAGCGCCTCCTCTGCGCGCGCTGCCGACAGCTCCATCCAGAGGTCCTCCTCGGCGTTTCGCCGGAGCTGCCGCCGAACGAACCGCACCGCGCCGAGGGGCGTCGCGTACCGCCAGTTGATACCCCACCCGGTGCGGTGCCGCTCACCAGAAAGATCGGCAGCGAGACCCGAATCACTGAGTGCGACCAGCGCGCGGTTGCGGACGGTCTCGGCCTCCTCGCCGGCGAGCCCCATCACGTCGACGTACCGCTCGACCGCTTCGTCGAACGGCATCCGTGACGCCAGCACTGCCACCAGGTTCAGAGCCTGCTGGGCGTGCGTATCGGAGCGAGCCTCGGCCGCCGCCGCCACGGCGAGCTCGAGCCGTCGTCGGACGTCGGGAGGCAATCGCTGCGTCCAGATGGGCGGGCGAGGTTGCATTCCACCCTGGGGTCCGTTGGAAGAGGAGAGCGGCGGAGCTATCTTGACCGGTCGTGGAAGGAGGCGGCGACCGGCACCATTCCGCGGCATCAGCGTACATGAAAGATGTAACCGGCGGCGGAGGTGGGCAACTGCACCTCCGGTCCGGAAAGGCACCCGATATCAGAGACGGAGAGAATCGCGATGGCGATGTCGCGCAGTTCGTCGTGGAAGGAGCACCGGCTGGCGAATCGACTCGATTGCGACGGCGTCGAGTACAGTGTGGACCTGGTAGCCCGCAAGGCGACCGGCGTGGAGGGATGGAGGATGACGCTCGTTTACCTGCCTCGCGAATCCGGCGAGGAGGTGAAGGTTGAGCTCCCCAACGCGGCCTCTACGGCGGAAGTCAGACGCAAGGTGAAGGAGCTGGAGGGAGCCGACGATCGGTTGCGCGAGCTCTTCGCCGCGGGTACGCCGTGATGCGGGTGGGAAGCTGATGGATGTGGCAGTAGCGGCTCTCGATCCACTCGCTGGAGTGGCGCTCGATTACGGCGATCCTCAGGCGGAGTACGAGGCCGTCCGCAACTCGGCCGGGGTCGTGGATCGCGACGACCTGGCCGTGATCGTAGTGAGCGGGCGCGACCCGGTGCGCATGATTCACGGCCTCATCACCAACGACCTCGCCCAGGCCTCCGCAGATCGTGCGGTGTACGCGGGGATGCTCACCGCCAAAGGGAGAACGATCGCCGAGATCCGTGCGTACAAGGTCGCGAAGGAGAGCACAACCGAAGTGTGGATGGACCTCCCGCGCGAGGTGCTCCAACCTACCGGCGATCACTTCCGCCGCTTCCTCCCGCCGCTGTATGCCCGCTGGCGTGATGCGTCGGAGAGCCTGGCCCTGCTCGGGGTCTATGGCCCGCGCTCGCGGGAGCTGCTGGGAGCGGTATTCACCGGTCTTCCGGATCGCCTCGCGGAAGACGAGGTCGCCGTGGTCGAGCTCGAGGGGTCACCGATCCGCCTCGTCGGGACCCGGTACGCGGGAGGGGAAGTCGGCTTTGACCTGCTGTTGGAGCGCAGACTCCGCGACTCGCTTCGCGATCGGCTCCTGCACGCTGGCGACGGCTGGGCAAGGCGCGTGGGCTTCGGCGCCCTGGAGGTGCTGAGGATCGAGGCGGGTCGGCCGCGCGGCGGCCGCGAGCTGACGGAGGAGGTCATCCCCACCGAGGCGTTCGAAGCCATCGCGGCGATGGAGCGGGCGATCTCCTTCACCAAGGGGTGCTACACGGGGCAGGAGGTGATCGTCCGCATCGCGCACCGTGGGCATGTGAACCGCCATCTGCGCGGCCTGGTGAGCCTCTCGGGCACCCAGCTCTCTCCGGGCGACCGTCTGTTTCACCCGGAAACCGGCAAGGACATCGGCTGGATCACGAGTGCAGCCGAATCCCCTCGCGTGGGCGCTCCCGTCGCCCTCGGATTCGTGAGGCGGGAGCTCACGCCGGGGGAGCGGGTGAGAGTGGGGGCATCGGACGGCGGCGAGGCACGGGTGACCGAGCTTCCTTTCACCGCGGAGTGAAGGTGGAAGAGGCAAGCGCACAGGCCCTGAAGGAGTGGGGCGCGATCGAGCAGGCGCTCGCCGCCGGCGAGATCGCGGTTCTCGTGCGCAAGGGCGGCCTCTGGGAGCGACGTGACGACTTTGAGATGGAGCACCGGCAGTTCTGGATCTTCCCCACCCTGTACCACCAGAATCCGCTGGAGCTTCGCTCCGAGCTCGCCTGGGCCCTCGACGCCGCGGAGGCGGCCGACCCGGGGGGAGCTTTCGTACGCCTCGAGCTTTTCGCGGAGGTGACCGACGCCTTTCGCATCGAGAACCTCGACGCCGCCCTCGCCCTCACCGATCTGCAGGCGCTCACCCCCGACACGATCGAGAATCGCTTCCACTATCGTTACCGCCCCTACGTGCACGCCCTCCTGCTGCGGGTCTACCGCCGCAACGCGCCGCACGTCATCCCCAACACGCTGGGCTACGAAGGATGCGTCTCCTGGGTCGAGCTCGACGAGGAGCTGCCGGTCGGGCCCGCCACACCGGTACTGGACGACGAGCGCTTCAACGCGTTCCGCGACCTCGTGAAGCGGCGGCTGGCCGCGCACCCGGGCGTCGTCGAGGTCTGACCCGCACCGACGCCGGAGACCTCCCCACCGCCAGCTTCACCCGGGGAAAAGCCGTCCTCACCACGGAAGTAGCTACCCTCTCCGACTCCGCAGCCGCAGCCACGGCGCGGCCCGTAGGCTGGGTGTGTACATCTTGCGGCCTTGGGCGTCCTACAGTGCGGAAGGCGGGCGACTCGCCCGAACACACCATTTTCGGAGACGCGATCGATGACTCACCTATTCGCTATACGTCGCTGCGCGCTGCTGGTGCTCACCTTTCTCGCCGCCGGCTGCGCGGGTGCAAGCGCCCAGGAAACCATGACGATCGGAGGCCAGCGCGGGATCGAGGTGACCGGCATGGGGGAGGTTCAGGTCGGCGCCGACCAGGCGACGCTGCACTTCGCGGTGGAGACCTCGGCCACCACCTCCCAGGAGGCCGCCCAGCTGAACGCGGAAACGATGGAGCGGGTCATTGCCGCCCTGGTGGCCGCGGGCATTCCCCGGGAGGAGATCGAGACCAGCAACTTCTCCGTGTATCCGGACTACCAGCACGATCCCCAGGCTGCCGAGCCGCGGATTCGGGGGTACCGGGTGAACAACCAGGTGACCTTCGAAACCACCGACCTGGAGCGGATCGGACAGCTCATCGACGCGGCGCTGGAGGCGGGCGCCAACCGCGTGGACGGCATCACCTTCGGGCTGAGTGATCCGAGCGCCGCGGAAGCGGAGGCACTGCGCGAGGCGGTGGAGAAGGCGAGGGCGTCGGCGCAGACGCTGGCCCAGGCTCTGGGCGTTCCGCTGGGAGAGTTGCTCTATGCCACGACCTCGAGCGCTCCGGTCCGGCCTCTGCCCGTGATGATGGCGCGCGATGTGACCGTGGAGGCGGCGCAGGGGTTCGCCACGCCGATTCAGCCCGGCGAGCAGACCGTTCGCGCCAACGTGACGCTGGTCTTCGCCATCGGCGGCTGAGCCCGACCGCGGGGCTCAACAGGGGGGTAGCGGGGCCTCTTCCTCGACCACGACGAAGAGGTCCCGCGGCACGTAGGATCCAAAGACCCCGATGCCATCGCCGACCACGCTCGAGATCCGGATGGCACCGGAGGGATTGAACGTTCCCCCGCGAATGGCGTTGACGTAGTTCCGATCGAGCGCCGATACGCGGAGGCGAAGGCTGACCCCCGCCGGGAAGCCATCCTGGAGGTAAGCGATGACGTCCTGGTCCACGTTGGTCAATTCGAAGAGGCCGAACTCGCGTGGGAGGACGAGCGTGGTATCGGTCTGGGAGATGGAGAGGCCGGTGAGCTCCAGCGGATCCGGCACCTCGAATCCGCTGCCTTGCAGGGCGTTCGCGAGGCCCACGATCTCGAGGTTGGCGAGATAGCTCCACGCCCCTTCGGACTGGCTCCACATGAGCTCGATGTTCGTTCGTGGGGCAAGCCAGCAGGAGCTCAAGGCGGAATTCGGCGGAAGGCTGGGCCGCCGGCCCGCGAAATCGCCAGGAACGGTGGTGCGGCCGCGGATCCGCTCCCCCGAACGGCTCACTACCTCCAGCTCATAGGTTTCACCTGGCAGCACGAAGAGCTCTTTCTCGAGCCCGGTGGCATAGCAGCTGACCCGGATCGGGATCTCCTCTTCCTCCAGCCCGGGGCGCGGAAGCTCGGCACACACGCCGGACGGGAGCTCCGTGAACTCTACCGGCACGCCGTCCGGACCGGTCACGGTCACGGTGGCGCCGGGCTCCGGCCGCACCTCCCCATTCTGCAAGGAGCGGTGCAGGAGCACATACTGCCGTTCGCGGGAGTTCGCCTCCAGTTGGGCCTCCACCACCAGCACGTCGCCACCCTGCGCCGCAGTGACCTCTCCGAGGTTGCACCCGGAGGCGAGCATCCCGGCGATGGCCAGCCCCGCCCAGCCGATGGCTCTATTGGCAAACCATCCGCCAGGCATCCCCTTCATCATCATAAGTCCTTTCAGGAATACATCTTGCGGCGTCATTGGCAGCGTCGCCCCGGGATCGGGGCGGGCCACCAGGTGACGCTGATCAGAGCAAACCCGTCGAAAGACGGGGGCACAGAGCCACGAGACCACCACGGATAGCTTCCGTCAGGTCAGCCGGGCCGCCAGCGAAAGCCGCTCCTGATACGAGCGGAGCATCCCTGGCGGCCCATCCGCATGAGACCCCTACTGGCAGAATGAACGTCCCATCGAGACGAGACCAACGGTACGAAGGGGAGCCCGGCGGAAACCGGCGCAATCTCCCCGGGCCGGAAGTCCAGCGGCTCGAGCGCGACAGCTTCATCCTGCTGCAGCACGCGTATGCCGTGACGGGCTCCTGCCCCGGACGACCCGTGAATCCCGCCCGCCTCGGCGCGGAGCTCGGCTTCGACGAAGAGGAAACCTCCCGCCTCGTCAACTACCTCAGCTGGATCGGGTACCTGAAGGAATCCACCATGGGACCCCATCTCTTCCTCGCGAACGAGGGGATCGAGTACCTCGAGGCAGGCGCCGGCCGACGTCGAACGGTGCGCGTCGACGACAAGCACGTCCCCTTGCCGCTGTTCATCTCGCGCTGAGGCGAGGTGGGCGCGCCGCTCTTCCAGCCGCGCCTCAGAACGACATCTCCACCCCTACGGCAGGGAGGATCGGGAACATACTCAGACCGGAACGCGTGGGCGGGGATTCGTCGTAGTTGAAGTAGTACCACAGCACATTTCGCCGATTGTAGGCGTTGAGGATCTGCAAGTACGGCGTCCAGCTCCCCCAGCGCCGCTCGAAGGTCCGTCTCACGGTCAGATCGAGCCGGTGGTACGGGGGATACCGTTCGGCATTGCGATCCCCCAGGCGAACGAAGAGGGGAGGACCGTCTCCCGGCTGATCCAGCGGCTCGTACTGGCGGCGCAGGGGCGAATACCGCCAGGCGTAGTACTGGGCGACGGGCCGGGTGTAGGGCAGCGGGGAGCCGTAGTTCCAGCGCGCGCCGAGCTCGAGACCGTGAGGCGCCAGGTAACGGAGGACCAGGTCCACGTCGATGCGGCGGTCGAAAACGGGGGGGAAGGTCACCTCCGGCGGGACGTCCTCCCAACCCTCGGCCATGGGGTCGGGGAGCGTGCGCTCGGCACGCAGATAGGAGATGGTCGCCCACCCCGTGAGCGATCCGCTGTTCTTGCGGACGAGCAGGTCCACTCCGGCGGATCGCCCTGAGCCCGCGAGCACGTCGTCGTAGGGTACGTTCGGATCGTCCGCCAGGTTGAACTCGACGACACCGTCGAAGTCGCGGTAATAGGCTTCCAGCGAAGCAGACCAGTCGTCGCCCCAGTATTTCTCCACGCCGGCCTGGATCTGATCGGAGATCAGGACCGGCGCTCCCCTTCCGGCCACGATCCAGGTGTCGTTGGACACGGGCAGGGATTCGTCGCGAAGGGAATGGAGGAACTGGGAGTATCTACCCATTGCCAGCTTCACCGCCGCCTCGCGGTCTGCATCAAGGAAGCGCTTCACCGCGAAACGGGGGGAGAGGACGACGTAGTTGTCGCCGGTGGCATTCCACACGTCGAGGCGCACCCCCGACTCGACCATCCAGCGATCTCCCGGCTGGAGTGAAAGTGCAGCGTACGCGGCTCCGAGGATGCCGTGATCCGACGCGGCGTAGAACGGGGTCCCCCCGGCCTGTGCCAGGTTGTCGTACGCCAGACGCTCCGCCGAGGCACCGAGCTGGATTGCGCCCCCGCCCGCAAAGGGCCGGGAGAGGCCGAGGCTGGCAGAGACCTGCGCGACCCGGCTGATGAACTCTGCCCCCTCGAAGTCGACGAAGCCGAGCTGGTCGGCGAACCGCGAGTAACCGATGCCCGCATCGGACGACCACCCGTGCGACAGCGGTTGGCGCCAGCGCACCCCGACCAGCCGATTCCCCCAGTTCCAGCGCACCCGCAGCACAGCGGTCGAATCGTCGCCGGGAAGGTCGAAGTCGGATAGGTCGAGCACGTCCGCGCCGCCGTAGGTGACCAGGTTGATCGTACCCCCACCCGCCAGCTCGAGGTGACCGGAACCCTGAAAATCGGTAAGGAAGTAGGGGAAGTCGACTACTGGCTTGAGGATCTGGTCGAAGTAGGAGCGACGTCCCGAGACGATCCAGCCCCCGCTCTTCACCCCCAGCCCCTGCGCCGCCCGATCCGGTAGGCGGGACCGCAGCTGCACGCGGGTCGCCAGCATCGAGATCCCGCCTTCGACCTCGAGTCCCTCCACCCCGGCGCTGCGCGTCTCCACCGAGAGCACTGACGAAACGCGCCCGCCGTAGGCAGCGCCGAACCCACCCGCCAGCAATTCGGCGCGGGCAATCGCGTCCGAGTTGAAGACACTGAAGAGGCCCCCGAGGTGGAACGGATTGAAGATGGGAAAGCCGTCGAGCAGGATCAGGTTCTGGTCGGCGGACCCACCGCGAACATTGAACGCGCTGGAGAAATCGGAGGTGGATACGACCCCGGGGAGCACCTCCACCGCTCGCATGACGTCTGCCTCGCCTAATCCGGGGAGGGCCTTCAGCTCCTCACCCCCGATCACTCGCGCGGTCACGCCCGCGTCCGTCTCGAAGCGCGCGCGTTCCCGGTTTGCCTCGTGGATGGCATCGACCACCACCCCCTCGAGCTCCACGGTCTCGGTCTGCATCACCAGGTCGAGGCGAGCAGTAGCTCTCGGCGCCAGGGAGACGGATGCCACGGTTCGCTCGTAGCCGAGTCGCTCCGCGACGACCCGGTGCACACCGGCTGGTAGGGCGGAGACGCGGTAGTAACCATCCTGATCGCTGAGCGCGACCGAGCCACCCACGCGGATGCTCGCGCTGGCGATGGGGGCGCCCTCGGAGTCGATGACCCGACCCATCAGGACACCGGTCTCCTGAGCCTGCAGGTCGCTCGCGAGCGGAAGTGAGAAGAGCAGGGCTACCAGCACGAGCACGGCCCGTCCAAGCCAGCGGCGAACACCAGGGCGAGGGGAGGCGGACCGACCAGCAGGAGAGGGCGGGGACGGCCAGAATGCCGAGACTACGCGCATCTCCAAAGCGGACACGCTCTTGACGCCATTCCATGCCAGGGAGAGGTTTACCGACACGCTTCCCGCCCGTCGCAACTGTAATGAAAGCAGACACCTTCGCGAAACTGCTCGTACTTCAGACACTCGTCGATGCCGAGGTAGGATACCTGCTCCAGACGCGGTCCCCCTCCCTCGACGAGTTTCGCGAAGGCCTGATCACCCGCGTGAGCGATCTGGTGGACGAGATCGACGCGCTCGATGCGGTGGCGGCGGCGCGCACCTACGATGCGATCGTGGACTTCCTGGCGCAGATCCCGGAGGACGACGCGGGGATCGTGGAGGCGACCATCCGGTTCCAGAAGGCCATGCTCCGTACCGTAGAGCGAGGAATGGGCCAGGCGGAGCGTCGTGAGGTCGCTACGTGGGCGGTCGCGTTGCATGAGCTGCTCGAGGAAGTAGCCACCGAATACGAGGCGGCGCGGAGTGCGGACGAGCCCCCGGCACAGGCCCTCTCGCGAGTCGACGCGCTGATCTCCCGCGCCCTGTCAGCAACCGAGCGCATCCACGGAGAGCTCGGCACGGCATCATCCAGCGAGCTGCTCGCGCAGGTACAGCGCATCGCATTTGCGGTCAGGAATCGGAGGGCCTCCTTCGCGGAGGTCGAACCGCTCGTCCGGACCGCGCAACGGGCGTCGGCGCGGTATCGGCCCTCGCCCCTCACCCGCATCGGGGTCTATGTGCTCAGGCAGGTGCTCTCGCGCGACCGGCGTCGGCGTCGGTCGGAGCCGCCGGGCGGCGTAGAGCGCCGCAAACGCAGTCCCGCCTGACTCTCGGGGAGAACGTATGAGTCCGAGGGTGGATAGACGTCTGCTATGCCTCCGCCGCCGGGTGGATCCGGAACGCGAGCCGGAGTACCGCTCCCTCTGGACTGAGCTGAAGGAGCGGGCGGAGAGTTCCGGAGCTCATGCGTGGCGCTTCGCCTCACCGCACGACCCCGCGGAGCGACTCGAATTCCTCGAGTACGAAGCCGGCCACGACCCGCGGCGGGAGGCCGGGGCAATCCTCGCAAAGCTCGACAACGAAGTGGGACCGGCGTCGGTCGAGGAGTGGCTGGAGGATGGCTGAGCCGGTAGCTTGCCTCCCCCACCACCCCCGGCGCGCGGCGCGATCCGCGGGGTCTCTCCGTACCTGACGCCAAAGAAGACGCTACCGATATGACCCAGCGCGAACGACTCAAGCAGCTCCTGCTCGAACGCTCCGTGCAACGGGGCGACTTCATCCTCGCCTCGGGGGCTCGCAGCAGCTACTACGTCGACTGTCGCGTCACCGCTACCTCCGCCGAGGGGCAGGCACTCATCGGCGCGCTCGCGTTCGAGCTGTTGAGCTCAACCGACCTGCGCCCCGGCGTGGTGGGAGGCCTCACCATGGGTGCCGATCCGGTCGCCTACGCCATCGCCCACGAGAGTTGGCTTCGCGGGGATCCCATCGATGCCTTCACCGTGCGCAAGCAGCCCAAGGATCACGGCACAGGCAAGCGGATCGAGGGCAATTTCGCGGCGGGGCAGCGCGCCCTGGTCATCGAGGACGTGATTACCAGTGGTGGAAGCGCCCTGCAGGCGTGTGACGCGGTGGAGGCAGAGGGTGGGACAGTGGTCGGTGTGCTCACCATCATCGACCGGGAAGCGGGCGGGCGCGAGGCCATCGAGGCCCGCGGCTATCCTGTGCTGTCG
>Ga0079224_100010061_pt1 | contig 12947 bp, 12 predicted proteins | sample Stecom2015_FD_80414 | JGI IMG/M metagenome (GOLD analysis project Ga0079224, IMG submission 80414) | Agricultural soil microbial communities from Utah to study Nitrogen management - Steer compost 2015 | ecosystem: Environmental > Terrestrial > Soil > Agricultural land | place: USA: Utah... | reverse complement strand
ATTACCCTCCCGGAAACGCGGCTTGAAGATATTGTCCGGCACGCAAAGGACCGACTGGGGGTCAGCAGCGTGAAAGTCGTGGGTGAGCCCGGTCATCTGTGCCGACGGGTGGCGATCATGCCCGGTGCTTCCGGGGGGAGGTCACATCTCGCCGTAATGAAAAGTCAAAAACCTGACGTGCTGATCTGTGGCGAGGTGAATGAATGGGAAACAACAGAGTACATCCGCGATGCTCGTGCTATGGGTATGCCTACTGCATTGATCGTTTTAGGGCATGTGCTGAGTGAAGAGCCCGGCATGGAATGGGTAGTACCCTGGCTGAAGCCGATCGTCGGCGATATCAAGGTCACACACATTCCATGCGGAGATCCCTACTCATCGGTTTTAGGTTGAGTGCCTAATATGTGGAGACTACTTGTTGCCAAATATTTTTCCGATCATATCGCCAACTCCACCGGCCTTTGATCCCCCTGATAATTTTCCGAGAAGATCATTCACGTTGAGGCCTTCCTTGCCGGAAAATGATGTCAGCATATCCTGCAAGTCAAAATCGTTATCGTCAGGATCGTTGGTCTTGTTGACGAGACCGTTCATCACCATCGGGATAAGACTGGCGGCGATGGATTGTGAAACCTGAGGGGAAAGACCCAATCGCGACGACAGGTTCGCCACTACGCTGTTCATGACGCCGGAAACGGCCGGGCTGCCTGATAGTGATTGCCCTCCCTGAAACATAGAAATAAATTGCTCATACTTTCCCTGTCGCACTTCATTCTGCAGTCCTTCTTCAATCCCGGATGAGATTGCATCGATTGCTTCAGCATTCTTTTCATCCGGAACTTCCGTGTTACGGATGACAGCGTCGCCTGCGTAATTTTCCACAAGCTTTTTTAGTTGGTCGATCATGACTATGGAGTTTAAATGGATAATCCCATCAAACTACAGTCCGTGAGGCGGCTAAGGCGAGGTCACCCATAATTTACAGATAAAAGCAACCAAACCAAGACGTGCGTCCCCTAATTCTCACTCGGGGACTCCTTCAGCGGCCATGGGTCGGAGGGAATCACGAGTTGGCTGTCGACGTCAAGGGTGGTGATGCTTCCCACAGGGATGTAGTGGCTCGCGCCATTGAGTTCCTGGAAATGCAGGAAGCCCGATTTGAAGAAAAATGGCTGCCACAGGTTGACTTCATTGATCTCGATCGTGCTGTGTTCCCGGTCAAGTCTGTGGAATACGAGCGTCTTGCCGCGGTCCTTAAGCCGGAGGACCACGGGGGCGCCGGGCGTCACGGGAATGCCACGGGGACCCAGGCCGACGACAGCCCGGGTCGCGGTTCGGTGAATGGTAACCTTCCTGATGTCCTGCATTCGTACGAATACAGTGCGGTCGGGTACGGCTGAGAAAATGAGAAAGCAGTCTGCTGCCGGTACAGAATCGAAGGGGCCTGCAGCCACCCACTCTTCCATCCAGTCTCTTACTTCCGGAGAGATCAGATAATTGAGGCGATGGCCGGTGTGCAACTCAACGTCGATTCTGTGCAATACGACAGGTCTGCCGATCTGTACTTCCTTAACGTTCATGAGAGTGTCTTTTAGGTCGTGGTTTGACAGGTAACGGCATACCGGATTCCGGTACCGAAAGGTTGACATTTCATGTGGTATCCGCAATGCTGGGGCTAGGGGTCACCGTGTCGCCGCATAGGCGTTTTTCACAATTTATATGGGCAAAAACACCTAGCACCTGGGTTAAAAAAGTGCGTTGGAGGACTCTTTCAGGGTCTTGTGTTGCCTGTAGAAAAAATTACAACGTGAAAAGTAGATATTTTTTCGTAAGCGGGTGTACCGCTGCTCGGAATTTGGTCGAAAGTACGAAAATTCCTTTTGTATCTTAGCACTGTTTGATCCAACAACCAACCAATCACATGAAAAACTTCCTGTTTGTTCTTTTCGCAATGACGTTTCTGGTATTCAGCTGCCGGAACACGAAGAAAGAAACCGCGGAAGCTTCGGAAGAAGCTACTTCGCCATCGTTAACACAAAAGTGGGAGACCGACACTTTGTTGACAACCTGCGAGTCGGTCCTCTATGACGCGGAACGAAATGTTATATACGTTTCCAACATTGACGGCGTGCCCGACGAAAAGGACGGCAACGGTTTCATTTCGCGGATCAGTATCGATGGAACCATCACCGACCTGAAGTGGGTGACCGGTCTCGACGCTCCGAAGGGATTGGGCATCCGGGGCAACAGGCTATTTGTTACTGACATTGACAGGGTGGTCGAGATCGACGTCGACGCCGGAAGCATTGTGAAGTCGTATCCCGTTGAAGGGGCTTCATTTCTTAATGATGTTACCGTAGCGGCAAATGGCGACGTATACGTCAGTGATTCCAATGCCGGTTTGATCGTACGGATCAGCGGGGAGGAGTTGACGATCTGGATGGAGGATGTTGACGGCCCCAACGGTTTGCTCGCCGATGGTGGCGCACTTCTAATGGCGAGTTGGAATGCCGGTACACTCAATGCCATCGACCTGCAGACCAAGGAGATTACAGTAAAGGCAGAGGGTATTGAACACCCCGACGGCATAGAGGCCGTTGGCGACGGAGCCTATCTGGTATCGACCTGGGATGGCATGGTCCACCTGGTAGAGGCTGACGGCACCAAGCACCTGCTGCTGGATACTCGTGACGCAGGCGCCAATGCGGCCGACATAGACTATATTCCCGAGCAGAACCTGCTCCTGGTCCCTGCCTTCTCCGCCAATAAAGTGGTTGCTTACGAGTTGTCGCGATGAGATCGACCCGGGTGAGAAAGCATAATGGAATTAGCCATTATGCTTTCCTTCATCCAGGCTCCTGCGGTGACTGATTACACCAACTATAAGCACGATCAAGCCAATTGCCGTGAATGCGCAGGATAACAGTATGATGGTTTGCAGGCTCATAAGATAACTGGCATTACGGTCAATTGAATTGTACCCCAAAGGTGCACCCGCACCGTTAAAACCCTTATCACAGATGTCGCATCCTTTTGCTGCGATGTAACCTTCCTGGTAACAGCCTCGCTTACAATGAATTGTGATTGAGGTACCGCCGAATCAAATCCCTGATTCCATTGAGAAAGTTTGCTTTCTGCGATGTATTTTTGTCAAAAACGGGCAAAAATCTGACTTCGTGGCGAATGTTCATTATTCCAAAAATGGAAAAGGGATTCAAGATTGGGACTGCCTGTAAACCCTCAGCGGCTGTTTTTTAGTGTTTAGCCGGATTTTCATCCTGGCATTGTTTTGAAAAGGATAACATTTTATTACATGCTATTGCCATGAAGCACATGTCGGTTCTCGCCAAGCTGTACTTCGTTCTGATCCAAGCGGATACCCAGACGAGTGAGCGCGAGGTGGCCATTGGCCGGCAAATGGTCCGCCTTGAAGGTTTCTCGGAAACCGGATTCAACAGAGAGGTTGCCGCGCTGGCCGGCAGGACGCCGGAAGCTATATACAAGGAAATCGTCGAAGGGCTGAAACGTCTGGACAAGGCGCTTCAAATCCGGTGTATTGCATGGATGTGCATTATTGCCAACGCAGACGGTTTTATGGACAAAAAGGAATGGCAGCTGATCTACAAGCTGTACCACAAGGACTTGGGGTTGCCCCTCGACCAGATCATGAAGGCACAGAATGAACTGATGAAGAGCCTCTATACCCCGCTTTCCAAGTAGACGGCGTTCCCTGCCGAAAACGGCGGAATAGCGTATTCTAACCCGCCTTTGTCAAAAGTCTACTAATTATATAGATTATATAAATTTTATTTTTTTTCTTTGCCTCATGCATTCGAGGCAGCCGGGTAATGTATTCATGACGGACTCCCATTGGAGGAGTGTGACGAAAGGCGTTACCTGGCGTATAACAGCAACGATGGACACCATCTTGCTGGCCTATATTGTCACCGGGACGTTCTCCGTCGCGGTGAAGATCGGTTTGGTGGAGGTGATGACGAAGATCGCGTTGTACTATCTCCACGAACGGATGTGGAACGTTATCCCCTTCGGCCGCATTCATGGTGTAGGACCTACACACGCACGCAGTCTCGTCAAGGGTATTTCATGGCGCTTCTTCGGTACGATGGATACCATTGTGATCTCGTACTTTGTCACCGGAATGTGGATCAGCGCCTTTGCTATCGGGGGATTTGAACTTATAACCAAGGTTATCATCTACTACGTTCACGAACGGGTTTGGGGTAGGATTAAATGGGGCAGAATTATTGCTGCTAAAGTACCTGCAAGGACGGCTGAACGCAACGGTAGTATGCGTGAGCAGCGGGTACCCGACAAGGAAGCGATACTTCCCTGAGTCCGCATCCGCAAAAACTTCCGCTTGTTGGCTATCTTAGCGGTGAACTTCGTGAATAAGAATCCATGCAACGAGAGATCGATATTCCATCTTTTCTTTTTTCTTCCGATACCGGTGCTCCGCATGAGCGGTGTATGGTGTGTAATGCCGAGCTTTTGGGCGAAGGCTTTCCCTACTTCATCGAGAAGGCTGTGCGGCAGGTCCCCGAACTGGGTACAAGCGAGATCATATTTGAGTATGCCATCTGCCTTGCATGCTCGGCTTCGCTCAACGCAGCGCTGAGTGAAACGTCGCGTCAACGCATGACGGAATATTTTGCACGCCACGGCCGGTTCGCTACCCGGCGGGAGAAACTCCAGGATGCTCCTGTGGACGAATGGATTGCCCAGTGCCTCATCAAAGACACACCCATTACCACCACCCCCGAGTATCAAATTGTGGCACAATGCTCCGGGAAAAAGCTGGTGGTGCACGACATGCCGTTCGCCGTTTCTCTCGCAGCCATGGATGAGATCGCTGCACTGCTGTCTGAAGAGACCCTCGGCGAAATGGACGACTTTATCGGGACGCATTTTAGCGGGCCACCAGAACTTGCGGATATTTTGCTCAAAAGACCGCCTGTGTTGATATAACAGGCGATCATCGGGCACCGCTTACTATCATTCCCTGCGTGTTCCTATATTTATCAGAAACTCCCAGGGTCATGCGCGTCCTTCCTTGCTCCGCTTGCGTTTTCGTATTCGCTACTTTATCCTCCGGCATGACCGTCTCCGTTTCTGCCCAAGGCATTGACACGACAATGTTATGCCAGGGAAACTACTGGACAGAAGCGGAGGGAAATGCCGCCCTTGACCGTTTCGCGTCTACCTATAGCGATCAGCAAGGGTGGGAAAAGCGGGCAGCACGCATAAGAAGGGGGATACTGGAAGGTTCTGGTGTTGACGACTTTCCGCGAAATACGCCGCTCAACCCCGTCGTCCACAGCAAGCGGATTCACGATGGATATACCGTGGAGAACGTATACTTCGAAAGCCTGCCCGGTATTTTTGTGACGGCAAACTTGTACCGCCCTACTGAAGTGCGCGAATCCTATCCCGTAGTGCTGTCTCCTCACGGTCACGGGCGCGATGCGAAATTCTCTGACTATGTTCAGCGGCGCTGTGCAACGTTGGCACGAATGGGCTGCCTTGTGTTGGCCTATGACATGGTTGGCATGGGCGACTCCGACCAGTGCAACCATAAATTTTCTCACGCACTCACACTCCAGCTTCACAACAGCAGGCGGGCGCTCGATTTCATGCTGACCCTGCCCGGCGCGGATCCGGAGCGCGTGGCTGTCTCCGGAGAATCAGGAGGCGGTACACAGACGTTTCTCCTCACAGCCATAGACCCCCGAGTGAAGGTTTCTGTGCCTGTCGTGATGGTCTCCGCGCACTTCTTTGGAGGCTGCGTGTGCGAGAGCGGTATGCCGATACACAAGAGTCCCGACCATCAAACCAATAACGTGGAGATCGCTGCGCTCGCAGCGCCCCGACCAATGTTGCTGATTTCATGCGGTAAGGACTGGACCCACAATACCCCCGATGTTGAATATCCCTACATCAAGCGGGTGTACGGTTTGTACGAAGCCGCATCAAACGTTGAAAACCTTCACCTTCCCGATGAAGGCCATGATTATGGGTTTAATAAACGGAAAGGCGCCTATCGATTTCTTGCAAAGCACCTTAACCTGTCCCTGGATGCGGTAACTAACGATCACGGCGAGATTGACGAAGGGTTCGTAACCGTAGAAGACCGCGCGACGCTGTCGGTGTTCAGCGCCGCGCACCCAAGACCGCGTTATGCGGTGATGGGTGACGAGGAGCTGGTGAGTAAGATTGAAGAGTTGAAGAATTGAAGATTGAATAACAACTTACTCTGATCTTAGGACGCGGGCGGGGTTAACGCTCGCGCCACGAATAATCTGAACGCTTACTGTACCGAGCGCAAGGAACGTGAGGATGGCCACAGGGACTACAAAAAGATCCCACGCCAGATTCGTTCGGAACGCAAAGTTGTCAAGCCACGAGTCGATTCCATACCACGTCAGCGGGATGGCTATTACGCTTGCGACAAGCACGAGTCTGCAGAATTGCCACGACAGGAGGGAGACAATACTGGTGGCGCTTGCGCCGAGCACTTTCCTGATGCCTATCTCTCTTAGCTTCAGCGTCGTCGTAAATGACGCCAGTCCCCATAGTCCAAGACACGCGATAAAGATGGCGAGTACGGCAAAAAAGCTGAAGATCTTTGCAAACTGTTGCTCTGCCTTGTATTGCGCATTGAAGAAATCGTCTAGGAACTGGTAGTTGAAAGGATTTCCGGGAAACGCGTCTTTGAATGCTGTCTCCACCTTGTTCACGACTTCGTTGAAAGGAACACCGCCTCCGAGCAGGAGGGATATGGAGCGGCCAGCAACGGTATCTGCCCTGAACAGCCACGGTGTATGTTCAGTTTTGAGCGAATTCCAATGATAGTTCTTTAAGACGCCGAGAATGTTTACCGTATCGCCACCGCCGAGAACGAGGCGGTGCGATAGGGCCTCTTCCGCGTCGCCGAGGCCATACGCTTTCAGCGACGCCTCATTGATCAGCACGGATTCCATGTCGGACCGTATAGCGGGATTGAAGTTTCGGCCCGAGAGAATCGTAATGCCATAGGTTGGGATAAAGTCGGGATCAATCCATACAATGCTGCCGGTCCGGTCTTCTTCCCGCGGCGCACCATCCCTTCGGATCCCCGTTCCCCAGTTGTAGCCGCCGCCCGGTATCGCACCTGACGTCGCCACACTGCGCACGCCCGGAATTTCTGCCAGCGTGTGCTTGAGGGTGATCAGCCGTTCCTTTCGGTTATCACCCTCGATTACTTTCGGTCCGTTGACGACAAGCATCTGTTCCATGGTCAGGCCCTTGTCCTGATTCTGCATGTACATCACCTGCCGGTATATCGCAAACGTTCCGGCGATAAGGATCAACGAAGCGGCAAACTGGAATACAACCAACACCTTGCGCAGCGAAAACCCACCAGTCACGCTCTCGACTTTCCCCTTTATTACTTCCACGGTGTTGAACGACGACAACACAAAGGCGGGATATGCACCTGATACCAGGGAGCCCACGACAAACATGGCCAGAAGGATCAACCAAAGCCGGTAGTCGGAGAAATCGAAGGAGAGTTCCTTGCCGACAATTCCCTCCAGGACGGGGAGCAAGCCGATGGCGACAAGAACCGCGACCGTCACGCCAATAAGATTAACCAGGACGGACTCAACTACGAACTGCGTGATCAGCTGTTTCCGGAACACGCCCAATGCTTTCTTGATACCCACTTCGCGGGCGCGTTCCATTGCCCTGGCGGTAGAAAGGTTGATATAATTTATCCACGCGATGGCGAGAATGAATATCGAAATGACAATAAAAAAATAGACGGCATTGGGGCTTATGGTAGCGCTCGACTCATAGTCAAGGCCCGGACTCAAATGAATGTCCAGGATCGGTTGCAGCTTGAGCTCAAGCTTCCCGTTCGATTGAGCCAGACTCTCCCCGCGATATTTCTGAACGAAGGCAGCCAGTTTGGATTCCAATCCCTTCACATCTACGCCCGGGTGTAGTTGGATATACGTCACAAAATTGTTCCAACCCCATCCGTCATCTTCAGTGTACTGCGGGTTTTGCAGGAGGTTGTGGATAGGAAAGATCAAATCAAAAACAAAGTGGGAGTTTTGGGGAACCTCCTCCAACACCGCTGTGACGGTGTACATACCGTTGGCCCAACCCCCGGAAACCTGTACTGTCTTACCCAGGGCGTCGGCACCTGCGCCAAAGTATTTGTCCGCAACCTCCCTCGTCATTACCACCGAATTCGGATCATCGAGGGCACTGCTCAGGTCGCCAGCCGCCACAGGATAGGTGAAAACATCAAAGAACGTGGAGTCGGCGAATTGCATATTTTCTTCAAAAAAGACCGCCGGCTCACCATCACCCTCGTACGTCACCACCGCCCCACCGTACATGGGATGGGTTCGGACATAGGCCTTTACTTCGGGCAGGTCGGCCAACAACGAGGGCCCTTCTGCATATCCGGAAATGATTCCGGTACCACGGTACTCACCATTCTGGTAATAGGATTTGGTGGTGCGGTAGATGTGTTCTGCGTTCTCGTGGAACCGGTCAAAGCTCAACTCGAAGTCGACGTACCTGAGGATCACGAGACAAACGGCCATTCCGATGGAAAGTCCAGCAATGTTGATAAAGGAGTAGACTTTCCTCTTCAGAAGGTTCCGCAAGGCGAGGGTGAAATAGCTTTTGAGCATGGGGGTGTGGGCTTGTGCTCCCATTAGTGTCATTTTCCGGCCCGGAGATTACACTTCGGCGAAAATGATTTTAGAACCCGGGAGCCAGTCTCAGCACTAACGCGGTTTTTGGAGATTTATTTTCAAGGTAGGTTCATGCTACCTTCTTATACCCTGCCACGGCCAGACCGTTCATCACCAGGGCATAGACCAAAAGTCGGGTAAGTTGGGGAAGGATGTCGGACAGCTCGGCACTTTTCAACATAACCATACGCATAACTTCTACAAAGTAGCGTACGGGATTGAACTCTGTAATGACCTGAGCCCACGATGGCATGCTTTCGATCGGCGTAAAGAGGCCGCTCATGAGGATAAAGACCACCATAAAGAACCATGACAGAAACATGGCCTGCTGCTGGGTGTTGGCAAAATTGGAAATGAAAAACCCGATGCCCAATACCACAAGAAGGTAGACCGAGGCGAAGAGAAAGATTAGCCAAATGCTACCGGCCACGCCGATGCCGAAGATGATCCAGCACATGAGCAGCCCCAATCCCAATTCAACAAGCGCCAGCAGCCAGAAGGGGAGAAGTTTACCGATGATGAACTGGTGTTTCTTTATCGGCGTGACGTTGATTTGTTCCAGTGTGCCGATTTCCTTTTCGCGCACGATGTTCATCCCCGCCAGGAATACTGCGATCATGGTGATCAGTAGTACGAGTATGCCCGGAACCATGAAAGTCTTGTAATCGAGTTCAGGATTGAACCAAAACGACTGGCTGACGGAAAATACTTTCGGGCGGCTGGAAGTCAATGGCACTTCGTCTGCCATCCGGATGCGGATGTTTTCGTTGAAATCCTGGATGATCGAAGTCGCGTATACATTCTCTACCGCAGCCGCAGCACCGTCGATGGCATTAATGGCCAGTAACAGTTGAGCTTGCTGGTTCCGCACAAGGTCGCGTTCGAAGTGGGCCGGGATGTGCAGGATGACGTCGGTGTTGTAACGCTGCATGTCGTCGGTGGCAACCTTTCCGGAAAATGAAACCCCGGTGAGCGTGAAATGATCGGAAACAAGAAACTTGTTTGTCAGCTCCCGGGAGAATGTCGACTGATCATTGTCTACGATGTGCAGGCGAATGTTCCTCACCTCGAATGTTGCTGCAAAGGACAGCACCAGCAACTGCACGGCCGGCATGACGAAGAGTATCGGCAGCATCGTGCGATTCCGGAAGATTTGCCGGAATTCTTTTCTGAGCAGGTGATAGATCGTTTTCATAACCGGTCAGGCTAGACGGATTGCATATTTCTTTACACTCAGTCCGATCAGGGCGACAGTCATGAGCACCAGGATCAAAACCTCTTTCCACAAGTAGGTGATGCTAACCCCTTTCAACATAAGACCCTTAAGAATAAGGATGAACCACTTGGCCGGGATCACGTTGCTCAAAACCCGAAGGGGCCAGGGCATGCTGTCGACCGGGAATACGAAACCCGACAGCATGATGGTGGGGAGCATGAGCCCCATAAGCGAGATCATCATGGCCATCTGCTGGGTATGTGCTACGGTGGAGATCAGTATCCCCAATGACAAGGCTGTTATGATAAACAGGAGTGTGGTACCCAGAAGCGCAATCAGGCTGCCCTGCATAGGCATTTTAAACACAAAATAGCCGAGAAGAAGGATAACCGCGGCATTGATGGAAGCCAGAAGGATGTACGGGAGTACTTTGCCTGCCACAACCTGGACCGGCTTGAGTGGGGATACCAGAAGCACTTCCATGGTGCCCGTTTCTTTTTCGCGAGCTATCGATATGGAAGTCATCATGGCCGAAACCAGCATCAGAATGATGGTCATGGTACCGGGGATAAACATGAACACGCCCTTGAGTTCAGGGTTGTACACCATCCTGACTTCCGGTATGATCTGAAGTGGCAAGGCAACGTCGGGGTTGATCTCCGCCTGGTAGTCGCGAACAACAGAAGCAGCGTAACTTGCAATGGTATTCGCCGTGTTCGGATCGGTAGCATCTGCGATGACCTGGACGGCTCCTGTATCGCCCGCGCCGAGGTTCCGTTCGAGGTTGGGTCCGAAAACCACAACGGCTTTTATCTTACCCTGCCGAAATATGGATTCAATTTCGTTTTCCGATTCCAGGTAGCTGTCGATGATGAAATAACCTGACGCGAGCATCTTTTCAACGATGCGTTCAGATGATGCGTCGCGTGCTTTATCGAGAATGGCTATGTTGACGTTGCGGATCTCATTGGTGATGGCGAAGCCGAACAACAGGATCTGCACGATCGGCATTCCGAAGAGAATGATCAACGACCTTCTGTCGCGGAAAATGTGGAAGAATTCCTTGATGATGAAACCTTTCATGCGATTTCTGCCCGGGTTTGATTCCTTGCGAGCCTAAGGAACACATCGTTCATTGAGTTCACGCCATACATTTCTTTCAATCGCGCCGGTGAATCCAGTGCTTCGATCTTGCCGTCAACCATCATGGAGACGCGATCGCAATATTCAGCTTCGTCCATGTAGTGGGTTGTGACGAAGATGGTGACGCCGCGATAGGCGGCTTCGTAGATCATGTTCCAGAACATGCGTCGCGTTACGGGATCGACACCGCCCGTAGGTTCGTCGAGGAAGATGATCTTTGGGTCGTGCAGCAATGCGACCGAAAACGCCAGTTTCTGTTTCCAACCCAGGGGCAGGTCGCTGATCGGACGGTTGAACTTGTCGCGCAAGCCGAGTTTCTCAACGAGCGCTTCGGCTTTGTCGCGGATCTCCCGGGTGGTGAGGCCGTAGATCCCTCCGAAAAATTCTATGTTTTCCCGGATGGTGAGGTCGTTGTACAAGGAGAAGCGCTGACTCATGTACCCAATGCTTTTCTTGATCTGCTCTGTGTCCTTGTAGATGTCGTATCCTGCAACAGTAGCTTTGCCCGATGTAGGACGGCTGATGCCTATGAGGATTTTCATGGCAGTCGTCTTTCCCGCTCCGTTTGCACCCAGGAATCCGAAGATTTCCCCTCTCATCACCTGGAAGCTGATGGCGTTGACGGCGGTGAAGGAGCCGAACTTTTTCGTCAGGCCTTCTACTGAAATTATTGGTTCGGAAGCAGTCATCGTGCGTAGGGTCAACTTTCTTTTTCAGCCAGTTCCATGAATGCGTCTTCGATGGTCGGTTCAATAATCGATACCTCGATATCGCGATGTCCCTTATTCAGCAGGAAGGTGCGGAGTTCATCCGGGTCGGGCTTCTCCCGTTTATCTGTATAATGCAGGTGTTCCCCGAAGGGATAAATGCTACGCGTATATGTATACTCCTGTACGTCCTGCGTCACCTTGTAAATGTTCCGCGTGCGGAGGGCGAAGAGCGGCCGCCCGAAAGTCGTGGTAATGTTTGCCGTCGTATTCGTCGTCAGGATCCTCCCTTGCTGTATCAGTGCCACCCGGTCGCACAGGGAAGCTTCATCCATATAGGCGGTGGATACAAGTATGGCCATTCCATCCTGCCGTAGGCGGCGAAGCATCTCCCAGAATTCCTTGCGCGATACGGGGTCGACCCCCGTGGTGGGTTCGTCGAGGAACAGTACGCGCGGCTTGTGTATCAACGCGCAACTGAGGGCAAGTTTCTGTTTCATGCCACCGGAAAGGGCGCCGGCGCGACGCTTTCGAAAAGGTTCGATCTGAACGTAGATGTCGCGAATAAGGTCGTAGTTTTCTTCTACTGTCGTGCCGAATATCGAAGCAAAGAACTTGAGGTTCTCTTCCACGGAGAGGTCCGGGTAGAGGGAGAATCGTCCGGGCATGTACCCCACGGAGCGCCGTATCGCGCGGTAGTCCGTGATGGGATGCCCGGCGACGACAGCATGACCCGAGTCTGGAAGGATCAGGGTGGTCAGGATACGGAACAGTGTTGTCTTGCCTCCCCCGTCGGGCCCGATCAACCCAAACAATTCCCCCGCCTTCACGTCAAACGTCACGCGGTCCAGCGCCCGAACGTCGCCGAATGATTTTGAGATGTTTTCAACCTCTATTTCCATGATGACTTTTTCTATGATATGCACTATCGAACACTTCAACACTCGCCTATCTCAACCACATCTCCCCCGGCATCCCAATCTTTAGCGCGCCATCATTTTTCACATGCACCTTGACTGCGTACACAAGGTTGACGCGTTCTTCTTTGGTCTGGATCACTTTGGGCGTAAACTCCGCGGTGGAGGATACCCAGGTGATCGTGCCGGGTAACGT
>Ga0079224_100010060_pt1 | contig 12947 bp, 9 predicted proteins | sample Stecom2015_FD_80414 | JGI IMG/M metagenome (GOLD analysis project Ga0079224, IMG submission 80414) | Agricultural soil microbial communities from Utah to study Nitrogen management - Steer compost 2015 | ecosystem: Environmental > Terrestrial > Soil > Agricultural land | place: USA: Utah... | reverse complement strand
TTAGCTTTACGTTTCTCATTGTCCCATTTTCATTGGGACCTCCGGCTGCATACAAGGCATTAAAAACGGTGCTGAATGCGCTTAAGGTGAATGTGCCCGGCAAGCGCAATTCACCTACCAAGTGCACCTGAATGGTGCGGATATTACCCAAGGATACCTGCACAAAGGTATTGGGGTTGCTTCCCGACATTCCCGTGAAAAACCTTGAAAGCCTATTTTTAATAGCCTGGGTGGCTTCTTCTATGGTAAGACCGGATACGTTAATGGGTCCAATATTTTCGAGAATAACTGATCCTTCTGGAGTCACATTCGCTTCATAATAACGTTCAGATTGGCCATAGATATCTACATACAGCATATCTCCAGGCCCTACTACATACGATCGTGGAGTGGCCAAATTAAGGTTAGGCGCAAAACTCAGTTTTCGGTTTTTGTTGTAAAACAGGTTCATCCCGAAAATTCTGGACTCCTCCTCGTCTACTTCAAAATCCGGCTGTTGCGTAAAGAGCCCTTGCGTAATTTCGTTGAAATCCATCTGACGGCGGGGTTCCCTTTTGGATGCCTCCCCACCACGCACCATGGCCGGACCAGACAGATCCAGCTCTTCCAGCCGCTTTCTAAGTTTATTAAGCTCAGATGCAGGAACTCCTCTCACCTGTGCCATCTGAAGCAGTTCAGCTTCAGACAGACCAGATGCAGTGGCCCTTCTCATCAACTCCTTCAGCTGATCGTCTGAAAGATCATCTACTTTGATAGAAGAAATATCCGGCAATCCCTGCGCCTGAAGCGAGGGAGGGTGAACAATGGTGGCCAAAACACATACTAGCCCCAGAACCAGAATGCGGAACATTTTATGAGAAGAGAAAAGCATGAACTACTTGATCTATGGATACAAATTACAGACAGCTTCGCCACTTCAATCCCAATCCTGAGAAAGAATGTGAAGAAAATGGACAAAAAGCCCACAATAATGGAAAATCCTGTGCAAAGATAATTATTCCATTCTTTTGAGGGCGATTCCTGCCAATTAAATCCCATTGAAACCAAGGAAGCCAAAGTCAAGGTTAAATGTTAAATTTGTGCCTTTGACGATGTTGCACACAAAAACTATCTTTTTGACGTTTTTTATAACTATGAAACATACCTTGATTACCTGCCTCTTTGCTACCGTCCTATTATCCGCATGTAAAAAGCAGACAACGTGCAGCTTATCTGAAGAGATTCTTCAGGTACCCCTAACACTCCATGTCGAAAGGATGGATACCAAACTGTTTGAAACGGTAGATATAGAAGAAATACTATGGATACTTGAGGAATATCCGGAATTTACTGAGCAATATCTCCAGCTGAGGTTGTACGACAGCAAGGAAGAACTGGCAAAAGAACTCCTCAGGGTCCATCAAGACACGGCTATGCAGGAATTGTATCAAGAAGTAGTGAAACATTTCCCTGATGTGAACGACGTGGAGCAGGAGCTTACACAAGCCTTTAAATACGTAAAGTACCATTTTCCGGAATTTCAGGTTCCGAAAGTGTACACCATGGTAAGCGGTTTTAATTCCGATCTCTATATCAGTGAAGACATTGTTGTGATCGGGTTGGATTACTTTTTGCCAGAAGACCACCGCTTTCAGCCTGCTGATCTTCCCCGCTATATCGCTAAGAGGTACCAACAAGATTATATTGTCCCCACTATCATGGTAGCGCTCTCCCAACGCTTCAATGCCACCAACCCCCAAGATAAAACGATGCTGGCGGAAATGATCTACTACGGAAAGGCTTATCATTTCGTAAAAGAAATGATGCCCTGCACTTCGGATGAATATATCATCGGATATACAGACAAGGAAATCGCCGATAGCTATGCCAACGAAGAGCTTATCTGGTCCCACTTCATCGAAAACCAACTGCTATTTGAAACAAATGCATTTGTAATTCGGAAATACACTGGTGAAGCACCATTTACGGATGAAATCAGCATGGATGCTCCCGGAAGGTTGGGCCGTTGGATTGGTTGGAACATCGTCGATGATTACAGATTCAACAATCAGATGACCATCAACGAACTCATGGCTGAGACGGATGCAGACAAAATTTTTAGACAATCAGGTTATCGGCCCGCTCGTTAGGATCGAGCTTATACCGCTTTGGGTCCAACGTGTGTAACAGAAGGTGTATGGCTTTACCTTTGGAAAAATACTGTTCACCAAGTTTCCTTGATCTATTTTGCGCAGCCTGTAACCATTCGGGATGATCAGCATATCGTGATAGCGCTTGCAGCGCCGAAGGGTGATCATCTTTAGCGTGATAGATGCCCAGTTGATGTTCTTTAACCAAGCTGGCTATCCATCCCTGGTGATTGATGACAATGGCTTTGCCAGCAGCCAAAGCATCGAAAAATTTATTGGGGCTATTGGATTGTAATACGGGCTGATCATCAAATGATATGTATACCATGTCTGTCACGGACAATACATCGCGTACTTGCGACTTGTTGCCAAAAGGCATAAGCGTTAGATTCTTGAGTTGAAGTTTTGCTGCTAATTGCCGAAGTTCAACTTCCTTTGCGCCCTGTCCCATCAGCACAAATTGCCAATTTTTCTCTTCTTCCATCGCTGCTTTGGCCAGGAACAGAAAGTGCTGCAGCGCATTGACTTTACCCAATGCACCTGTATAGCTAAGGGTAAAGCAATCTGTTAACCCCAATCTCTGAAGCGTACGAATATCCTTTGGACTTGGTGAGAAGAACCGTGTATCAGCAATATTCGGAATCAATTCCACCTGAGCATCAGGGACTTTTGCTACGATATAGTTTTTGATCCCCGGCGAAAGCGCGACTATCCGCAGCGCCTGTTCATAGATGCTTTTTTCCAGACGATACAACATCTTCTTCAACAAGGGATTTTTGACCATGCCGATTTGTATCGGCGCCTCAGGCCATAGATCCCTCACTTCAAAAATATAGGGAATAGCCAGGGTTTTCTTTACCCAAAGTCCAATTTGTCCCACCGTAAGCGGAGTGGATGTGATGTAAAAAAGATCAGGACGGGGTAATTTTGCAATCAGCTTTTTGGCCGCAGACACGAATCGCCTAAAAGCCCAAATCCGCCTCAACATCCCATATGAAGGTTCATAGGATATTGGCAGATAATGCACTTTAATTCCCTCCACTAAATGGACCTCATAATGACCTCTGTTGTGAGCAGTGACCATTTCCACCTCTATCCCTGCTTCTACCAGGCCTTTGGCCAAGTGAAACGAGCGAATAGCCCCTCCCTCTCCCGGTGTTTTAAAGTACTGATGGACATAGATCACCTTCATAAGCCCTGATAGCTTTTCCAACTAGCCAAAACAAAGAGGTTCCATATCTGGAGAAATGCTTCCCGCTTTTGCTCATGAGGTTGGCGAGCCAAATTGCTCATCTCGTCCGGAAATTCCCCTCCAGCACTTTCCCCAAAAGATTTTACTGTTGCCAAAACCTCCTTGCTGAAGGCAGTATCTTCTTGCAGCCATTCTTCTAAAGGCAGGCCAAAACCTAATTTTTTTCTAGAAGCAATAGATGCCCAACCTTCTCGCTTTAGTAATTGCTTCATCCAAAATTTACCTTCCATAGTCAGGTGCTGCGCCTCCGTCATACAATGACTTAAGGTCACCAGTGCTTTATCCAAATAAGGCGCCCGACCCTCAACACCATGCGCCATGGTGGCGTTATCATGGATCTTGAGAATATCATTGACCAGGTAATACGATCTATCCCAAAGCAAAGCAGCCTTGTAAGGAGGGAATTCTGATGGGAAGTACGAAAGAAAAGCTTTTTGCTCAGCTACTGGAATAGTCTGAAGAGACGAGAAATTAAGGTAGCTAACTTCGGGTGTCTCCGCTACTGCCTTCAACAGCTTTTTTACCCGTCTGGGAAGCATTCGATGCACCCAATCCTGCTGCGACAAAAATCTGAGTTTATTCCTATGTCTTAGGTACCACTTAAAAGCCTGATGGCGGTCATAACCACTAAACAGTTCGTCTGCACCGGCACCGCTGATCAATATTTTAACGTGTTGCTTGGCTTCTTTGGCGATCATCCAGGTCAAGAAGCTCGCACTGTCCCCGACGGGTTGGTCTAGGGAAGAAATATAACTGTCCCAGTGCTGTAGCACCAATTCAGGGGTGATTAAAATTTCATGATGGGCGCAACGGTACTTTTTTGCTACTTGCGCAGCGTAGGAAGGATCATTGTACTTGGATTGATAAGGAGCAGCAAACACCGCCGTGAAGGTATGCAGCGGTTGCCCAGTCTCCTGGTACCAAGCTTGTAGCAGTAATGTGCTGTCCACGCCCCCACTTAGGATCAGGCCAACGGGCACATCTGCGTGAAAATTTTTTAAAACAGCATCCACCACCATTTCTTTAAAGCTGTTCAGGTCGGGCAAGGGTTGTGGCGTTTGGTCAAAAGTGTAGGTAGTTTTCGATAGGATTGATCCTGAAAAATCAATAGAATATATCTCCCCGGGCATCACCTGTTTCACGCCTTCAAAAAAAGACTGGTCCGGAAATGTGTGTCTGGAATAGAAGTAGGGTAAATATTGACTGGTGTTAAATTGCCTTTCCACAAGACCTGAAGCTATGATGCCTCTTGCCTCTGAAGAAAACAGCCACCTGTCCTTATGGTGGTGATAGTAAAGCGGCTTTTTTCCATAAGGATCTCTCGCCACTATGATTTTCTTTTTCCTATGGTCAATAAAAATCAGTGCGTACATTCCCTCCAATCTTTGGATCCCCTTCTCACCCTGGCTTTTCAGCCATTGAATCAATACCTCCGCATCGGCTCTACTCTCAAATTGTACCCCTTCATCCAGCAGTTGATTTCTCAGTGCCTCCAAGTTATACAAAGCTCCATTCCATACTAAAGTTGCCGAACCATCTTTCAATACTACGGGCTGATTGGCGGCTTCACTCAAATCCAAGGTTTTCAGGCGGTTGCCCGCGACGAAAATACGGTCATCTATCGCGTACCAAGCAGAATGATCAGGACCGCGATGAACAGTCGCCTCCATCATTTTCTGAATGGCGGTTGCCCCATCTAGTCCATTTAACACCAAGTTAATTCCGCACATACCTCAGCTTTCCCCATCGATTAAATCTTTTTCCAACTGCATGGTAACCTTATTTTTTTCAAAATATTTACAGAAATAAGTGATGGGACAGGATTCACATTTAGGTCTTCTGGCTAAGCATACATACCTGCCATGTAAAATCAGCCAATGATGTGCTTTGCTGACTACGCTAGCAGGCAGATTCTTGATCAAATGCTTTTCTACCTCTAGCGGGGTCTTGGCAGTCATTGGCACTAAGCCAAGGCGTTTGGAAACCCGATACACATGCGTATCCACGGGCATATTGGGCTGGTTCCAAACTACAGATGTGATAACATTTGCGGTCTTTCGTCCAACCCCGGGCAGCTTGACCAATTCATTTACTGTGGAAGGTATTTCCCCATTGAACTCTTCGACCAACATCTTCCCCAAGCCCAGTAAATGCTTGGTCTTATTGTTGGGGTAAGACACAGATTTTATGTAAGGATATAGTTCATCAAAATTGGAGGCAGCTAAATGCATGGGCGTCGGAAAATCCCGAAAAAGAGCAGGTGTAACCATATTGATTCTTTTATCAGTACACTGCGCCGACAACACCACCGCAACCAACAGTTGAAAGGGATTTTCATATACCAGCTCTGTCTCCGCCACCGGCATATTTGCTGAAAAGTAATCTACAAAAGCTTTATATCGTTCTTTTTTAAGCATGTTGATGAATCATGAATCATGGGGATAACAGGATACCTCTTTCAGTAGTTCTCCCTTTGTCCTTATCCAAAGGATCAGTTATATTCAACAGCTAAATTAATGATTTATCTATAGATGATAATATGTACTTCTCCTTGGAGTCCTTTTCTAAAATAGGAAAAGCCCATGTTTGACCAAGGGCTTCAGCGGGTAGAAAAGCATGCTTATTTATAAGTTTCCGGATCAAAAATGGTGGCGGCAATATACCGATAAGGCTTGGCATCTTGATCCAAAACGTTGTTCCAGTAATAAATCATCACCAACTTACCGTCCTTCCGCTGCACCATACGGGGATATCCTACGTCCCTATTGGCACCATCACCACTGCGGAGAATAATCTCATCGCTCCAAGATTCTCCACGGTCGCTGCTAAACCGTACATGAACACGAGATCCAAACTCACTCCTGTGAATATAGCCTAGTGCCAATCTGCCATCTTTCAGTTGGAGCAAAGCCGGAGGAGAGCCTCCTCTTCCGGTATCAGGAACAGGATCTTTCAATCTCCTCCACGTATTTCCATTGTCCGTGGACCTATAGCTGGTAATTAAATTTTGGCCATTTTCATAGCGGGTTCTAATCGTGGTCAACCATTCTGTATCCGAAAGACGCAAAGAAGATGGCATAATATCAAATCCCCCATGCTCTTCTGTAATCCAAGACACCAGTTCCCAAGTTAGGCCGCCATCTTTTGTTCTTGAAAAACCAACCCTCCCCTCTCTGGAATTGGATTTGGCACTCGTCACAAAAACCGCTAATGTCTGCTTATCCTCCACATGATAATCGGTGCGGTTGGCAATACCGGGTGTACCCATATTTGGAAAATTATATGGGCCTTTCCACAAGGCTCCTTTATTTTCCGAATAATAAAAGTGGGAAGGACCGTAATTATTGTTGTGCCTCAAAAAGGTTAAGACGAAACCGGGAGCAGTAAAGTCCGGCATAGCTTCTTTTAATTTGGCTGGTGGATCAGCTCTGTTCTTAGAAATATTGTTATCATGCCCCCATGCCTTTTGACCTAGAGAATAAGCATCCTGAATACTCCAAGTTTCTCCACCGTCCAAACTACGTGCATAATGACTTTCGGCAGTACTAGGGTCATAAGTATGCAGACCAGCATTGGACTGTTTATAGGAGGCTGCCACAAAACCCACCAGTATCTCGTCCTCCCATACCCAAACCCCATGATTGGCAGGCCAACCGCCATATTTACCATTTTGTTGAAACAGGATCTTGTGTTCAATATGCCTGCCTTCCTGTTGGGCATATGTAGCCCAGCTTATTATTAGCAGAAATAAAAACAGAAATGCGCGTATGTACATAGCTAGGTTATTGGATTTAGTGTATCAAAACAAAAATGCGATTTTAAATGCTAAGACCATTATTCCTTCTTGTCCAATGACTATACTATTTTATCCCAAGAGTTGAAAAAGCGTTTGTGAATCTAGCCGGCAATACCGTTTAAGGGCAGGTTATCTAAAATCCCGGGAAGGAAATAATTGACCCTGCACCAGTTTACCTGAAGAACCTTTCTCCGCCAGTTTTTTCAGTTTGGATGATTGTGGATTAGCCACAGCACCAATATCCCTTGATTCTCCAGCGAGCTGCATCAATCCGGTCAGGTTGTGACACGAATGGACAATGACATGTATGACTTCCCCCTCTACCTGAATCTTCCCCCTTACCATTAGCAGCTTGGATTGAAGAATCACCTGGCGGTATTTTTCAAAAGTTTTTGCCCACACGACCAAATTAGCATACCCGGTTTCATCTTCTATGGTAATAAACAGCACACCTTTGGCAGTTCCCGGTCGCTGCCGCACCGTGATCAAGCCGCAGACATTGACCAAGCTCGCATTTTTTAGATTAGGAAGAGATCCTGTTGGTGTAATTTGCAACCTGTTTAACTCATGGCGAATTAAACTGACCGGATGGGCTTTTAGAGACAAGGAGGTCGTCCCATAATCCTGAACTACCTGTTCCATAGCCGACAGAGGAGGAAGAGCTATTGGTGGATCATCAGAGGGGGGCAGTTCCTTAAATATGCCCACTGGCCGTCCGTTCAGGGCTGCGATTTGCCATAATGCATCAGGTCTTTCCAAACCCAAGGAACGAAATGCATCAGCATCCGCCAAGCGTTCTAAAGCAGATTCATTTACCCCAGCATTTATAAGTTCTAAAATATGTGCGTAAGGTTTGGTTCTGTTGGCAACCAGTATAGCAATATCCTCTTCTCGAATGCCCTTTATTTGTCTAAATCCTAATCGAAGAGACCGGAATTTCCCTACTTGTTCTTCTAGACTGTGATCCCAAATAGAGAAATTGACATCTATGGGTTTTACCTGCACGCCATGCTTGCGGGCATCAATAACAAGCTGTGCCGGCTGGTAAAAGCCCATAGGTTGGCTATTTAAAAGGGCCGCAGCAAATACATCCGGATAATGACATTTGATCCATGAGGACACATATACCAACAAGGCAAAGCTTGCAGCATGACTTTCAGGGAAACCATAACTTCCAAACCCTTCCAACTGCTTAAAAACCCTTTGAGCAAACTCTTCCTGATATCCTTTAGCCACCATTCCCTCTACCAGCTTTTTGTGATACTGGCTTACCAAACCCTTTGCTTTAAAAGTGGCCATGCTCCTTCTCAGCCCATCTGCTTCTGCAGGCGTAAATCCTGCAGCCACGATGGCAATTTCCATGGTCTGTTCCTGAAACAAAGGTACACCAAGGGTTCTTCCCAGGATTTCCTCTAGTTCTTGGGAAGGATATTCAACGTCTTCTTCACCATTCCGTCTTCTCAAATAAGGATGGACCATATCGCCCTGAATAGGGCCAGGCCGTACGATGGCCACTTCTATGACCAAATCATAAAATTCCCTGGGGCGCAACCGAGGCAACATGGACATCTGTGCCCTACTTTCGATCTGGAATACTCCAATGGTATCCGCATGACTGACCATGTCATACACCTTTGGATCATCTTGGGGAATATTGGCTAAGGTGAGGTCTAAGCCATAATGGGCTTTGGCCAAATCAAAACCTTTACGAATGCAAGTCAGCATGCCTAAGGCCAAAACATCTACTTTTAAAAAGCCTAAAGCATCAATATCATCCTTATCCCACTCTATACAGGTCCGGTTTTCCATCCTTGCATTTAACACAGGACATAGATCGGAAAGCTTGTCGCGCGTAATGACAAATCCCCCTGTATGTTGGCCCAGTTGTCGCGGGAAGCTGATATAAGCAGTAGTGAGCTCTAGGACTTTCCGCAGATGCGCATCCTTGGAGTCAAAGCCCTGCATTGACAATTCCCCCTTCTCCAGCCATTCGTGGGTTTATTCATACTCAGATTTGGAAAGTTTATCCACGGCATCCAAAGATAAGCCCATGGCCTTGCCCACATCCCTTACCGCTCCTTTCCAATGCACCCGTGTGACGGTAGCAACTATCCCGGCCCGGTCTCTTCCATATTTTTCATAAATATATTGCATCACATCTTCCCGGCGCTCATGTTCAAGATCCACATCAATATCCGGAGGTTCATTCCTTGCATCAGACATAAAGCGGGCAAAAAGCAATTTGAATTTAGATGGATCTACGGAAGTGATGCCTAAACAATAACACACCACCGAATTGGCCGCAGAACCACGTCCTTGACAGAGTATCCCCCTCTCTCTGGCAAACCGAACCAGATCATATACTGTCAAAAAATAGGAAGCATAGTTTTTTTGCTGTATAAAATCCAGTTCATACTGAAGGGTCGACTGGATATTTTTTGGAATATGATCGCCAAATCGTTCCTTAGCACCTTCCCATGTCAAATGTATCAGTTCATCCTGAGGCTTACGCCCCCCACTGGTGATCTCTTCCGGATATTGGTATTTCAACTGGTCCAATGAAAACTGACAGGCCTCTGCAATTTCTTTATTCCTGTAAATCGCATCCGGAAATTCCCTAAACAAGCGATGCATTTCTTCGAGTGGCTTTAAGTAGCGTTCCGCATTGGCATGCAGAAGAAATCCAGCATGGTGAATGGTACATTTTTCTCGGATGCAGGTAAGAATATCCTGCAGCTCCCTCCTTTCCTTCACATGATAATAAACATCACTGGTAGCCACCATGGGAGCCTCCAACTGAGCTGCTAATTGGGATAGGCGATATAGCTTCTTATGGTCATCTCCACTATAGGAAAAGCTTGCCCGCAGGTATATATCCTGATTAAATGCCTCTTTGTATTCCATCAATGTTTTAACAAAACCTGGGTCAAACTCATAATGCTCATTCAGGTGGTCAGGGGGTATAACAATAAACTTTAGGCCTTTTGACTGCTCATAGACATCCTCCTTATAAAGATGGCATTCTCCCTTTTCTGCCCGGAGGTTACCCTTTGTCAATATGGAAGATAGGTGGGCATAGGCTTCCTTATCCGTCGGATAAGCCAAAAGACTAGGTCCATCCAACAGGTCTAGACGGCATCCTGGGATAAAGCGTATAGCTTTACCTTTTGCAGCTGTATAAGCCCGCACAATACCCGCCAGAGTATTGCGATCCGTGACAGCAATTTCTTTGTACCCCAGTGCTATGGCTCGATCAACAAATTCCTCCGGATGGGATCCGCCCCGCAGAAAGGAAAAATTGGTGGTTACCTGTAGCTCTGAATAGTCCATAGAGGGGAAATAATTAGCGATAAAATAAAAAAAGATTGAATTCACTTTTAGGCAAATAGGCCGTGCAGAAACCATTGCGGTTCCCCTTCACCATATAGGCCTAGCCTAAATACCCAATAACGAATACCTTCTTCATCTTCGACACGGTAATAGTCCCGCGGTGGACCATTTTGGAGCCACCACTCCTGCTCTATCCTCTCCGGGCCATCAGCCTTGACAACTTTGTAAATCTTGCCTTTGTAGCGAAAGTGGCGGGGAGGGTAGTCCGGCAAATGCACCATCACTGAGATAGGTTCGGGCTGCGGCAAAAGATGCAGCGGGCGCGAAATTCCCGAAGGCCAAGGCTTGTCCGGCTGTCCCTGCAAGAAAGGCACGGGCTTGATGGACCGCTCCGGCCAATGGTATTCCTGAGGCAAATAACGGTGAATAGCATCCATCCCTACCTTACCAGCAATATTGTCCAGCAGCTCCACAATAGCTTGTTGATCATGGTTGACAGCATCCCACAAGGATTCCTGCACTCCCTCCATATCTTCCACCAAAGGAGCTTCAAGCGTAAATAACTCGATTCCCATCCCGGGGGCCAAAGTAGATAATTTAAGTTCAAACAATTTGAAGAGATGGCTGGGACGCTGGGAGGCACTTCCAGTGCCTATACTGATGTGGACAATTTCACCGTCAACCCTCAAACCACTAAACACCCCAGTACGCAATCCTTTGCCTTCTTTGACCAATCTCCTGCATAATACTTCCAGCAGACGCTTGAGAGCCAACTCTATGCCTGTAAGGGTAAAAATAGGCTCCATGCAAGAAAGTTCTTCCCTATAGGATTTCACAGGCTGAACGGGCTCCACAAACTCATATTCTGTACCCAAAGCCTGACCTAACCGGACAAGAAGTCCTTCTCCAAATCGACGGCGTAAAGTAGATGGCGGTAGATCGATAAATTGACCAATATTTTTAAATCCCAGCTTTTTCATCAGCTGCAGAAGGTTGGGCTCCAGACGTAAGGAAGCTGGAGGCAGTGGTAAGAGACATTCTCTTTGTCTTTCCGGTGCAGCAATCCTAATGCCTTGGCCATATCTTGCTATAGCCCAAGCCGCACCGATGGTATCCGCGATGGCAGCACTCAGACTATACCCTTTATTTCTAAGGGTAAAACATATATCTTCCAAATAAGCAGTTTCCCCTCCCCATAAATGAGCACATCCTGAAATATCTAAAATAATTCCATCCGGAAAGTCTACTGCCGAAACAGGTGTATACCGTATGCACCATCTGGCCAAGGCTGTTAATAACCTGCCTTCCAGCTGAGGATCATGATCAAATACTTCTAAAGAGGGAAAAAGCGCCCGGGCATCAGCCACCACCATCCCCGGAAATATTCCCCGATCAAGCGCCTCTTTACTACTGGCATGAACCAACATCCTTCCGCGTTCAGGAATAGCCAAAACAAAAGCCTTTCCTTTTAACTCCGGCTTTTTGATGACCAGCCAGTCTGTGCTAAGACTGTGGAAACATAAGGACAAGAAACGCTTAGGCATAATGTTGATCATTTGCTCTTTCTAACAAGTCCTCCACTGCAACAGGATGAAAGCCACCATCCCTCCATTCCATTCGCCATGAGCCCGGTCTTCCGTTGCGTACCTTGATCAGTGCTACATTCCACCGAGGAAAGCCCAAACCTGGCAAGCCTTCTATGGATTCACTGGGCAAAGAGCTGATTTTCCACCGGGTGGCACAGGCCAACGCATGTTCGCTCCTCGGCTGATAACGGTGCAAAAAACCCGTAACCCTGCTCTTTTCCACCGCCAACTGAAGCCGTTGGGATTGGGCAAAAGTGATGTCTTTCAATTCCCCTATTACTGCCGCCAATCCGCTGCATTTTAACCCCTGCTCGACCGCCCATAATACGTCGCTTTCCTTTTTGATATCTATAAAAATGAAACGGTCAGGTCTGACCCCAAAAGTGCTTAAGCCTGGAGGAAATATGGTCCTTTGATTACTGATCCATAGGCAGTAGTCTTTTTTGCGCATCAATTTCCCCAATAATGCAGCAATAAATCCATTGGTAGAGACCGCATCTATGCTGTCCCTACTGATCAATTCGTGAACAACACCAACCGGAAAATTATTCCCAGTAAAAGAAGCTTCCATCGGGCCCAAGCCTAAAGAAGCTTGTTGTGCTGATTTGGGCATGGGAAATTTCTCCAAAGCCATAATTTCAGCTTTCAATCGTTGCAAAACTGCTTTTTTTCCATCCATCGCTTTCATTCTTTAAACAGTTTTATTATATTTGACACAAATAATGCCAAACATCTGGCCATAAAAATACCAAAAATAGATGGGAAAGCCAACAAACTTTTTTGCGGAAAATTTGAAATTCCTTCGGGAACGCCTTAGAATGACGCAGGAGCAACTTGCAAAGGCATTTTCTTTG
>Ga0079224_100010059_pt1 | contig 12947 bp, 12 predicted proteins | sample Stecom2015_FD_80414 | JGI IMG/M metagenome (GOLD analysis project Ga0079224, IMG submission 80414) | Agricultural soil microbial communities from Utah to study Nitrogen management - Steer compost 2015 | ecosystem: Environmental > Terrestrial > Soil > Agricultural land | place: USA: Utah... | reverse complement strand
CCGTTCTCGATGGGAATGGCCAGCAAGCAGCAACTGAAGCCGACCACATATGTTCGCTCTGTGATCACGGTCACCGTGTTCACCGTGCGGTCAATGGACTCGCGCAGTCGGAACTGCACCATGGGATCGCGCATGTAGAACACCGGACCCGTCGCGTACATCCAGGTGGTTCCTTGGGTGACCGCGCCGTCCGACGCCGAACCGGTGTAGCCGGAACCGAGCACGATGTTCGACCCGATCACTGTCTGCGCAACACCACCACGTGTCACGATGTTGTCGGCACTCGCCAGCAACGACCCCAGCCGAAGCGGCGCGTGCAGCGTCACCTGGCCGGGGTAGCAGTCGCGCGCCGCATCCTCCAGCATGCCGATGCCGACCTCGATCGGCTGCGGCTCGGTCGTGACGACCTGCGCCGCGGGCTGCAGCAGTGTCCTTCCGTCGACGACATCGCCGTCGGCCGCCAGGTGGGGGAACACGGTCTCGGTCGGCGGTGTTGCATCCGTGGCCACGCCCGTCCAGAATACACTCTCGACGAACCGCTCCTCGGCCTGCTGCAGCGCCCGCCGCGTCCGGTCGGAGAGCTGGTCCCACGTTCCAACGGGTGAGCATTCGATCTCCGCGTACGCGGTGAACGGCGTCGCTCCCTGAATCTCCCAGTCGGTGGTCGGCGTCTTTGGGACGACGACCGTGCTCGGGTCATCCGGAGGTGTGGCAACACCGCTGTCATCCACGAGCACCGTGCACGGGTCGGCAGTGCCAGCCGCATCAGGACACAGCGGCTCCCACTCGATCCCCATCTTCCAGTGGCCCTCGCTGATGTTCAGCTCGGTCGCCGTCGACAGCAGGCCGTACGGCGGGGCGGTGAACGGCGTCGGTTCACCGATGAGTAGTCTTCCGCGAGCCACTACCGCTCACCTCCCTTCGTTCTCGTTCCGCCCGTGCACTAGGAGCCGCAAACGATGTCGTCGGCGCCGGTGTTGCCCGCGGCGCAGATGTCCACGGTGACCACACGCGACTCGTGACCAGGCTTGAGCAGAGCGTAGCACTCCTCAGCCCAGGCGGCGGTGTGGTCGTTCTGCTCGTTCAGGGTCGAGTCCCGCACGACGCCGAGGTCGAGGGTCATGCCGTTGCCGCGAACGAACGTACCCGGCGCGTACACCATGTAGTCCAGGGTGTCCGGCAGGTCGGTCAGCGCGGTCGCGGCGCCGGGAAGACCGGCACTGCGAACCTGCCAGTCGCCGACGAACTGGACACGCGCGTCGCGGATGTTGAACCAGTCGGCGATCATGCCGTCGGTGACCGCGAACACGTCGATGCCCTCGCGGTTCGCCAGGTCGGCACGGATGACCATCCGGGCCCAGTTGGGAAGCACGACCTCGAGCACCGCGTCATCACACATGGCGAACTTGGAGCGGTAGTCGGTGATGCTCAGCTCGATCGAGGTGAGCAGCTTCGCGGTGACGTTGCCGAGCAGGCCGGTGTGGTCGACCGTCAGAGACGGGCCGATGTCGTCACCCGAGCCACCACCGTTGAGCATCAGGTCGATGATGCGCGCGTTCGTGGCGTGCGACCGGATCGCCATGACCAGGCGCAGCCAGTTGGCGACGAGCTCCGGGTAGGCGAAGTCGACCAGGTTACCCGCGGTGACGCAGAAGCCGTCGCAGTCCTTCCGGCGGTCGACGAACGTCGGGCACTCGAGCCGGACGCAGGGCTTGATGATCGAGGCGGAGTCGACCGCGTCGATGTCATCCTGCTCGGTCCAGGTCCAGACGATACCGTCCTGACCCGCGAGGTCGCCGAAGCTCGGCGAGGTCGGGTACTGCGTACCGCCACGGTTGAGGCCGACGGTCGGCAGGTCGATGGCGCCGTCCTCGCAGACGACGTTGAAGAAGTCGTAGCTGATCTCCGACGGGGCACACCAGCCACCGGCGGCGACGAGGACGTCGACGTCAGTCGCGGCGGTGAGCACGTCGTTGATCTGCTTCGGCGTCGCGTTCTCGTTCAGCTGGAACGTGAACTCGCGCTGCAACGAGCCGATCATGACCGGGTCGGGGTTGCCCGACCGGCTGACCGGCATCGTGCGGGCGCGGTTGTGGAACGCCTCGGCGAGTCGCTCGAGGCTCTCGATCTGCCCACCCTGGGTGAAGCCCGGGATGTCCGCGGAGGCGGTGATGACGACCTCGTCACGAGCGGTCTTGACCTTGGCGTCCGGCGCGTACTGCGCCAGGGTGCCGAGGCGAACGCGCTGGTTGAGGTCCGTGGCGGGCTTCAGCCAGGCGTCGGCGGCGGAGCGAACGGCCGCCTCGACCGCGGTCCCGATGGACGCGGTGAGAACGTCATCAGACGTCGCCGTGACGAGCTCACCCTCGGCCTTGGCCTCGGCGGGGTCGCCCTCGCCGTCGCCACCGTCACCACCGGCGTCGTCGCCGTCACCGCCGTCATCGTTCTTACCCGAGACCCGCTGGCGAAGAGCGTCGGCGCGCTCACGCTTCTGCTGCGACTCGGTGTCCTTCTGGGTCTTCACCTCGTCGATCGCGGTGATCTGCGCGCCGAGCTTCTCCAGGGTGGAGAGCTGCTCGTCGGAGGGCTCGTCACCGAGCGCGTCATACTGCTGGTCGAACTCGGTCTGCAGGGCGGAGCGTGCGTCGGACAGCTCGGCGGAGTTCAGCTCCGCCAGGCGAGCGCGGAGCTCGTCTTCGCCGTCCGGCAGGTCCCCCACCTGGAATGTGTCCTTCGGCATGTGCGTTCCCCTACTGTGTCGTTACGCTGCGATTAGTCTAGCATCATTTCACGATGAAATGAGCCATCACGGTAGTTCGACTACCGATCCGTAGTCGTCTCGGTGTTCGATGTCGGTGCCGGTCGCTTCTTCGCGACGGTCACGTTCACGTCCTCACCATTCTCCCGGGCCTTGGCGATCCGCGCTTGCTGCTCGGTCGAGTAGTAGCGAAAGCCCTTCTTCCTGCGGTTGGCCTCACACGGCTTACACGCCATGGGAGTCTCCTCTCACTCGTGTCGCGAGCTCGTGAACGCGCGACATCCGGTCGCGACCGATACTCGCGGCGATCCGGTCGGCCGCCCGCCTGATGCCGAACGTCCGCTCTTGCCGCTGCTCCGGTGTTGCTACCGCGAAGCGCAGCGGCACCGTCACGCGGTTGAGTACGCCCTTCTGGACACTCATCGTCGAGAACGACCGCTTCGGGTAGCCAGGGACCGGCACCAGCAGCGCGCCGGCGAGCTCGCGCTTGCCCGGCTGCTCGCGGTGCGGACCCCAGTCGCCCGACAACTGCAGTGCCATCATACGACGAACCTGCTCGGGCGTGACATCCGGTAGGATCGCTCCCGCGATCCAGACGCCGCGCGCGTTCTCCCCGACCCGGGCCGTCGCGACGACCGAGCACGAGTTGTCGTAGTGCGCGCGCCGCGCGGCGCCGACGACGCGGTTCGACATCGGCGCGTGGCCACAGTCCATGGTGATCGGCCCGGTGGCGACGCGCGTGAACCCGCCGCGTCCGTCATCGGCGATCGTCACCCGGTTCATCCAGATGCCGTAGTCGACGTTCTTCATCGGCACCTCGACACGCTTGTCGCGGATGCCGCGGTGCGCGACATGTTTCGGCGCGAGGTACCCGAAGATCCGCCCCTCGTCGGTCACCGTGATCGCGCCGATGTCGGGCTCGTCGACCGGCTCCTCGAACCAACTGGCCGGCGGGATGTCAGTCAGCGTCATCGTGTACGATGCGGCGGTGAGCACCTCATCCTCCGAGTCCTCGACCGACACGACGTCGTGCAACTCACCCTCATCGCCGTCATCCAGGGGCTGGTCAAGGTAGATGCGCGCCTCAACGAACGCCGGAATGTCCACTATGGTCGCGGCGCGGATGCGCCCGCTATGGTAGATGGCCAGCTCGGGCATCATGCACTTCATGTCGAGCTCGACGTCCTCGACGGCATCCTCAGCAATGTCATTGGCCGCTTCAGCGGACGCATCCGGCAGTTCACAGCCCTCGGGGAACACATACTCGACGTCGAGTCCCATGGGATCCTCGGGGTCATCGGCGTCGATGGAGACACCCGCCAGTGAGCCGGGCTGCTCGCGGGTCCCCATCATCGACGCGACGTCCCAACCGCGCTCGGTTCGCAGATCGATGCGACCACGGGCCACAATGATGCCACCCTCACCTCGCTGGCTCTCGTCGATCATGCCGACGTTGGTGACCTTGTCGGTCGCCATGCCGCCGTGCGACCGCTCGTACATCCAGCCCAGCGGCATCGGCAGGTCGGCCCACGTCAGTGCGCCGTGCTCGAACTGGCGCCCGTCGCCGGTCGGAACGCCCTCGACGGCGATCACACCAGACCAGGTGGCGAATCGTCCTCGATCGACATCGGTGTCGCCTGTTGGTTGATCGACGGGCGCGACATCAAAGCCACTTGTTGATGATCTGGCACCGGTCTGGTCCGGTGAATCAGACGACTCGCCGTTGGCCTCGGCCTCGCTCGCCATGATCGCGGCGACCTGCTCTTGCGCGGACTCCTCAGTCTCGTGGCAACCGACGGACTCGCCGGTGCCCTGCTTCACGACGGCCCACTCGCTGTCCGCGCAGTCGCCGCCTCCCTGCACGATGTCGTACGGCATGTTCTCTCCCTCGGCAAGCGCCGTGTTGGTATGTGTGTCACCACTCGCTTCGATGACGTCGAGTTCATCGTCAATCTCTTCGTCGACCTCCACACTGGGATCGGCGATGACCACGAACACCGGGGTGCTCTTCGTCTCGTCACCGTTCTCGGCGACCCGTCGTCGGTAGTCGGTAAGTCGCTCGAACGCGGTGCTCGCGGCCGTCAAGATCGCGTCCTCGGCACTGGCCCTGACCTTGACGTACGCCGGCTCACCATCACTCGCGGACGTGAACTCCACCACCTCGAACACCATCCCCGGAGGTAGCAGCAACTCTTCCTCACCGGCGGAGCCGATCGGCGTCCCAAAGTCGGGGTCATACACGGCCCTCACGGGCAGCGCCGGTGACCCAGGCGGTAGCTCGATCTCCATGATCCCCGGCACGTCACCCGCGTACGGGCTGTGCGCGAAGTCTCGTGCGACGTCGACATTTGCGGACGTCGACCCGAACGCGGTGTCACGGACGCGGTACCCCGGCTCGGGCTCGGCCTCGCCGAACGTTCGTCGCACGTCACCCACACCGCGGAACACGATGTACGGCTCACTCGTCGGTCCCGCGGCATCAATGGCATTAATGACGTTGTCAATGCGACCACGCTCACGGTCGCTGACCTGGTCGAGGTCACCCTCAGCGTCACGCAGTGCACGCTGCATGGGACCGTACCCACCCCGGGTGTAGTCATCCAGGGACTGCTGCTGGTCGGTGGTCAACTTACCGCCACTGTCGGGCCGCGAGTCGAGACGCTCACGGTACTCGTTGACCATGGCGTCGTAGTCGACCTGCCGGAAGTTGTAGCTCTTCTGCGTGTCAACGGGTGTGTCACCCGTTATGATGTCGCGTCCCTCACGGTCGATGCCACGTATCTGCACGCCGTTTCTGAAGCGGTTAGCGTGACTCTTCTGGTTGTGACGACCCGGCAGGTGAAATGCGTGCGTGGCGGCCGTGATCGGCTCGTCATCATCACCACCACCGGGAGTGCCACCCGCCAGGGCGATCACCTCGTCGCTGATGACCGTCAGCATCGTGCAGCGACACTGGATGGTCTCGCCAGGTGGCCCCTCGGGGTCTGACGGGTACGCCAGGGACGCGGTGCCGACACGGAACGGCTCGTCGAGGCCGACGACCTGCCCGTCGGCGTCACGGTGCGACCGTCGCGTTCGCAGGTCGTGCGTGGCGGACCACTGCTTGCTGATGCCGCCGTCCACCTCGGGAAACATCTCGTCGACGCGCTGGTTCACCTGGTACGCGGACGTGTTCGCCGCGCCGTTGGCCTCGGTCCGTGCGGTGACGCGCGAGCGGTTCTCCTCCAGGGACGCCGCCTCACGCACGCGGTCCGCGAGCTGCGGTATCGACTCGCCCTTCTCGATGCCCTCATTCAGCTCGGTCCGCGCGCGCTCCCAGAGGTCATCGCCGACGCGAACGAGCCGGTTACTCGCCTGGGCAAGGTACCGCTCACTCGCCAGGGGCTGGTCGATCAGCTCCGGCGTGAACACGCCGCGCGCTGGGTCATCGGCGGGAGTGTCCGGTGTGATGTTGATGTTGAACGCGTTGGTGAGGCCCGAGAACTGCGCCTGGCCCGCTGTGTTCATCAACTCCAGCAGCCAGGGAATCAGCACCTCGGCGACGTACTCTCCCCAGTACTGGCGGATGAACGCAAGGAACTCGGCCGGCGCGACGTCGGGGGTCTCGTCCTCCGGCGTGTCCGAGACGGGCGCCGCGACGATGACCCCCTGGTCGTACGCGCGCTCGACGGACCGGTCGACGGCCAGGTGAAGGCCGCGAATGACGAGCTCCTCGAAGGCGTTGGAGTGCGCCTCAAGCTCGTCCAAGGTGAAGGCCGCGAATCGTTCAACCATTAGAACGCACCTCCCGCTCGTTCTCGATCGCGGACGGCGCGACGTCGTCAGCGGACGTGTCCGGCTCGATGTCCAGGGGTTCACTCGCGTTCGCGGTGTCGGTCGAGATGTCCTCGTCACCACCCGCCGGTTCGGCTGGCTGCGCCACTGCGTTGCGACGTTCGAGCTTGTCGGTCATCTCCTCGAGCTCCTCCGGCGTCGGCTTGTCGCCCTCACTGAAGCCGATCTCGTGACGGTACGAGCGTGGCGACAGTTCCATGCGGTCGTACGCCTCCGTGGCGACGCCGGAGCGGTCGGGACGTTGCACGATGTTGCTCGGGTCGTACCACACGACGATCTTACCGCCGTTCGGCCCGACCGTCGACTCACCAGTGACCTCCATGTACGGAATGAAGTAGCCGGTCGTCAGGGCATGAACGAGCAGCTCCATATCCGGTGCGACGTACACCTGGATGCCCGACTCCTCGACCTGCGTCTGTCCCCAGTGCGACAGACCCGCCATACCCGTCAGCCGCTCTGTCGTGATCTCGAGGACACTGGCGATCCGTCTGATGGCGGACTCCCGCTGCTCGAGGATCCGCTCGCTGATCGGGTTCGATAGGTCCATGGGCATGACGAAGTCGCTCAGCGGTATTGACGTGTCTTCACCTCGGCTGATGCCGATCGGGACCTTGATTGTCGCCTGCGACGAGAGGGGGTCCTTCATGCCCTGCGAGCCAACGTCGACGAGCACGACCGCGAACGGATCGGGCGCGTCGATGCTGGTCGGCGCCGGCGTGTCGCCGAACGACAGTCGGTCCATGTCGTAGAGAATAATGCCGTTGCTGGCCATGCGCGAGGCCGTCTCCGCCATGATGCGCTTGTTGATGAGGTCGAGCTCGGTCATTGCGCCGAGCGCGTGCGCGGCCCGTGGTCGCGCCAGCCAGCCTCGTCGCGCGTCGGGACGCCAGAACCGGATGACGACCGAGTCGTCGCCGAGGTCCTGCCAGTCCTGGCGGCCCTCGCCCGTGCGGTACTCGTAGCGGTCCTTCTTGACGCGGATCTCGTCGGCACTGAAGACCCGCCAGAGCTCCTCACCGCGCTCGTCGTAGTATCCGGCGAGCCACCCCTCACCGGGAACGTTGAGGTGAATGGCCATCTCCGCGATGAGCTGCGACTGTCCACCTACACCGCCCGCGAACCGCGCGACGGCGTCGGCCGCTGGACCCTCGGTGATGATCTTCGGCTCGTCGTCACCCGGAATGAACTCCGCTGCGACGAGCCGGATGCCCGAGAGCATGTTCGACTTCCAGTGAACCGCGGCGGCATATTCCTCAAGCCGCTCGAAGTAGTCCCAGAGCTGGTCCTGCACGGTGTTGTATTCGGGGTTGTGCATACGACGTGGCGGTAGGATCGCCGCCGACGCGACGATGTTGTTGAACGACGGCAGCCGCATCACGCCTCCTTCTCGGTTACGACTAGACTACCGTCTTTTCACGCATCATGATGTGTCAGTGAGTCGAGCAGTCCAATGACGGCCGCGCTTGCCGGCCAGACCAGGGGCCAGAGGGGGACCGGTTCGAGCAAGCTCGTCAGCCCGACGACCGCACCCGACACCCAGAAGCCTGTGCACCACGCGCACGTCGGGAGGTACGCCAGCTTGGAGTTCCAGCCGTCGCTCTCCCACATCCGTGCGGCGACCTCCTTGTTCGGTCCCGCGTGTCGCTTAACCCAGCGGTCCTCCCAGAAGAACTGCCACCGCTCCACCAGGGGACTCGCGATCGTCGAGTGTACGATCACCCACGTCACGTAGTACGACGCGAGGACCAGCAGCGTGACAAGCAGCTCGTCACTCACCGCCCTGGACCTCGTGCTTGCGCTGCTCGTTCCGTTGGCGCAGTGTCATGATCGCGGCGACGAGCGACGTTGCGGCCGTGACCGTCTGGAGGACCGCCTCCGTCACCTCCTGGTTGGCGAAGCCGACCGCCGCGAGGATCGCGAGGATCCCCGACGCGACCGCGTAGATGCCGATGCGCACTTCCTTCATGTCGATTCCTCCGTGTTGGTGATGTGCTGCTCGACACGTGAGACACGCTTGTCGAGTCGACACACGTTGCGATCGATGTCATCAAGGCGTTGCACGATGCCCGGTCGCGCCTCGGGATCACTCTCGTAGCGGGGTGGACGACCGAGGATCACGTCCATCATAGCGACGAATCGTCTCATGGGTCTCCAGATTCGTTGAATGAACGTATACAGTGCCACCAGCGCTCCGGCGACCCCCAGTGTCCACATGGCTGCAGGGTTCGCGGTGATGCTGGTCATAAAGCCCTCCATATGTAGTTGTCGACTACGTGACCGGGTTCTCGAACGCGGCACGCCAGGTGACGGGGCCGAGCAGGCCGCCGACGACGAGCCCCTGGTCCTCCTGGAACGCCCTGATCAGCTCCTCGTGCTCTGACCCGTAGTGGCCGTCTGAACCATGCTCTGCGAGGTAGTCGCCGCCTCGACGGGCGTCCCAGCCCCGCTTCCGCAGCTGGTCGACCCAGATCTGCAGCCACTCGCTGTCCCGGCGGCCGTTGAAGACACGGTCGTAGTAACCGGACACGGACTCGTTGCCGCCGTGCTTCGGCCCGAAGTAGTGACCACTGGGCAGCGGGAAGTCGTACGACGGACCCGGCGCGGGGCGTGTGTCAGTGGACGGGACCGACGCGTGACCGTCGTCGCGGTCCTCGAAGTACCGGCGGAACACACCGGGCTTGTCGTTGTGCTCCGAGTCGCGGAACCACGAGATGTGCGTGTGTACCTTGTGCGAGTCATCGCCGGAGTCGCGCTCGCCGAGCCGGTCCCAGCGGCGCACGCGCCGACCGTCGAAGTAGATGACCTCGCGAATGTCCAGGGTGTCGGCGGTCCCCGCCTCACACTGCTGCACGAGCCAGCGGCTGAACCCGACCAGGTCGCCGAAGTCGCCGACGTCCAGGGCAGACGCCGCGCGGCTGAGGCCCCGCCGGTCGCGGTCGGACTCCGTGACGGAGTAGTCGCCTCGCACGACACGATCGGAGCCGCAGTGGTAGCCACCCCGGTGGTGTTCATCGCCGATGATGCCAAGTGAGACCCAGGGGAGGCCGGTCTTGTCGTGAAGGTAGCGCTGCGCCTTCTTGATGCTCTCGGGTGCGTATGTCATGGTGTCGATTCTACCGACCCAGTGATGGCATTCCTCCACGTGATCCGCCCATCGAGCCGAGCGCGGGCATCAGTGTCGATCCCGCGCCACTACCTCCGCCGTGCAACATGTTCGCGCCGCCGAACGCCGACCGGCCGTCACTCGATGGACCCAAGGGGAGTCCCTGGTGGAACGCGAGGAGCACGGCGTCGGCGACGTCGGGTGACCGCCTGACACGCTTCACGACCTCGCCCTTGTCCTCGACCTTGATCTTCCGGCTGGCCTTGTGGATCTCGTAGCGCGGCGAGGTGAGCTCCGCGATGTCGTCATCGGACAGGTTCGCCAGGGACCACCCGCCCGACCTGGTCAACTCGCGGCCGTGCCACCACAGCTCGGCCCGCTTGTTGAGGCACTCCTTCTTGCGGGACTTCTGCGCGAAGTGGATCGCGTTGACGTCGATGCGGTCCGATCGCAACGCGCGGCGAAGCGCCCCGCCGATGCCCCAACCTACGCCCGTCGTGTCGACGTTGACCGCGGTGACACCCCACTCGCGGATGACATCCACCAGGTCATCCACGGACTGCATCGGGTCGTCGGACTGGAAGCTGAACTTGCGGTCGACCGCGTTGCCGCGCCGCTCGACGAGCACCGTGCGGTCGCCACCCGCGCCGACGTCGAGGCCCGCGACGTGGTCGCCGTCCTCCGGCTCGACCCAGCGGCATCGCGCAGCGGCGGTCTCGGGGATGATCCGCCAGGGGTCGTGGTCGCCCGTCGGGAACTGTCCGAGGACCTTCGCCTGGAAGAGCGCGCTCTCCTCGCCCCACGCCTGCCTCCGGCTCTCCACCCACTCCGGGCTGATGAGGACGTCGAGGACCTCCTCCGGCACCTGCTCACCGGTGAACGCGGGGGTGTCGTGGTACCCGATCTTGATGACGTTGTACACGGAGTCCGGCTGGCACGCGTCGTAGAAGTCGCCCTCGGGAACATCCGGGCTCCCGATGACCAGGATCCGGGAGTGGCGGTTTGACGCGACCGACTCCGCCGCGGTCCAGAGGGGTGTCGGCACGCCACTGGCCTCATCCTTCACGACGAGGATGTACTTGGCGTGGAACCCCTGGAACGCGGCCTCGCTGTACTCGCTCGGCTTTCGACCGAACGCCACCAGCTCCTCGCCACCATTCTCCGTGGGAAGGTACCACTGCGACATGTTCATCCGGCCGGGCAGTCCCGCGTTGCCGTGCAGCCGGTTGATCTCGCGCCAGAGGAGGGCCTTCACCTGGTCACCCGTCGGCGCCGTCGTGAGCACGAACGCGTCACCCGGCGGGTGGGAGTCGATCCACCACGAGACGACGCTCGCGCTGATGTACGTCTTCCCCGTGGAGTGGCACGACTGGACCGCCGTGCGCGGGTTGTCTCGCACCGACTCCATGATCTCGACCTGCTTAGACCAGGGGGTGATGCCCGCCCGCTCGGTCGCCCACCTCGCCGGATGAAGCGCGTAGTCCACGCCGGAGGCCGCCCCGGCGCTCTTGTCGAGCTCATCCAGGACGGCCTCGGCGAGTAGCTGATCGAGGTTCATACCCCGATCATACTACGATGCTAGATGCTACCACTTCCTCGACACGCGCCGCAGCGCCGGTAGCTGATCTTACCGTCGCCCTTCATGACGCGCAGCTTTCTGGCCCCGTGACAGGTCGGGCACGGACTGGACGCTGCCTTGGGAGCTTTGTTCCGTGCCTTCTTGTGCAACTGCTCCAGGCGCCGCATCTGCTGCAGCTCCTTCTGGGCCTTCTGCTCCCTCTTGATCCTCCGGCTCTCGCGGCTCACGACCGGCCCTTCTTCCTGCCGATGCGGTTGAGCTTGTCGAGCTCGGTTGCGTAGTGGTCGGCGGCCGTCGCGCGGGCCTTCTTCGACTTGACGGGCTCGACCTTGTGGCCGTTCTTCTCCGCCTTGATGATCCGCTTGGCCTCCTTCGGGGACATGTTCCGTGCCCCTCCGTTGACCTCGTGACCAAAGATCCTCACCATCTCGTCTCCTCTTCTCTCATCCGAACGTGACCGTACCCGGTCCGTTACGTCAATCGTACTAGGTAGGTTTTCACCACCCGCGGGCGGCCGGGGCTACGCGCCCACCTGCATCATCCACTGCGTCTCTCCCCAGTGTGTGTCGACCTCGTCCCACCGGTGGTTGGCCTCGACGTTCACCGTGCTCGGTCCCGCCTCGATGGCGAGCGGCTCGTCACCGTCATCGGCCCAGTAGGGTTCATCCAGGGGCTTCTCCGGAGCGAACATCACCGCCCCGATGACACCGGCCGCGCACAGCGCGACCGCGCCGAAGATCGTTACCTCTACCACTGGTTCTTCCTCACCTTCGTGTTCGTGTAGTTGCGGTCGAAGCCGTATGCCTCGACCCGTGCCATCACGCGACCACGGCGGACCCTCGCCCGCCGAACGCCGCGGTAGCGTTGCGGAGGCCGCGTGATGACCGGTGTTCGCCAGGCCTCGCGAACCAGCAGCGACCACGCCACTACCAGGGGAACCACCCTGGTCAACACCCGCATGACGATGTTCATCAGCCACCCACCGCCCTGAAGATCGCGACCGACAGGCCGATCCACGCCGTCACCAACATCATACCGCCGCCGACCGCCATGAACCAGCCCCAGCGCTCACCTCGCACCGTGACCACCCCGCTTGCTACGTGTCCGGTCACGCCACGCGTCGACAAGCGTCGCGAAGAACGCCATCAACACCATCGCGCCTACGCCTGTCAGGGCTACACCGACCATCATAACGCGTTACCGTCCTCGTCCTGCTCCGGCTCGAACCCCAGGGCCCGGGCGAGCTGCTCGGCACGGCGGTTCTCGCGGGCCTGGTCCTGCAGGTTGACGCGCATCCGCAGCTGCGTCAGCGCCCGCGTCGCGTCATCGATGTGCGTCATGATGGCACGTGCGTACCGTCCCTCGTTGAAGCGCTCCTCCGGCGTCGCGTCATCCGACCTCGCCATGAGGTACCCCTTCATCGCGCCCTCCAGGGCCTCGACCGCTGTGTTCGCGTCCACGAGCATCTCGTGCTCGTTCGTGCTGCGTCCGTTCATGACTGCGTGCTCACTCTCACTCTCTTCGTTGTCGCTGCTGTCTTCATCATCGTGTATCATCGTGCTACTGCAGGAACATCACGGCCGCGCCGAGGTACGTCACGGCGATGAACGCGAACATGGCCAGGGAGAACACGGTCGCCGCGACGACTTCCTTCACGACCTCCCACACCAGTG